>WNFR01001161.1_pt1 | contig 27288 bp, 23 predicted proteins | sample 5400221 | NCBI WGS metagenome assembly WNFR01 (sample SAMN13153357, study PRJNA577476) | soil metagenome | isolation source: 40 cm soil under Madrone tree | place: USA:California | collected 2016-06-14
GCCGGCGAAATGCTCGGCCTCCAGTGGCAAGATATTGACTTCGACAAGGGCTTGCTGAACATCCGACGCTCTGCGTGGTACGGACGTGTTCAAACCACAAAAAACAAAAACAGTGAGGCGATCATTCCACTACCCGGCATTCTTGCGGCGACACTCCGCACATTTCGGGAACAGTGGAAACCAAATCCAGATGGCTTTCTGTTCGTCACGAGAAACAGAAGGCCCCCCTCATCCAACAAGGTTGTGGAGTATGGGCTTTGGCCGGTGCTCGATCTCTTGGCCATCCCCCGCTGTGGTCTCCATGCCTTCCGACATACTCACACGAGCTTGCTGCTCGACACGGGCGCAACTCCGAAGGTTGTTCAGGAACAGCTACGGCACGCAGATCCCCGCGTCACTCTCGGGGTCTATGCCCACGTTCTCGGAGATGCTCACCGCGAAGCGGTCGAGAAAGTGGCCTCGATTGTGTTCCAAAGTGTTCCAAAGGCGAGAGAAGAAACGAAGTACATTCAGTAGCTTCCAGGCAATCGGCGTTGGGTTCGATTCCCATCGCCCGCTCCAACTAACTTATTGAATCCACTCCTCTTGCCTTCCTGATTTGGGCGCTTTTAGGCGCAATTGGGCGCAACTGGGATCATCAGTTGGGCGCAACAACGCCGCTACACGTTCCACCGCGTTCCGACGATCTTCGCCGATCACGTGCGAATACATTCCGAGCGTGACGCGCGGGTCGGCGTGCCGCAACTGCTCCTGCACAACTTTCGGGGTTGCGCCCGTGTGCAAAAGCAAACTTGCGTGCGTGTGCCGAAATGCGTGAAGTCCACACCGAGAAATCTTCAGCGCGTCCAGCACGGGCCACAAACCGTACTGAACAACCTTGTTCGATGACGGAGGCCGATTGTTCCGCGTCACAAACAAGAATCCTTGCGGATTCGGCTTCCATCGCTCCCGGTAAGCTCGCAGAGTCGCAGCCAAGGATTCCGGCAGATGCACCGGAGCCATGCTGCTCTTGCTCTTCGTGGTCTGAATCTTTCCATACCACGCCGAGCGGCGGATGTGGATACAGCCAGCCGCGAAATCGATATCTTCCCACTGCAAGCCCAGCATCTCGCCCGCGCGCATCCCGGTCATGGCAAGAATCGTGAACATCGTCCTGTACGGCTCGGGAGCGGCTTCGATGATCTGCTGCACCTGCTTCGCGGTAAAGAATCGAGGCTCGCGCTTAACTGCGTCCTCTGCGAACTCCAAGGCTCTGAAGTCCACGTTTTCGCAAACGTATCCCCACTGCTTCGCTTTGCGCAGAATCGCGGAAAGCGTGTCCATCACATTCCGGGCGGTCTTGCGGGAAACGGTGCGCGAAAGCTGCGTCACAAACACCTGCTGCGCTTCCTTGCCGAGCGCATCAAGCCGCACATTCCCGAACTGCGGCAAGATATGACACCGCAGGTTAGAGAGCGCAGCCTTCTGGCTACTCGGCTTGTGCTGCGAGAGCACCGTTTCCTTCCACCTTTCGGCAAACTCGGCAAAAGTCGTGATGCGACCTGGCCGATAGTCCGGCGCGTTAACCCTGGCAAGCAGAACTTCCAAGCGCCGGAGCGCGAGCCGCTGCGTGGGAATTTCTGATTTGCTACCGAGAATTTCGGAACGTTCGATGCGCCGCGTGACTCCATCGGCGCCGATCACGTCCTCTCGCCAGCGTCCCACCCAAACGGGATGCGCTTCGCCGCGTAAAACTACTCTTCCTTTCTGGTAACGACGACGGGCCATGCTTTCTCCTTGCCCGTCGAATCGTTGGCCTTCGCCAGCGATGATAGCACCAGGGGTCAAAAGTTGATCGTGCGTTCTATCGGTTCGCTGATCGGCTGCAAGGTGGAGCGCACTTCCGTTTACACAGTTCGAATCATTCGGTTTCTCAAATTTGTTCGACAATCTCCACACTCCAAGGGAAAAGGAAATGGAGTGGATAAGGGGGAATGGCTAAGGGGAATGGGTGAAGGGAATGGATTCCGCCCTGTCAGCTGCAAGGGCTGCCCCGACTGCGGCGCTGCGCCGCCGCAGTCGGGTGTGTGTCCGTGGCCGTTATGGAACAAGAGCAACAAGTGGAAATTTCCATTTGTTCCTTACTCTTGCATTTTGGATTGGTTCTGGAGCCCCTACGGGGCATTCCTCAAGGAACTCACAGACCTCCGTTTGGATTGTTAGTTTTGTAAGTTTTTAGCCGAGCTGCACGACCTCCGCGCTCCGCTGTGCGTGCTATGCGGCAGCGGACGTGATCGTCCGCCGCTCGCCCAGACAAAGTCACAAAAATCAAAAAAGTCAATTTGACGTTTGTGACGTTTGTTTCTTTTGGGACCGGCGATGGGTTTTGTGCGTCTCGGAGTAGTTTAACCGTTCACTTTTGCGAGAAAGCCCGTCTGCCGCCGGGGCCTCTGGTTCACTCGCCGATCAGCCTCACGACGCTCTTATGGCCGGAGTCGTCGTCGCGGAGATCGTCGGAATCGTCGCCGAGATCGGCAAGCGCATCGTATTTGTCGGTCTTCGGCCAGATGGCCTCGGCGATGGTCGGCACCGGCGGCTGCACACCGTATGGCTTGATCCTGCCCAGTAGCGGGCCCACTCCAAGCTTGAGGATTGCCCGACTCCTCTGTAGGAGCTTTTGATAAGCGAACCTGCGTCGCTGGTCTGCAGTCACAATGAACAGATCAAGCAATTCCCGGGGGCAGCCACGCAGAACCGGCAGGAACTGCCTCAGGAAGACTCGCAAACGCACAAATTCGCCGGGTCCTGGTTGATCGATCATCGCGATGCCAATGCGGAAGTCGGGAAGCCAGAAAACGAAGTGCTCCCGCAAGTAAGGTTTGCCACCACGGTGTGGCAACACATTCAGCGGGCAGCCTACGCCCCTAAAGACCGTGATCTTCTCTTCGTGATCGAGTGCAAAGGTGGCCGGCCAGTCGTTGGCTTCCAGATAAAAATGCACTCCCAACAGCCGCCCCTGAACGGTCTCCAGTGTGTGCCTCCGGCGAATGCTGGAATCCTGCCCCAATAGCCGAGTGGTAGCCTTCGTGACCTGGTACACCACGGGGTATTTGGTTACCCGCCGGAGAAATCGCAGTCGCTCCAGCATCCTCAGTCGTCCCCGTACGCCTTTATCCCATCCTGCGATTCCCAGTGACTTCGCTTGCTGGACCGTACAATACCCACCGAGCGCGGCAAGGGTCCTCAGAAACTCGCGTAAGCCTTCATGCACGTAAACCAACCGACTGTTAAATCGCTCCATTCCAAAACACCTCCAAGTTCAAATTTGGTATGGGTGTCTAAGCCGTGGGTTCGGGTGGACTGGACGGGAGGGTGGGTTGCTCTGTTGGGTGTGGGTCGGTGAGGCGTTCTAGGAAAGCATGGGCGAGGCGGTCAGGGCCTTCAGTTCTGGGTGAGGCTACGGCGTCCTGGCCCTCTATAGTCACTAATGCACATCAACTCGGGAAAATTCACCGCGCCCCTCTTGCTTCGGCCCAGCTTGTGCCAATATGAACACGAGTCGGTGAAAATAGTTCCCCTGACGCACAAAAGATTCGCCGTTTAACTGCCCATCCGGTCCGGCTTCGGACCGGTCGTCGGCCAATAGCTAGACTACCCCCTATATCTACTAATGGGCGCAAACCGGCTTAAAATGGTCGCCCCGTCACTAAAAAAGTCTATTCGCGGGTCAGTCTACCCCTTTTTCACCCTTGGCACGGCCATACGGCCCCTATATCCACTAATGGGCATCGACTCAGCAAAAGTTTGCGCCTCCCCCAAAATATTTTTGGGGCCGGTCGCCAGCTACGGGTCGAGGCCCGTTCCGGTCGGTTTACAAGCTGAGCCCTCAATCTCCTAATGCCCATCGACTTGGCAAAATCGAGCACCTTGGCCGTAAAAAACTATTCGCCAGGTTGCCACTGCCGGCGGTGGTCCCTTCCTCAGCAGGCTCCAACTGGCCTTCTTATCTCTACTAATGCCCATCGAGTCGGCAAAATCGATCGCATGCCCCCAAAGAATCTTTCGTCAGGACGCGCTGTCGGCCCGTAGACCTTCCTGAGCGGGGCTCGGCCCCCTCATATCTACTAATGCACAACAACTCGGCAAAAATGGTCGCGTAAACTCAAAAATATTTTGCACTGGAAAAATTTACATACCTTCCGCCGGTGCAGGCAGCGACTTGATTTCAAGCTGGACCCACCCCGGAGCTTCCCGTCCGCCAGTCCCCGGAGTCCCCCGGGCCACAGCTAACGGGCAGTTGGGTTTCCTGCGATAATTTACACTCGTTAGGCTCGTGTCGCATCCAAGCAGAGGAGCAGCAGTTCTGCGACGCTACTTAAGGTGTGCTCATGATTGGCTACGCATTTCGAATGATGACAGGCAAATCGCCGGTTCAAAAGAAGCTGAAGGAGCACTTCGGCGGGCGACCTTTGGAAAACATCACGACGGCTGCTAGGACGTTTCCTCTTGCTTCTAGAGTAGACCTCCAGGTCGCGATTGGAGAATTCTTTTCAGTACGCGAGAAACCGACGCTACTCGGAATACATTCCCCGTTAGGCCATGAGACGCCAACTCTGGCCCACTTGTTCACTCGCGGGCCGTTTCCCGTGGAACTCGGTCCCCTGCAACATGACGATGTGGATATCGGCGATCCCGCACCAGTGCGTTGCCTGAAAAACGGGCTTTGGTTGTCAAAAGATGGAAACCTTCCGTTCGTGTTATTGCTTAGCACGGCGGTCCACTTTGGGGCCATAGTTGGCGGAGTCCATCTTGAATTAGCGGTCCCGAACGGCGAAGACGGGTTCAATTTTTCTCAGACTTTCTTTCGCGAACTCGAATCTCGCGTGAATTCTGGAGGGACATATCGAGGTAAGGTCATTTCTCTCGAACGACAGGATCGATACTCTGGGCGAGGGGGAGAAGTTCGAGTACACCGGCTACATAAGGTTCGCCGCGAGGAGGTCATACTCCCTGAAAGAACTCTGAATTTGCTTGATCGGAATGTCAGTGGCTTTATCCGCGCCCGTGAACACGTCAAGAAACTTGGCTTGTCAGCCAAGAAGGGGCTTCTCTTTTATGGGCCACCTGGTACAGGCAAGACGCACACAATCCATTATCTCGCCTCCGAACTACCAGAGCACACGACTCTGCTTGTGACGGCTGAGCAGGTCGGATTACTCGATCACTATTTCCAACTGGCTCGTTTCCTGCAACCCTCGCTGTTAGTCGTCGAGGACGTGGACTTAATCGCCCGTGCGCGGGAACAGATGGGTAGCCCATGCGAGGAGGTTTTGCTCAACAAATTACTCAATGAGATGGACGGCCTCCGCGAAGATGCCGATGTGATTTTTATTCTCACGACAAACCGTCCCGATCAGCTTGAGCCAGCCCTTGCATCTCGACCTGGGCGAATTGATCAAGCAATCGAGTTTCCGCTCCCCGATGAACAAGGTCGTTCCAAACTCGTTAAATTGTATTCTCGCGGTTTGGAGCTTCCCGAGGAACTTGTGGAGTTGATTGTTCGCAAAACGAACGGCGCGAGTCCAGCATTCATCAAGGAGTTGATGCGCCGTGCTGCTCAATTTCAGTTCGAAGTGGCGGCTAACGGAAAGCTCCAGCAGGTTGCTCTCGATAGTGCCATGGAAGAAATGGTCTTCAGTGGCGGCGCGCTTAACCTGAAGCTCCTTGGAGGGGCGGACGCCGAATTCGATTCGATGAACAAGCCGACCCTCCCCACGTTGAAACCGGAATAACTCAGAGTTCCGCGCCGTAAAGGCACTGCTCTTATTCGAGTTCGCACTTATGTTTAGGGTCAAGGGACGAGCCGTAGAGGAACGCTGATATGATAGCGCGCGTAGCGGCGTTCGCCTACGCGGACCAGAGCGCCTTTAGCAACTAAATCTGCGAGGTCGCGCGTGGTCGCTGGCGAAGCTCCAGTGATAGTGCTGTATTTCGCAGCCGAAATCCCCCCTTTGAAACCTTCCGGGCCTTCGCGGAACATGCGCAAGAGGGCCTTCTCCTGCCGCGCGTTGAGTTGGCCTTACAGCCCCTAAGCAGTCTTGTTTTGTACCAGTCATGAGCGGTAGCTTGAAGCCGTATTCCTCACGAAGACTCACTGCGCGAGTCCGGGCCGGGCATAAGAACTAAGCACATCTTTCCGACTGTCCTCACGGTGCAGTGCATGGAGCACGTGGCTCAGTTCGGCTCGATGCGGAACCAAGTCTTTGCCACTCTAATTGATGAGCTACAAGTTGCAGGATAGAATTCACAACCCAGATGCACATACGAATCGAATCACTCTGCAAACGGTACGGAAGAATCGATGTCCTCGATCACGTTACCCTCGACATCGCCAAGGGGAAGATTGTTGCCATCCTCGGCTCAAATGGAGCAGGCAAAACTACTCTCCTGCGCTGTCTTGCCGGGATCGTTATACCCGAGCAAGGTCAGATTCTGTATGACGGCCAACCCTTCCGGCGCGACCGACTGGATTTGAGGAAGCAGATATTTTTTCTCCCTGATTTTCCTCTAGCGTTTTCTGACATGAATGTTTTACGACACATTTCAATGTGCCTTCGGCTGTACGATGCTGCCCCCGATTCCCGGCCGCAACGGGTTGTTGAGCTCCTAGACAAGTTCGACCTTCTGCCGTTCGCCGAGGCGCGGTTCAGCACGTTATCGCGCGGCCAAGTGTACAAGGCTGTGCTTTGTGGTTTTCTCGCAGCTGACCCGCCAGTCTGGATCCTGGATGAGCCGTTCGCCTCTGGAATGGACCCCACAGGAATCCTCCAGTTTCGGGAAGAAGCACGAAGCGCCGTGACCAAAGGTCACACGGTGCTGTACTCAACCCAGATTCTTGAAATCGCCGAAAAATTTGCTGACCTAATCTGCATTCTTGATCATGGCCGCATCCTGTATCTCGACTCACCTATGCGCCTGCGGGAACAAGCAGGCGGTGACGACCGCGCACTGATAGAACTGTTTCGGCGTCTACGGTCAAGCGAGGAGGGCGCGTGAAGTCGGTTGACCGAGGCTTGTTCCTACTCCTGCGTAATCAGGTGCGCTCTCGCGCACGACAAAGCTCCCGTCTCTGGAAGGAATACAAACGGAGGCGGCGGGCGAGGCCTGGTGGACGTCTCTCGTTGCCACTGTGGTTTTCACGACTGTTATGGCCCCTAATACTGGTGTTCACGCTCCCCGGGATCACCGGTCGAGTCGGTGTGACCTTGCTTCTCGCCATGCTCGCCCTTTATTGCTCCGGCACGACTTTTCTGCGCGCTGCTGGTCTCAGGAACCGATTGTATTGGTCCAACGAATTACTTTTGGCCTTACATTATCCCTTGAAGGACCAGCAATTCTTTCGATGGCAAGTTCGCGGATGGTTTGTCTCTCATTTGCCGGTTTTCTTCTTATCGGCAATGGCATATCTATATGTCACGATTCACAGCGGTTCAGACGTGCCCCTGTTTGCGCGGGCCATGCTCAGCGCCATAACTCAGACCGCCATCGTCATTACCCTGTCGCTTGCTCAATTGCTATGGCTTCCGCGCATTTGGACTAAGCCTGTGCTCGCGTTTTACGCCTTGCTTGTCTGTATCTTTTCGTTTCCCACACAGTTCGCTTCGCTCGGAGGAAAAGCCTTGTTCTTCTTGCCAGCGACCTGGGTGAACCTTTGGTTCGCGGCGCCCCACAGCTGGCGAAATGATTCTGTCTTCCTGCTCATACCCCTTGGGCTGCTCGCTGCCGCGGACGCATGGCTCGTGCGGTCCCTTGAGAAAACGTATCCCCGCACAGAATTGACTTTGGTTCTTCAGCACGCATTCCAAGAACACGCCTTGGAGGATGAGACTCCCACGTCTCAACGGGATGAGAGCGTAGCAACCTTTGGTCGCGACTACGCAGTCGCTCGGGAGCGATTGGCCTCTCTACACAACCGGACGATCCTGGAAGGTAAGCTGACCAATTCTGGTTTCAATTGGACTGCTGGTCACTGGACCACGCGCCTAGCTGGGCACTGGTTAACGCCGCGACAGCGGGTCGTTGCCGAATTTCTTTCGGCAAACTCTATCGATACATGGAAGGGCCGGTGGAAACTGGCAATTCAACTGACAGCTGTGGGTATACTCCTTTGTCTGGTTCCGTTTGCAGTCCCTCTCTGGCTTTCTCTTTGTGTCTTCATTGCCGCGGCCTTCACAGGCGCGCCCCTTCTAGGAGGAAGGTGGCCCGGACTGGCACCTGGGTGGTTTGGATTCGCTCGTCTGCAGCCGTCTGCTGGGTATCCGATTGGCTACACGGAGGCTTCTCTTTCCATGATGAAAATGAACGCTGCACGGCTCTTTGGCTTTATCCCCACAGCAGTTGCCGCTGGTCTTTTTATTGGCTGGCGCTATTTCGGCGAACCTCTGACAGGCGTTCTGGTTGGGGCGCAGGTCGTTCTGGCGTCTTTTGCAGTTCAGCCGTACTGCAGCCTATTCCATCACTCGGTGGGAACCAACGACACTAAACGGCTCAACTGGACATCGGCTTTGCTGGCCTGTGCGTTGATTGCTAACGTCGTTTTCTTCATTCCGGCTGCAATTTTCTTTTTCGCGTTCAACAGGTTCCTTCTTGCCTGGACAGTGGGCCCAATTTTGCTATTCCTGCTGTCATTCTCCATGTGGCGTTTTTGCGGTTTCCTCTATTCTCGCCATAAAATAGATCTGATACCCGCCAGTACGTAGAGGGGCGAGCACGCCTAGCCAGCACCGGTTTCTCGGCGCTGTGACAAACTACGACGATCCACCACGGTCCGCGAGATGAGTGCAACTTTCAATTGTTACATCGGGATCGACTATTCGGGCGCGGAGACCTGCCACTCCAGCCTAGAGGGTCTGTGCGTTTACCTAGCGATTCATTCAAGCGAACCGCGCGAAGTCGCGCCGCCTCGCAGCCTGCGCAAACACTGGACACGGAAGCAAATTGCCCAGTGGCTCGTTGAACGTCTATACGAGTCGCCCGCGACTGTGGTGGGCATTGACCACGGATTTTCCTTCCCACTGCCGTATTTTGAGAAATACGACCTGCCCCATGACTGGCCCTCTTTCCTGGACGACTTTCAGAAGCATTGGCCAACAGACGAAGACAACACCTATGTTGATTTCGTTCGAGAGGGCGTTTGCGGCGATGCGGGGGCCCGCTGTGGTGATTCTCGATGGAGGCGAATCACGGAAATACGGGCCGGAGCGAAATCCGTATTTCATTTCGATGTGCCCGGCTCAGTTGCCAAATCAACACACTCCGGCATTCCTTGGTTGCGCTTTCTCCGTAAGAGCCTCGGAGATCGGGTTCATTTCTGGCCGTTCGATGGCTGGAACGTGCCGCCGGGCAAATCGGCAGTCGTTGAGGTTTATCCGGCGCTGTGGAATCACAGCTTCCCGCGCGATGGCCGCGACTCCCATCAGCAGGACGCCTATGCCGCTGCGGAATGGCTCCGCCGGAGTGATCGGGACGGAACCCTGGAGCAGTTCTTCAGCCCAAGCTTGACCGAGCCTGAACGAAAGGTGGCTGAAATCGAGGGCTGGATTCTGGGCATCGCTTGATGGAGAGGCGAGTCGGTGCCGACGCTACCAGCCGGCCCGCCGCGTATTCGACGGACGAAGCTATGCCACTGCGAGTTCAAGTCCGTTTTCGATGAACCGGGAGGCCGCATACTCGACGTGCAAAACCCTGCGGGGCATTTCTGACCGCGATTTTGAGGACGCATGAACAATCAATGGGCGCATTGTGAGGACCCCACTTCTAGGAGCCAGACAATCGACGCTCGTAACCTCTTCAGCCAACTTGTGAGTCGCATCGTCGCTTAATACGCCCATCTTATGAGTTCCTGGGAGCACCCGCAAAGGCCCGTTGTCGGCCATCGAGTCGTCAAGGTGGATGCGGAGTGCCAACACCTGAGCAAGAGCCGTTGCTGGAGCATGCGCGTATATCACGCCTTCCTTGACAGACCACGGGCCCCAGCCTGGCGTTTCGTGTTTCTCGCAAAGCGGCAGTGCCGTATCCTGGTGCCACACCACCAGCCAGTTTGAATTTGGCGATTTGTCAAACAGCGTCGCGCGGAAGGGAACTGCGCCGGTTCCCAACACACGACGGGCAATTTCAAGGAGCCGTTCATCGTGCGCCATTTCTGCAACTGGGGAATGTTTGAGGGCGTGGCGCACGCCAGCTTTGCTGCGGCACACATCTGCAGATGCAAAGGCTTGTTTCCAGCTTTGAGATGTCTGGGTCAGCCAATACAGTGGGAATGATCGCAAATCCCCGTTCTTCCATCGATCGATGCCACATGGACGCTACCTAGGTTTTATAACGTTCACATGAACGCCGGTGTTTAGCTTTACGCTCACCGCAGCACCGTCTCTTACGTACGGTTCGAATATCCACTGCCGCGCTTGCTGTTCGATTCGGGACTTGATTTCCTCTGTGGGAGCGCTTTGAGCTTCGGCGCTTGCCACGGTTCCGTTCTTGGCTATTCCGAGCGTCAGTTTTACTGTGTAAGCGCCTTGCGCTTTCTTGTCGATGAAGATCCTGTCGAGCCCACAAACAATGCACCGAGGACCTTGTTGAAGCGGAGCGCCAAGCGGACCCGGCGCGACCAATGTAGGGACAGGAAAGCCCGAACCACTCGGGGCTTGCGCTAGCGCCGTCAGCGGCGCGCACTGCAAGCGAGTACCCACAAAGCAGACACTGGAATCAGTCGATGCCCACTTTGGAGTCAGTTCCTTCTCGCTCGGGAAGGCGGCGTAGAGCGTCTTTTCGGCGAAAATTCTGGAAATCACACCATTCGACGAAAAGCAACCACCCGCAGTGCACACAGTACACATTTCTAATTTGCAAGCGGAAAGATCGTTGGTCGAATGGTTCCAAATCTTACCATCAGCGGAGTACAGCGCGACAGGCACAGCATATCCGCCGCTCGGCTGATCCTTATGAATTACTTCGGTGCCAACGGCCCAATACCGATCTCTGACACGCAGGAAACTATAGAGGGTGACATTCGGGATATTCAGAAAGTGCCAAGTCTTTCCTGAATCTTCCGTGAACAGGAATGCTTGAGTCTCATATTGCGCCGGGCCTTGCTTCAGCATCACTGCCATGTGCGAACTGTCGAGTGCAACCACTGAAAACGTGTAAGGGAAATGCTTAGTGTCCTCAGAATTCTGACCTTCGGACACCGGTGACCAGTGCAAGCCGCCATCGAGAGTGAATAGCAGTGACGTAGGGGTTCTTACGATGCCGTGTTCTGGGTTGGCAAAGGAGACCTGCAAGATCGTCTCAGTAATGCCGGGATGAGAAACCCAGGTTTCACCCTCGTCCACCGTTGTAAGCAAGAGGCCTCCTGTTCCAGCCGCATAGCCAAACTTGGAGTCGGCAAACTTGATGTTCAGCAGCAAGCCGCCATTCGTCGTTTGATGCTTGACTTGCCAATTCGCCCCGTTGTCGAGCGAAACCGCTATGCCCTCGTCCGTCCCACAGGCCCACAAGGATTGTCCGTTGCTCGTGACGTTTAGAACGCGAAATGAAAGGTCATGGCTTTGCCAATCCGAAGAGCGCTGCTCTTGCCCAAGCGCACTGGCAGTTCCCAAGATGACGAAGAGGGAGGTAGAAAGCAACAAACGCATGTTGTCGAACTTCAACTGGCCTGGTGGTAACGGCATTTTGCCTCACCTCTTGTCCCGTGTAGGTTTAGAACGCTTGTGCTCGGTTATTTCCAAGACGGCTGGTTCCTTCCCATAAGGAATGCATTCGCCATCCGCCCCAATGATGGCAATTGGGTCGCCGATCTTGACAGATGTCCCCCGGTCGAAAAATGTTTTCTTGAGAATGCCCTTGCCATTCGCCCTCAACGTCATGACTGCCCAATAGTTCTCCACAAGCGCTATGGGCGAACCAACATCCACTGGGCTGCCTTCAGCAGTAAGGTAATTCCTTATTTCCACCAGATTTGATTGGTGAGCGACCTCGGGAGGGAGTCTCGGCACGGAAAAATAATACCAAAATGGCATGGGCAGTCCTCTAGTTCACGTGCTCGCGTCCAGCCCAGAACTTCCACCAGGGGCGCGTGTACCTTTGCGTATGCTCAAGGCGCTCTGGATACCACCACCCGTCAAAGTGGGCCACGTACTCCTTGCCGCGAATATCTGTAATGCGCACGTCGCAGGTGAAGGGACTCTCGATGAATTGTGGGGCCGAACGAAGCGGGCGCTTTGTCGCAATGTCGTAGCGCAGCGTCAAGGTCGCGCTTTGCACCAGCGATCTGTCGGAACCATGCCTTTGAACAAGGTCCCAGAACCATTCTGTGTAGCGAGCTGGAACTTCCGAAATCGGCGGCGCTAGTAGCTCAGGTGGTCCGGCTTCTCGTCGTGCGAAGTCGAGAGTCAGTGTGTCGCGTCCGGTGCTCCGTGCGAATCGCAGAATGTGGCCCATCACGTAGTCATCATCTGCATAGTTCATCAGGCTGGTGAATGAATGGCCGATGTTATGAGCGACGCTTTTGAGAACTTTATAGCGAGCCATAGAGACATCCACTGCTGCCTACGTGCTACACATTATGTCGGAAAAAAAGATATGACGGGTAGCGGGATAGCGGCTCAAACCGGCCTACGAAATCCAAGTTCCGGCGCGACGAACAATGTGCCACGCGCCCGCTTCCTTTGAAAGATATAGGTAGGTTCCTTCCCCACAGAGGCCGCAGTAGGTTAGCTGGGCGTAAATCACCGCATGCTTTCCGCCTACGTCAAAACCGACGCGCGAAAGGGTAATAACACCCCAACTTTTCCGCAGCAGCTCTTGGAGTTCAGAGACGTTTGTAGAATCGCTTTTGCCAGGACGGAAAATCCTGTCTAGTTCGTCCTGGCCGACCATCCTGAACGGGTAAGGGAGACTGAACTTCGGCGCGATGCGAAAACGAAACACATTCTTTGCTGCGTACCTGACCCTCGTCGTAAGGGACAGGCCCAGTTTCTCGGAATGGAAGTTGGAAATGCCGAAACGGCCTGCAGGCTGGGTCCTGTCTAGGATTACATAATACGAGACGCCGTCTCCGCTGAAAGCCTCGCGAATCGCTGCGTCGTAGACGGCATACTCCTCGGCCTTCCAGTGCAAAGTCCAGACACCCAAGCCGCCCATGACTAGGAGCATGCTGGCTAAGGCCCACAGGGAACGCGCTTGGCCGTTCATTTCTTCGAAGAGACACCACCGCGTCTAAGATTGTTCCCCGATGCCTTCTCAAAAGCTGCCAATGGCCTAGACCTCTCGCAAAACATATAATTCGCACCTGATGCCCGGGGAATCCACAACTTCGCAATCCCTCAGGGACACGATGGCATTCCGAAAGGAATGGAGGGTCTACCAGTCCCGGCTGTTGGGGCACCTTGACCGCTACCTCGACAACAAGCGGCTGCACTTGGTCGCCGCGCCAGGATCGGGAAAGACTGTCATCGGTCTTGAGGTAATACGAAGGCTCAATCAGCCCACCTTGGTGTTGGCTCCCACCATCACGATTCGCGACCAGTGGGTTGATCGTCTCGTCGATCTGTTCTTGCCTCCGGGCGTCGGCAGACCCGCATGGGTCTCGACGCAACTGAAGAAGCCAGCCTTGCTGACCGTGGCGACGTATCAGGCATTGCACGCGGTCTACTCTGGGGAGCCGGAAGAGCAGATGCCAACGGACTCCGACGACAACGCCGCTTCAAAGAGCCATTTCGAGATGCACGCCAACGGCGAGGACACAAATCACATTTCCGAAGGGCACGTGCCCATTCCCGAGTTTCTAACCGAGGCGAATTTCAGAGCCTTGGTGCTCGATGAAGCGCACCATCTTCGAACTGAGTGGTGGCGAACACTCACGTCTCTCGCCGTGCAATTGCAGACTCCCACGATTGTGGCCCTAACTGCCACTCCTCCCTATGACGTTTCGCCTTTCGAGTGGCAGCGTTACGAGGAGCTCTGCGGCCCTGTGGACGCCGAGGTTTCCGTACCCGAACTGGTGCTAGAAGGCGACCTCTGTCCGCATCAGGACTTTGTGTACTTCAGCATGCCGACTGCGAAGGCGCAGAAGGTAATCTCGGATTTTCGGGCTGCGGTGGACGGGTTTGTGTCACGGCTCAAGTCGAACGCGGCGTTCAAAGATGCGATCCTCGCTCATCCGTGGATTTCTGTGCCCGAGCAGCACACAGAAGAAATCTTGGATGACCCCGAATACCTCTCAAGCATGGCCGTGTACCTGCACGCCATTGGGCAGGAAATTCCGCCAGCCGTCATGAACGTTCTCGGCCTGTCTCGCAAGCGAATTCCCGAATTGAAGCTCGAATGGCTGGAAATCCTGCTCTCTAATTGTCTGTATCGCGACGCGCAAAGTTTCACGAAAAGCGAAGTGATCCTCAAGGCCATTCGGCACGACTTGTTGGATATCGGCGCGATTGAGCGGCGGAAGGTAAAGCTCCGAAACCCGTCAGATCACCTGAAGCTCCTGACAACATCCGTCACGAAGCTGAAGTCGGTCGAGGAGATCGTGAATCTCGAATCGGGCGCACTTGGCGACAGCCTGCGCTGCGTGATTCTGACGGACTTTATCCGAAAAGCCGAGTTGCCGAAGTCGAGAGACGAAATTCCTATCTTTGAGGAGATCGGGATCGTCCCGGTGTTCGAGTCGCTGCGCACTGCCTCCTTGCCAGGCGTTCGCCTCGGGGTTTTGAGCGGGTCCTTGGTCATCGTTCCTGCCAGCGCGGAGTCGATGGTGAGAGAGTCTGCAAAGGCCTTGGGAATCGCCCCGCAAGACTTGTCCATCTTGCCACTGTCTCACGATCCCTCCTTCGCGAACGTCGAGATTCACGGCGAATACTACCGGGGCCCTGTTTGCCTGATCACGTCCGTCTTCGAGAAGGGTGGCATCACGGTGTTGATCGGAACGAAGTCTCTGCTGGGAGAGGGGTGGGACGAACCGTGTATCAACACGCTCGTGCTTGCCAGTTTTGTCGGCTCATTCATGCTCTCGAACCAAATGCGAGGGCGGGCGATCCGAGTGGATTCGGCGCAACCACAGAAAACGGCCAACATCTGGCATCTGGTCTGCGCGGAGCCGGGAATCTTCGGGCCGGGCGATGATTACGAGCTGCTCGTTCGCCGATGCTCCGCATTCGCTGGCGTGAGCGCCACCGCTCAGGTCATTGAGAACGGAACCGACCGGCTTGGTTTCGGGCACCCGCCGTTCAGTCGTGAGGAGCTTGAGCAGATCAATGCTCGGACTCGGAAACGTGCACTCGACCGCGGCGGGCTTCGCAAGCAGTGGCAGGACGCGCTCAATGCGGGCTCCATCAAGCAGATGACCGACGGCCTGAAAGCACACGACGAAGCACTGCCACGAGGCTTCGTTCTTGCCAACACTATTGCTGCCCTGCTGATTCAATCTGTTTACATCTTCTTTGCGATGCTTGAGTTCTTAGGACGAACGCTGGGTCGTGTTCGATGGACTCATGATTTTTGGAACTTTGTGCTTACTGTACTCGGGATTGCCGCCGCTGTGAGCTTGCCGTGGAGCCTGCTTGCGCTGTGGCGGCTGATCCGGCACGGAACGCCGGAACGGAGCATCAGTCAGATTGGACGGGCGGTTCTGGATGCTCTCGAATATGAGGGTTCCATTGACCAACGTGCGGGAGATTTCCGTGTGTACGCGAACCGGAACAAAGATGGGACCGTGTTTTGCTGGATCGGCGGAGGCACTGGACAGGAACAGGCGACCTTCCTTCGCGCCCTGAGGGAGACGCTGAGCCCAATCGACAACCCACGGTACTTACTTGCACGCCGGAAAATTTGGCGGCTTTTCCGTGAGGACTATTTCGCAGTCCCGGATGTGCTGGCCCGGAAGAAGGAGTTTGCGGAATTCTTTGCACAACGTTGGAAAAGGCTTGTTGGTCCCGTACAGCTAGTCTTCACGCGCACGGCCGAAGGTCGCAAGCTTCTGCTCCGGGCTCGGAACTACTCACTGTCCGGGGCATTCCAGAAACGCACTGAGCGAGTGAGTTGCTGGAAGTGAGGCTATCCAAGCCTTACCTTTCCACGCTTACGGTGATCCCTAGCTGGTCAAATGGGGGCGAACTTGCGCCCAACCTCTCTTGTCTCGGAGTCAAGGTCGGTCCCTTCCGATGAACCCGAAGACCCTCACGCCCACCATGACGAAGCCGACGTGCGGTGGCGCAGAAAGCCTGCTGCTGGGGAGGGCACCGCCCTCCCCAGCGGCTAGCAAAACCACCCGTTCTCAAGGAGGTGTTGTAACGGAATGGTATAAAGGGAAAACACGCCTCCCCATATGGCGGCAAATCTCGACCTAGATTTGGCGCACGGTAGCACTTCAACGCGGTAACCACTTACGCTGCGAGCGAGTCCTCTCTGTGACTTCGGCGGCTCTCCAACATGACTGCGCACGGCGGGTGCCCCACTCCGATGCCGATGACCGTCAACGCGCCCCAGGCCTTCAGCGCATAGTTCGCCCCGCCGCTGTTCTCGGGGCGAGCGGCATGGGCTCCAGAGTTGTTCTAGGTGGTTGCCGGTTCAGCAGATTCATTGCTGGCGCTTGCCGACTTGTGGGCAACGGCGGCGACCCTGTGGCGAATTCCAGCTGTGCTTGGATAAAACCCTTGGTCGTGACAGGCACCATCTCATCGGCTCCCGTATGCCGAATCGCATGAGCCGTTACTTTGATCTTCGATAGTGAGGGCTCGGCCGGGTTTCAATACGACGGCGAGGCATCTGTTTCGAAGACGAAGCTGTACCGCTGTCCAGGGTGCATCTTGACGACCGTGCCGGCAAAGCGCCACCGGATAAAGGTGGGGGCCCTACGGCCTCAATCGACGGCGGCTCCGGCTTCCCTTTCCCGTGGCTGTTCTTCTTCGACGATGTTCCATTTCTCGACCTTCCGGACCAGTTTCCTCTCCCGGTCTTGATTCCTCCCGTCGGGGCTAAGATGTCCTTGTCAACGGAACCCGTCACAAAACTGACTCATCCACTTTCATTGCGCGACCTTCTCAAATTGTCGAAAAACGGGCAGAATCCATGGGTGCAGCTAAGCACGAGTAACGGCTAGACAATTAGGGATGAGAATCAATCCGCAGAGCTTCTTTAATTTTTGCGCCAATCACGCGCCACTGTTGAGCACGCTGGCGGCGCGCGGCGGGGACTTTTCCGAGGCGGAAGCCATGCGGTTGATTCGCGCCAATCCTGGCATTGGCGAGGAGTTGCCCGAAACAGCGTGGCGGCGACTGCGCGAGCTGCAGATTCTCATTCCCACCGAACCCGGCAGTGAAGTCTTCTTCATGGCCGAACCAGTGGCCAGACTGCTTAACTATTTGTTTAATGAAGCGAACCCTGCTACGCCAGAAATAATTTGCGGTTACGTCGCGTCACTCGAAACCGTCAATAAGCAACTCGCCGGCGCATTGGATGACGAGGATGTACAACGCATCAGTTCAGCTTTCGAGGAAATCAGCCAGACATTGCGACGAATCCATGCCGACCTGAATGAGACGCAGAGTGCGATTCTAGCTGAGGTCACGCGTTACAAAACCGAAAGCCTCCGTGTTTCGGTGCGGGAAAAGTATAGGCGCATCGTTTATTGGATGGGCCGTTATGTTGAGCCCATGATTGAAATCGTCCGCGCCGACGGGCCGCTGCGCACTGCATTTGACGAAACCGAACGGCTGCTTCATCGCGCCCGCGAAGAGGCGTTGTTCAACGACCACCCAGCACTCGCACGCAACCTGCGCTTCCTCCGGTTGGTGGGCGCACACGCGCTCCGCGTCTTCACGCAATGCCGGAAGGAGATTCAGCCGCTGTACGAATCGCTTCGCCGTTCGAGCTTTATCGCCCAAGGCGCGGCTCGGGCGCTAGAACAGTTACAGGCGGTCGGCCTGTCCAGATGGGGCAACGAGCACCTCATCGGAGTCGCTGCGTGGCGCTATCAGAACGTGCCGAGCGACGCGGCGATTCTGGTGACCTTACGGCGTGTCATCGAATTTCCGCCCGAACTTCCGCCCGTGCTGGAATTGATGGCAGAAGAGGAAGCGCCGGATGGCCTGGTTCGTCTGCTGTGGCTGGAGTCACTGCCAACCCGTGTGAGTGAAAATCTACCTGTTCAAGATTTGGTGGACTGGCTCGCGGAGAATTGTTCAGGGCGGGGCATTTCAGATGTGCTCGCCGCTTTCAGCGTTTTGGTGTTTTACCCCGACTTCCACGCTACGTTCACTGATCGAGAGCCGCGCACTTACGACATCGCCGGTGGTGAAATTACGGCTTCGCCCGTGACCCTAACTTCCGCATGAATACGCTTCCGCATTTGACGACCATCTTCGACCGCCTAAGGCGGGGCTACCATCTCGGCCCGGACGATGAGCCTGAGTTTTCCCGCTTGTGCGAGCGGTTTGACGAATATGCCGCCTACTTCGCGGCGCTCGGCATTACTCTGGTCCGCCACGAACGCGAGTTTTTCTATTTCAACGCGGAGAGCCCAGAAACCGTGCCGGATACACTTCCGCGTATCGCGGTCTTTTCCTACATTATGATTGACTATGCCGCTAACCAGGGCCGTCCGATTGATGAATTCATCTTCGGCCAAAACTTCCTCGTGACGGCGCTACCGCATTTCACGCTCGACCGCTACACGGCGTTACTAAGACAGGTGGAAGTGCATGACATGAGCGATCTAGAAAACGTGCTAAATCACATGGAGCGAATCGGTTGGGTCAAATGGTTGTCCAATGACGAATTCCGGTTTCTCCGTCCGTTCCACCGCGTGTTTGGCAAGTGTATCGAACTGACGCAGACTGCCCAAACTCCATCGGCTGACGAATCTGATTCGGCAAGCACGACTGAGGAAAATCCCGTAAATCGTGAGTGATAGGTGCCCATGCCCACTGGTCCACAGCGACTCATCCTCATCCGCTCCGGTTGCTACGAATACGCCGAGATCGAACTGACCGGCGCGCTTCAAATTGTTGGCCCGAATAATACCGGAAAAACCGCGCTGATCAATACGCTTCAATTTCTCTACCTGGACGACCGCCGCCACATGGATTTCGGTTCATACACTGCGGAGCAGACACGCGAGTTCTACTTCCTAAATCAATACAGCTATGTTCTATTCGAGTGTCTTGGGGCGACTGGTAAATGTGTTATCGGATGGCGCGGCCAGAGCAAGACGAGTGGTGGCGAGCCAGAACGATTCTTCCACGTCGGCCCCTTCGATCGCTCTGATTTTCTTGATGGAAGGAATCAAGTCCGCGAGGCACGTGAGGTGAGCGCCAGGCTTGCGTTAAAGCAGTTTCGCGCCATCAAAAGTGCGCAAGAACACAGGGAATTGTTGTTGCCCGCCGCCAACGGCGACGGACGGGGCCTTGGCGTAGTGGCGTTGCATGATATTGATAAATATCATCACTTCCGCGAGACACTAAAAACCTTGCTCGCCTTGAGCGCAATCTCGCAGGAGCAGATGCGCGATCGTCTACTAATGCTGGCCGACATCCCGCCCGACCGCACGGCATTCGACGCGCGCGAATTGTTCGGTGACGATTACGACCTCATCCGCAACCGGCGCGAGCAGTTACTGAAATTCAAGAAGAACCAGGAACTGGTGGAAAACCTCGTAGCCAGATTCGCCGAGCGGGAAACGGTTCGTGGCGAATTGGTGTGGCGCTGGACTGACTTGCGAACGAAGTGCCAGAGGTTCGAGAAAGACAATAAGGATACGCTCTTGAACCTTCGGGAAGCGAAGACGGAGCAGGAAACGAGAATGCAGGATCTCGAAGCGGAAGCGGCTGAGCGGCACAGGAACGTGACCACATTGTCGGAACAAAAAGGCCAATTACTTGCGCCACTCAAAAGCATCGAGGCCCAAGACACCGAATTCAAAGGGTTTCCGGAGCAATTGGAACGCGCCGCACTCAGCAATCTCAAGCAGGAGGTTCGGGAGCTCGAACTGCAGCTTGCCAGCGCGGAAGGTGAATCCCGTGAGAAAGCCAAGCGCAATTTCGACGCTCTCGCCGACCGAGTGAAACAGAAGGAATACGCCATTGCTCGTTTTGACCATCTTGCGGTCACGGCCCTCCGCAAGCATTTTACGGATGAAGAACTGAACACCATTTTCCGGTTACTCAATCGCGATCTGTTGGAGATACCGGTGGGAAAGGGTGGTGTCACGACTTCGCGGCAGGATGAATTGCTTGAGAGGTTGCGTAACTTGCTGGCATGGGTTCGGAACGGAGTCTATCGGGACGCCATCGTCTCTTTTCCTTTGCCCAAAGCCGGAGAGCCCCTAGCGGGACTGGAAAACCCGGACACTGCTCGCGATCAACTGGTTGAATACCAGGCCGACCTCAAAAGATGGGGGAAAATCCTCGCCGCTATTGAACAGCGTGAGAACCTTGGGTTTCAATTTAAAGCCAAGCTCGCGGAGGTCGAGGCGTGCGAAAAACGGCTCTTTCGATTCGAGGAATACCAGAAAGCTAAAGCAGGCGAAGCACGCCTGCGCGCAGAGCTCACGAAGGTTGAGGCCAACATCACGGCGGCCAATGAAAGCATTGGCAAGCTTGCCTCACAACGCAAAATCGCCGAGCAAACTAAATCCGATGTGGAAGCCGCCATTAGGAAACACGAAGACGTTTTCGGCAACGTCATGGATAATTTCCGGCGATGCATCTTTCCTGAATTCTCGGCTAAGCCGCAGATAGCCGAGGGTATCCCTGATGATTTTAATGCTGCCATTGCGCTGTTCCTCAAGCAGCAGGAGAAGCAAGTCAAGCTGACCGACGAAGTTGCGAGCCTTCTCATGAAGACCGAGCTATGCTTCGGCGACGTGTTTCGCGGCAGTGACGAATACGAAACGACCGCCGCTTTGCAGGCGGAACTGGAAGCTCTGGCCGAAAAAGAAGAAGCTCTGGCGCGCGACTGGAACGCTCACATCCACGGGCTGAAAGCGACGTTTGACATTGTTCTGAGAAACCTCGAGGACGTCCGCAGCGCCGCCACAAAAATCAATCGCGCTTTCGCTAGGATTCAAGTCTCAAACCTCAAAGCCGTGAAGCTCGAAGTCGTCGAGGAGAGTGACTTGGTGAGCTGGATAAAACGTCTCGCCGCGTTCGAGCCGGGCGGGTTATTTGATGCCGACCCGCAGCAGGAGTCCGCCATTGCCAACTTCCGTCGCAAGATTCAGGACAATCCGGTGATTCGTTTCACGAACCTGTTCATACTTAGTTTCACAGTGATAGGCGCGGACAACCAGCGGCACACTTATCACGATTTCCGGCAAATCGAGTCGCATGGCACGACTATCACCCTCAAAGTGCTGTTCAATCTGCTTCTGTTGAAAGACCAGTTGCGGCGCGATGACTGCGCCGTGCCGTTTTTCCTGGACGAAATTCAAACGCTCGATCCGGCCAATCGGCATGCAATTCTCCGCACCGCACGGCAGCTCGGTTTTATCGCCATCACCGCCGCTCCCGAAGCCGTCAGCGAGGTAGACACGCTCTACTTCGTACAACCGCAAAACGGTCGGATTGTCCTGCGCAACAAACATCGGGTGACTGTCAAGAGGGCTCTTGCCGCCGAAAACCGATGAAGCTTCAAGCCCAAACTCAAATCAAACTGCGTGACTTGGCTGAAATTGGATCGTTGCCGGAGAGTCAATGCGGTCGCGCGTTTCTGAAACTCCTTGTGCCGCTGCTCGACAGCGGAGTCGTGTGCTGGCAGCGATGTGGCGTGGGGCGCCGATTGGTCGTGAATGACGCCGATACGTTGAGAGACTTTTCCCGGCAGCGCTTTCCCAACGCAGCCTTGCCGAGCGGCGCGGGAAGCCGCGTTGCCAGCGTGGGCCGTTTCCGCGACACAAAAGCACTAACAAACAGCGAAGACGAAATTATTTCCCTTCGTGTCTGGCAGAACGAAGCCTTGTTGAAAAATGGCAAACCCTTCGACGCAGCACCACTTACCGTCGCACACGGCGTTTTCTCATTTCTGTTCACGCGGAATTGCCCCTACGCATTGGTCGGCAGGTGCGCGTTGACAGAAAACCCAGCGGTGTTTGTGGCTGCCGAGCAACTCAATCTTGGCGTGGCCGCGGTGATTTACGGGCACGGACGCATTTCCAGCCGCGCATTGGATTGGCTGGCTTGTACAGCGGATTCCAAGTTCAGTCTGCTGCATCTGCCGGACTACGACCCCTCTGGCCTGTCCGAATTTCAGCGGCTGCACGCACGCCTGGGAAAACGAGTCGCCCTCTATTTGCCGAGCGACATGGAAGCGCGATTCGCTAGGTTCTCAAACCCAGAATTGGTCACAAGAGCCAACAGCCAAGCCATGCTTGCGCAACTGCGTTGCTCGGAATTGGCGGCGATTCGCCCTGTCGTCGAACTGATTGACCGCTACAATGCCGGACTCGAACAGGAAGCCTTGTTGATTCCCTCCTGATTGTAACTGCGACCCGACATTGCCAAGCTGTCATCGGTTCGAGGCTCCATGGCGTCAGTCACACTCGGAAAATGGCAGGACTTTGTTGCGGACACGGTGCCGCTTGTTTCCAGTATAAGCGCCTGATATAAATTGTAGTTATGGCGATCGTTGGAGAAGACAAAGTGCCGGACATTTCAGCTGACTTCGCGGTGGCAAGGGATCGCGGGGAATCCCCTGCCGAAATGGAGCCCTTGCTCATCGGGGAAACGTCCCGGTTTCGTGGCTCCTTGACCGATTTTGCGGTCGAACTGGCACAAAAGGCTGCAGGGTTTCGTCGGAGTTTGCCTGAGAGTCTTCTGAAGTCTCTGGCTGATCTTGTTCGCTCGATGAACTGCTACTACAGCAATCTAATCGAGGGACACTACACGCACCCTATTGACATCGAACGAGCCCTGAAGAACGACTACAGCAAGGACGCAAGCAAACGCGACTTGCAGCTCGAAGCGAAGGCCCACGTTGCTGTCCAAAAAAGGATTGATGAAGGCGGGCTGAAAGGACGCGCCGTCACAACCGAAGGCATTTGCGAGATTCATCGTCGGTTTTGCGCGGAGCTACCGGAAGCATTGCTCTGGGTGGAAGACCCCGAGAACATGGAACGAGTTCGCGTCGTCCCCGGAGAATTGCGTAAGCGGGACGTGAAAGTCGGCGGCCACGTCGCGATCAGCGCTGGTGCTGTGCCGCGATTCCTGAAACGCTTCGAGCACGTGTACAACCATCTCGGCAAAACGGACTCTATTCTGGCCGCTGCTCCCGCGCATCACCGGCTCTTGTGGATTCATCCTTTTTTGGACGGCAACGGCCGTGTCGCTCGGCTCATGTCGCATGCGTCCCTGCTTGAGACTCTGGACAATGGTGCTGTTTGGTCAGTGGCACGCGGCCTAGCTCGCAACGTCGAGGAGTACAAGAGGCACCTTGCCGCTTGTGATGCACATCGGCGTAACGACCTGGATGGCCGCGGGAATCTGAGCGAGGAGGCGCTTGCGGCGTTCACGGAATTCTTTCTGAAGACTTGCATCGACCAGGTGAGCTTCATGGAGAGCCTGATGCAGCCGGATCGCCTCCGTGCGCGCATACTCCTCTGGGCAGAAGAAGAGATCAAGCTCAAGAATCTTCCTCCGCGCTCTGGGCGTGTGCTCGAAGCGTTGCTCTACCGGGGAGAACTGCCGCGTGCCGACGTGTCCAGTGCCGCTGGCGTGGTTGAGCGCCATGCCCGACGCGTTGTGTCTGCGTTGATGGCTCGCGGCGTACTCGCTTCAGACGGCCCGCGTGCGCCCTTGCGCCTCGTCTTCCCTGCGGCACTTGCTTCTCGCTGGATGCCTGGGCTATTTCCTGAGCGTCCCTAATTTGACCAGGAGAAAACGGCTGGGATGGCCGCCTGGTTCTCCAAGCGCTACCCATTCTGACCGCCTAGAACCAAAAGTGCGGCTGCGCAAACCCGAGGTCGCAAGCCGTGTGGGACAGCAACGCGAACGAGCTGTACTCATACAGCTAGCGAGTGCATTCAAGGAACTAGGCTGAAAGCGCGGCTTTCGGTTCGCAGATGTCCATAGAGTTTGGCTCCGACCTCGTAGTCGGTCAAGGTGGCCAGGTAACCCGGCTTGGAGAGAGCTACTTCGTATCCAATCCCGTCCCGGTCAACTACGAGAAAACAACGGGATTTGCCGAAGTACGCGAGCGCACCTTGCATGAGCGGCCCGAAGCGCGAAAGCAGTTCAGGACGGTCTACTCTCTTGGAAGAACCGAAAATGTACACCCATTCGGGTTGCGAATCGAGCCGCATCGCTCTGTAGACAAAGCCCTGTGATTCGCTCCGCAGCTTCTCCGCCGTGTACTCAAAGGCGCGTCCCAATTCAGCACGCTCGGGGAGTCTCAGGTTGGCAAGAACGCTCTGAATCCTGATGTAATTCTGCCTTTGTTCGACGGGGTCGAACGCGGCCAGCAGGCCAGGGGGGAGTCCCGCAGCATAGTGGGGAAGCCGGGTCGCCAATTCATTCGCAACATGCTCCAGTAGCCCAACTGAAACGGTCAGACTCAAGTTTCCGCCGAAGCCTTTCCTCAAAGCGATTTTTCTGTGCGGCCACTGCAATCTTAGCGTCGGTAATTCCCAGGCAGCCAGCGAAGGAACCCTCGTTGAGAAGGTAGAAAGCAAAGAGCGACCGTTCTTCACCGATCGTGCGAAGGTCGGCGACAGGCAAGGCGCGTCGGCGATCAAGGAGGTACTCAACAATTTCCGGCACTGTACGCAACTGGACACAGAGATTAAGGAAATCGTTGAGCGAAAAATAGCTGATGGGAATGCCGTTGAATACCAACGGAAGCTCATCCGATTCTTGCCGCAGGGTGACCGGATCAATGACCTCGATGAGGACGATGCCGTGTGCAACTGCTGGAAGACCGGTATAGAAGTCCACCCTCCCTCGCCGGCGATGCTCACACCACATCGGTCGGCTCGCACCGGTGCGCAGTGCTCCTATTAGCTGTGAAGCCGCCTTCTTCGCCCGCTTACAGGCCCACGCCTGCAGCTTTCTTGCAGTACGGACAGTTGGGTCTTCCTGGCACTTTTGGGAAATCAAAATTCCGGGCGCGTCGCAGGTGACGAGAAAATCGGCCACTTCGCGCTGACTTCCATCCACCGTCTGTGGACTGCGGAAAACGAACTCCGACACGAGCGGCAGCGAAAGGAATTCCTCGACTTGTCGCTCCGCCCAAAGTGTGCGCGATTGCAAATGTGCCGCCATCCATCTGCTCCAGAACCAGCATTGCTATTTTGCCACCACTGTGCCAATTCCGCTTGCATGGCGAAATAACGACTCTGACCATGAAACAGTGCCCGCAACCTAGAAGCCCCGCCTCAAGTCTTGGATCGACTTTGCCCCGACCGTGTTCGGATCACGCGGCGCTTCTGCGGCCCATCCTTTTCCGGCCAAATGCGGTCGTGCCACTCAACGCAGTAAGCGACATCCTCGTAATGAAGATGAAGATTAGCCCAGTCGAGCTTAGGATGGACCGCTTCAGCAGGCGAGAGCTGACGCCTTGTCCGAATCCGATTGAGACTTCGCTTCAGTTGACTCAGCTCGTGCGGACGGAACGCTCTTAGGTCCCAGATTCTCGCACAGAGAGTGCGAGTCTTATCCTCAAAGGCCACAATGGAGTGTAGGTTGTAGCGGCTGTCGTCCTTTAGGACCAGTTCCACGCAGAACGGAGGGATAGGGTCGCCCTTGCACATTGCTTTCAACCAACCAAGAACCCAGTCCGTGCCCGCCGTTGGACTCTTTTCTGGCGCGTTTCCGCCGAAGTCCTGCGGCTGGAGACATGGGTTGCCAGTGAATCTGCCTTTATTTTCCTCGGCAAGCAGCGGCGCAATCCACGCATGCAACTGTGCCAACGACTTGAACCTGGGGACCGGGTTTTCTTGCCACGGGTCATTTTGGAGAGTAGCCATAGCCAGCGCCTCGCAACTGCGCCGCGGGTGCCGAAGGAGCCACGTTGTTCCCAGGTTTGCGGTCGTGCCGTAATGCGTTCGGCACAGGAAACGCTCCCATGTTTTTCTCAACTCTTCCTCAGGTTTGATATCGACGATATTGACCTGGGCCAGCTCGAAAGTTGGGTTATCGCCCCATCCGCGCAATAGCAGGTCAACTGCCTCCACATCCGTTGCTGGGGCAGCATACCCGAAGATCGTGAGCATGTATCCCTGTTGAAGGGATGCCTCCAATTCCTTCCACTCGGCAAATACGAATGGATCAGATTTGTAATTTTTCCGGCGCACGGGGTACAGCAAATTGGTGGGCTGGAGAGGCGCTCCACAATTTGAGCAAGTGTCTCCGCTGAATCCCTTGACGCGATCCTTAATACAGACGGCTATCGCAACATTTCCATGCAAAAAAAGGATTTTGGGAAGCGGCGCAAATTCCCTATTGCGAAGAAATGCCTTGGCAAGGAACGGATCCCAATTGAATGTGGCGATGCAGTCCTTCGGCCGCATCGACAACAAAAGATAGTCATAGAGCGTCGGGGCGTCAGGCAACTGCAACCGGTCGAAGTAAGACCACACTTTGGCTTCGATTTCTTCCCGGAGTGACCTGTGCATTCCAGTTGTGGCAAGTTCATCGTAAAGCGCTTCAAAGTCGACAGTTTTCTGGAATCCCGCGGCTTGGAAGGCCTGACCGAGTCCAAGGCAATCGACCAAATCAACCATGAGGGGAAGGCGCGATCCGTTTGCATCGCCGTTCGGGAATGCTGCCCTACTGGCACCAGCGCCGAGAATCACAACGTGCGGCGACTCATTAACGTTCGTGAGTGGATTAGATGCAGGGAGTTGTGGTATTTCGGACCTCGGCGGCCCGGTCGGGCCGCGTGGTACCTGTACATTATCCGCCATGCCGACGCGAGAATAAGCCGCCGTAGCGGTCCCTTCCGAAAGCGGGGTTTGGGATTCTCATCCGGCGTTGACAGTCGCACTTGCGCGAGGAATCTTTCGGCAGTTTTGCGCAGGCGGAATTGCGCTTAGCTGCGCCGAAATCCGAGCAACTTTTGGGTGCCGATCCCATCACCCAAGATTTTGGGCGATGGGTAAATTTGGGCGCAACTTGGGCGCAAAATCCCCGACTGCACCCCTCTGATGAGACAGTTTTCGATGGGCACACTTGCAGTTCTTTGAGTTTTCTTCCCGTCTCCCGAGGAAGCCGGGTTTCTGGGGGAGGGGGCGAGGTCGCCCCCTCCCCCAGAAAATTTGTCGCATGT
>WNFR01001163.1_pt1 | contig 27280 bp, 29 predicted proteins | sample 5400221 | NCBI WGS metagenome assembly WNFR01 (sample SAMN13153357, study PRJNA577476) | soil metagenome | isolation source: 40 cm soil under Madrone tree | place: USA:California | collected 2016-06-14
TAAGAACCAGTTGCGCCAAGCGCAGGGCAAATAAGTTAAACGCGCCGATTCAATAGAAGGTTGCGCTATCAATACGATAGGTCCGCCGGGATTTGGAACGTCGGATTGCTCACGCGTACGAGCTTCCAATCCCAAGGCTTTCGTGAGACGCGATGCCACTTCAACTCGAAAGGCGTGGGCAATGTGTTCACACGTTCATCCAACAACTGCATTACGCCATCGTTGCTGCTATAGACGATAATTCTGCCGATCCACACCGCGCGCGACGTTTCAATCTGCACAAGCGGACTCGGCGCCGTGATGCTGGATCCATGTACCCATCGAAAACCTTCCCGCATCAGCTCGAGAAGCCGCGCCCGATCATCGCCCCACTGATCTTGATAATCGTCTGCAACAAAATCGGCGACAGTCTCCCAATTTCTACCATCAATCGCATGAAAGAAATGTTCGGTGTGCAAACGGACTTGATGCTCAGGTCGCCAAAGCCAAAGCAGATACAGTCCGGTGCAAAGCGCAACGGCTAGTCCGCCAATGAACACTCCACGAAGCGTAATCGTCACACAGGCGATCGTCGCATGCTGCACAGACCACGTCACTTTGATAGAAACCGGAGCTGGCGCAATGCGAACGACAGAGTTGTCTCACAGTTCAAATGTCACGGAACTGCTTCGATTCATCATCGCTCGCGTTCAGCCGGTGCCGGTGGCCTTTTCTTGGCCGGTCGCTTTCTCACTTTGGCCGGCTTCTTCGCTGCGGGGGCTGATTTGTTCGGCTGTGCGACAAGCTCTGTCACGCCAAGAAATAGTGGCCAAAACTCGAATCCAACATTGTCAATTTTCGGCTTTCGGTTTGGCCAGGATACAAGAGATCCCAGTTGGATGTGGAGATCGCGTTAAGCGGCGTCCAGCGAAAGTCCAGCCTCCTTGGGCATTTCAGCTCGGCCGAAGATGCGTTGAAACGTCGGGTGACGTAATCAGGAAAACTACCTAAGGAGGTCATGTGAGTTTGTCGAGCTTTGTTTTTACCGTGCGACGTGGCCAATCTGATAAACAACGCGATTTTCCAATGCTCGTCTTTGATGATTTAACCCGCGTCGCGTGCGTACCAATCCACTTTGCGGGTGACGTACATCACGATGGCTAGCACGACAAACAGAGCAATTGCGCCCATGAGCAGCGCGTAATCCTGCTGACGCAACGTGATGTAGAGAAACAAGTAAACGCCAGCCAGTCCTGCGCAGATCATGAATGTGCGGACGCCGCCGCCGAGGAAAAAACGGCAATACCATGTGACCAGCAGTGTCGATGCGGCAGCGGCGACAAGGTAAGCCCAACCGAATCCGATGAATTCCGAAATCGACAACAACATAAGATAAAACAGACACAGCGCGGCGCCCACCATTAGATATTGAAACGGATGAATTTTCTGTCGCGCAGTGACTTCAAAAAGGAAGAATGCGGTGAACACGAGCACGAGAAAGAGCACGCCGTATTTGATCGAGCGTTCGACATACCGATACGCGTCCAAAATTGAAAGGAATTGTGCGCCAAAAAGCGAATTTGAAACAGATTGCGTCGTGAAACGCTCGTTCCCGGTGCGGCTCGTCCACGATTGCGGGTAATCGCGGCCGTAATACGACACCTTCCACTTCGCGTCGAAGCCGTCCGGTCGCACCGATCGTTCGGCCGGAAGAAACGCGCCGCGAAATCCTGGATCAGCCCAGTTCGACTTCAGCGACGCTTCATTTTGTACGCCGAACGGCGCGAAGAAAATTCCCTCGCTACCATTGAAATCTAGAGGGATCGAAAACTGAATCTCGTTCGCAATCGGCTGATCGTTGGCGAGCGATGCGGTTGCGCCTGTGGTGTACCCTGGAACCTGTGAACCCGGCAGCATCGGATGCTTGGTGCCGCCCCAATCAAGCACGATGGCCACACGTGTGCCGCGCAAATCGTTGATTGCGATCGTCACAAACGCATCCTTCCATTGCACATCTTTGAGATCGATCTTGAGCGGGCCGAAATCGGGCGGCGCGAATTTCCCCGACAGAATGCCCTGCGCGCGATACACCACGGCTTCATAAATTCCGCGATGCAATTTCTGCGTCTGCACGCTGCCGGAAACATTCAGCCTTTCCGGCAGAAAATAGGCGTTGGCGGTTGCAGTTTCCTCCACTTCGCGGCGTTCCACTTTGCCGTCGGGAGCCGGAACTTCTTTCACCGTCTTGAATGTATATTGATACGGGATCCCGAGTACCGGCCCGATCACATTCTGTTCCCTGCCCCATGACGAAGTGATGTCGGCCACGGCCTCATTGCGCCGTCCTAAGCGCTCGCGCAAAACACCGGTGATCATCGCCAGCGGGATCAGTAACACCAAAACTAGCGCACCGACCCCAAGCAATTTCAGAATCGTGCTATGACGACGTCCAAAGAACGGCTGCGATCTTGGCAGTGGCGGCGGGGCTTGCGCTTCAGGCATGCCGCGGATCTTGAACAAACGAAACCGATCACGCAACAAACTTCATGATCGCAACTCAACCGCCCGCTGAGCCTAGCGCAGTCTCCCGTCCCTCTTGTTCTACCGGCCGACAATCGAAATTGAGGCGGCGCTGGCAAGATCAGCAATCTCATCGCGTTGCAAAAATAAGGTTTTGCCTGCTTCAAGTGCAATTACCCGAAGTCCCGCGTCCGTCGCCACGCGAATCGTTTCGGCACCGACCACGGGTACGTCGAAGCGCATGTCCTGGTTTGGCTTGGCAACCTTGACCATCACGGCACCGTCACGTGCAAGTACACCCGCGCGTCTGATAGCTTCGTTTGTTCCTTCCAAACCCTCTACGGCTACAATCGTTCCGTTCTTCACAATCACAGTTTGGCCAATGTCGAGTCGCGCAATTTCCTTTGCGACCTTCCACCCAAGCTCCACGTCCTCCTGTTCGCGGAGCGATAATTTCGGTCCGGCAATCAGTCCACAGTGCGCGAGCGAGTCCTCGAGAAAAGTTGTGGCGGGAAGAAGATCGACTTCGAGCGTTACGAGCTCGTTTGCGATCGCTGCAAAAATCGATTCGGCATTTCGCTGTTTAAGTTTCGCCAGCAGCATCATGGCCTTCATATCGGGGCGCAGATCGAAAAGATTTTTCGGCGCGATTTGTCCAGCCATGATCGCGTGATGAATATGCTGTGCGCGAAAGAATTTTAGCAACCGGCCGAGTTGCCCGACACGCATCCATTCAAGCACGTCAACGTGTTGCCGGAGAAGCGGATCAGTTTCGTCGGTGAAACCGGCAGCGACGATTTTTTTGACGCCTGCCTTTCGCGCTGCGGCTGCCACCAATTGCGGATAGACGCCGTTGCCGGCGATGATTCCGAGAACCTCTGGAATTTGCATCACGCTCACTTGTTAGTGTGAGCTAAGCGAAGCGGACTCAAAGCTGCAACGCAGCCCCGAAGGCTCTCGGGGCGAGGCCGGGCCTTCCAACCCGCGAAAACTACCTCTAAAATCGCGCGAAGGGACTCCTAGATTTCGCTCGGAATGACGTGCCTTCATTTAGCCGTGGCGACGGCGTTTAACGTGCAATTGGGCAAGCGCTTTTTGCAGGGAGGCTTGAATGGCCGCGACTTCTTCCGCCGTATGATCTTCCCTCATCGCTGCTTTGGCCCGTTCGACGGCCGCTTCGGCAGCAGCGATGTCGATCTTCTCTGATTCGAGCGCCATATCAGTCAAAACCGAAACCGCGTCGGCTTTAATCTCCACAAAACCCTCGCCGATTGCCATCGCGGTCTCGCGGCCGCTCCTCATCACGCGCAGTTCGCCAGGCTTTAATGTGGTCAGGAGCGGGACGTGCTTGGGATATACCCCGAGCTCACCCTCCGAACCGGGAAGCGTGACCATCTCCACGTCTTCAGAATAAATCTTTTCCTCGGGTGTGACGATCTCCAGTTTGAGTGTGGCCATTGTTAAATCGTTAAATCGTTAAATCGTTAAATCGTTGAACCGTTGAATCGGAAGAAAACGCGCCTCGTTGCGTTGTAACCATGGAACGATTCACGATTCAACGAAGGGCGTTAACCCTCCTTAATCATATCGATGCCGCCCTTCATGTAGAAATTTTGCTCGGGCACATCGTCATGTTTGCCGTCGAGAATTTCTTTGAAACCGCGGACTGTTTCTGCAACCGGCACATATTGGCCTTTGAAACCTGTAAAAACCTCCGCCACGTGGAAGGGTTGGCTTAGGAAGCGCTGAATCTTACGCGCGCGATGGACCGTGAGCTTGTCCTCCGGGCTTAATTCATCCATTCCGAGAATTGCAATAATGTCCTGCAGATCTTTATAGCGCTGCAAAACGCGCTGCACGCCGCGCGCAACGTTATAATGCTCCTCGCCGACAATTTCTGGCGCTAACGCTTTCGATGTCGACGCCAGCGGATCAACTGCCGGATAGATCCCAAGCTCGGCGATGGAACGCTCAAGCACGATAGTGGAATCCAAGTGCGCGAATGTATTCGCCGGAGCTGGGTCCGTAAGGTCGTCGGCCGGAACGTAAACGGCCTGGAACGATGTGATTGATCCTTTGTTCGTCGATGTAATTCTCTCCTGTAAATCGCCCATCTCCGCGGCGAGCGTCGGCTGATAACCGACCGCGCTTGGCGTTCGGCCTAACAAGGCCGACACCTCTGATCCTGCCTGTGAGAATCGAAAGATGTTGTCGATGAAAAGAAGAACGTCCTGATTGCGTTCGTCGCGAAAATATTCAGTCATTGCGAGGGCCGAAAGAGCAACGCGTAGACGCGCGCCTGGCGGTTCGTTCATCTGACCGAAAACCATCCCGACTTTCGACTTCGACAGGTCCTTTTGATCGATCACGCCCGCCTCGCTCATTTCCTTGTAAAGATCATTGCCTTCCCGGCTTCGTTCCCCTACTCCGGCAAAGATGGAAACGCCGCCATGTTTCATGGCGATGTTGTTGATCAACTCCTGGATGACAACAGTCTTGCCGACGCCTGCGCCACCAAATGCACCGACTTTGCCGCCCTTGGTAAACGGGCAAACAAGATCGATGACTTTGATCCCAGTTTCCAGGATCTTTGCCGTTGTGTCTTGCTCTGTGAGCGACGGCGCCGGCCGATGGATTGGATAACGCTTGGTGTAGTTCACGTTGCCGCGGTTGTCGATCGCGTCGCCAGTAACGTTAAAAAGCCGGCCCAGCACGGCTTCGCCTACTGGTACGGTGATCGGACCGCCAGTATCGGTTACGCTCATTCCCCGCTTCAACCCTTCCGTCGAAGACATTGCAATGGATCGGACCCAGCTTTCGCCAAGATGCTGTTGCACTTCGAGCGTCAACTTCGTTGGCTGTCCGTGAACCTCGTATTCAATTTCCAGCGCGTTGTAGATTCTCGGCAGCCCTTTTCCGACCGGAAATTCGACGTCTACCACGGGACCAATTACTTGAACTATGTTTCCTTTATTCATAAAACCTGTTTTACCCAGCGAGCGCCATTTGCGCCGTGGCAATTTCGAGTAACTCAGTAGTAATGCTGGCCTGGCGCATTTTATTATACTCGAGAGTCAGATCCTTAATGAACTGGTTGGCGTTATCCGTGGCATTCTTCATCGCAACCATGCGAGCACTGTGCTCAGACGCGCGTGCATCGAGGATCATCTGAAAGACCTGGTAGGAAAGATAATAGGGAAGTACCGAATCGAGCACGACCTCGGCACTTGGCTCAAATATGTACCCGATCATGGGATCGACTCCTTTAGTGTCAGTTTGAGCACCTTCCCCCTTAGGCAAATCAAAGCTGCTGATCGGTAACAATGTCTGTACGACGGTGCGCTGATTAATTGTGTTGATGAAATGCGTGTAAAGCACCGAGACCTTATCCACTTCGCGCCTCAGAAATTTTTCCATGCAAAATTTCGAGATTGGCTTCACCTCAACGAAGCTTGGCGAATCTTTCAACTCGAAATCTGCCAGTAATTCGCGCTTTGTTCGCGCGATGAACTGTCTGGCCTTCTTTCCCGTCACCACAAAATTTGTCTTGGCCGCATCAAAGTTCGCCGCTTCGCGAAAGAGATTCGTATTCAACGCTCCGCAAAGCCCCTTGTCCGTGCTGATAATTAACACCAGCTGCTTCTGAAGCGGACGAACCGCGAGGAGCGGATGGAATCTTGGATCTGTCCGGTTTTGCAAGGAAACAAGAACCTTATTCATCAATGCGGCATAAGGGCGTCCGGCGAGGGCATGCTGCTGCGCTTTACGCATCTTCGACGCAGCCACCATTTGCATTGCCTTGGTGATTTGCGCGGTATTGCGGATCGATTTGATCCGGCGCCGTATGTCCTGCGTGTTGGCCATCTAATCTTCTAGTTTCGATTACCGCCAGGTGGTCTTAAATTCGTCGAGCGTTGCCTTCATTTGCGCCTCGAGATCTTTATCGATTTCTTTTTTCTCGCGAATCGTTTGGAGCAAACTTGCTTTGCGTGTTTGCAGGTAATCCTGAAGCTTCAATTGGTATTCTTTGACCCGCTCGACGGGAACAGCGTCGATGTAGCCGTTTTGCATCGCCCACATCACAGCCACTTGTTCTTCCACCGAAATTGGGTTGTACTGTTTTTGTTTAAAAAGCTCGACAATACGTTGCCCGCGATCCAGTCGCGCTCTTGTAGCCGCATCGAGGTCCGAACCGAATTGCGCGAACGCAGCGAGCTCGCGAAACTGGGCTAAATCGAGCTTCACTTTGCCCGCGACCTGTTTGATCGCCTTGATCTGGGCCGCGGAGCCAACCCGGCTGACCGAGAGTCCCACGGAAATTGCCGGCCGCACGCCTTGATAAAACAAATCGGTCTCGAGATAAATCTGACCGTCCGTGATTGAGATGACATTCGTCGGAATGTAAGCGGAGACGTCTCCGGCTTGGGTCTCGATGATTGGCAGCGCCGTCAATGAGCCGCCGCCGAATTCGTCGCTCATGCGTGCAGCGCGTTCGAGCAACCGCGAATGCAGGTAAAACACGTCACCCGGATACGCTTCGCGTCCTGATGGCCGTTTCAGCACCAGCGACACCTGACGATAGGCCACTGCGTGCTTTGATAAATCATCGAAGATGATCAGCGCATCCATCCTGTTATCCATGAACCACTCGCCCATTGCGGCGCCAGCGAACGGTGCCAGATATTGATTAGTCGCCGTGTCAGAGGCGGGCGCAGAAATGATCGTTGTGTAAGGCATCGCGCCCTCTTTCTCGAGAGTACCAAGCACTCGCGCCACGTTGGAATTCTTCTGACCGACTGCGACGTAAATGCAGTAGAGCGGCCGATAGTTTTTGTCGCCCGCATCCTCGGCCGCCTTATTCAACCGCGCCTGACTGATGATGCTGTCGATCGCAATCGTCGTTTTACCCGTTGCGCGATCGCCAATGATTAGCTCGCGCTGCCCGCGTCCAATTGGAATCATCGTGTCAATGGGCATGATTCCGGTTTGAACCGGCTGATTCACGCTGCGGCGCTTGATCACGCCCGGTGCAATCTTTTCCAGCGGATAAAATGTGTCGCTTTTGATCGGACCTTTACCATCGAGAGGCTGACCGAGTACGTTGACTACGCGACCGAGGAGCGCCTTGCCTACGGGAACCGAAAGGAGCCGGCCAGTTGTTTTAGCTTCGTCGCCTTCTTTGATGAGCGTGTTGTCGCCTAACAAGATCGCGCCGACTTCAGTTTCCTCGAGGTTGAGTGCAAGACCGTACACGCCGTTCGGAAATTCGATCATTTCATTGAGCATCACGTCGCTGAGACCCTCGACGCGCGCGACGCCGTCACCGGTCTCGCGCACGATGCCCACGTTGCTCTTAGTCGTGGATGTTTTTAGCTCTTCAATTTTCGATTCGATCTCTTCGAGTATGGTGCTCATGGTTTTGAATTTTATAGTTCGTGTTGAAGACGTTCGAGGCGGTTGCGAACGCTCCCGTCCCAGACATCGTTTCCGACGCGAATCCGCATCCCGCCAAGGAGTTTGGGGTCAACGTGAAATTCAGTTGAAAGGTCGTTGCCATATTTGCTCTTCAGATTGGCCTCAATTTCTGAGCGTACTGCGGCGTCCACTTCGCTTGCGGTCTCGATTCTGGCATGGCGCTTCTCTAATTCGAGCCGAAGCAAACGTTTATAGTTCTTTAGCGCGTCGATGTAATTGCGTGGCTTGTGCCTCACAAGCGAATCGACTAGCGAGGAAATCCTGCCAGGGTCAAGCTGACCATCAGTGAAACTTGCCTGAAGCATCTTGCGCGAAAGTTGGCGGATTTCCTTGTTGAGCTTCATCACGCGACTTCTCGAGCAGCTTCTTCCTGCAAACGCCGTTGATCATCCTGGGTCAACACTTTCCCAGTGACCTTCGCAGTGGTGTCGACTACGAGCCGCCCAAGCTCGCGCTTCAGAGATTCCATTGTGCGGTCGTGCTCGTTCGCTGCGGCTTCACGCGCCTTAGCGATGATCTGCTCGGCTGCCGCAATAGCCTCCTGCTGCTTGCGTTCGGATAGATGCGCGGCGCTTTCTCGCGTTTCATCAATCATTTTCTGCGCGTCCGCATTGGCCTTCGCGACAATTTCCTGGTAACGCTTCTCCGCTTCAGCGAGTTCCTTTTTGATTTTCTCCGCATTAAGCTGGCCTTCCTCGATCTTGCGCCGGCGCTCCTCGAGCACAGCAAGGATTGGTTTGTAAGCGAAGCGTTGCAAAAGAAATGCAACAATGCAGAAGCTAATCACCTGCGACAGAAACAATTTCCAGTTCCAGCCGAAGGTTTCAGCTGTTTCGCGCAAAATGTCGGTGATGCCTCCGCTGCTGGCGGCAATAATCATGTTCATAAACTAAGTCTCGGGTGCAACATCGATTGCCTCCCCGCTGAAAATTAGTGAACGAGATACAGAGCGTAGAAAACGATCGCCTCGGTTAACGCGATGGCGAGAATTCCGTGCACGAGCACTTGCGTGAATGCACCTGGATTGCGACCGACCGCGCTGGTCATTCCCAAGCCGGTCAAGCCAATTCCAATTCCGACGCCCATCGCGGCAAGCCCAACGTGAATGCTTCCGCCCAGTTCTGCTAGTATTGGTAGTATCATATTTAGTTTAGCTTTGTTTTGCGATCTCGTCATGAGATCGTCGAAAAATCAGTGCGCATGTTCCGGTCCCTCCTGGTGTTCTGCGATCAACATTGTAAAAACCGCTGTAAGCAGCATGAAAACGAGCGCCTGCACAAATCCCACGAGTACTTCGAGGAAATAGAAAGGAATCGGCAGGATTGGCGACAGCCATGGGACCATCGTAGACATCGCCTCAAGAATGCTTTCGCCGGCATAAATATTTCCGAACAAACGAAAACTGAGCGCAATCGGCCGAAACAGAATCGAGATTACTTCAAGCCAGCCGACGGCGAAAAAGATGACGAACATCAGGACCTTTACGACACCGGTCGTCTCACCTTTTGGGCCAAACAAATGTTTCAAGAAGCCTCCGACGCCGTTGGCCTGAATCGCCCAAACAAACCACATCACGAAGAATATGGCCGACATCGCGGTCGTCATGTTCAGGTCCGCGTTGCCGCCGCGCAGCAACGGCCGGTCGACATGGAAATTTCCCGAACCGTCGTAGTGACCCCAGCCGATTGTTCCAATTCCCGGGATCAGTCCGAACCAGTTCACGAACAAAATAAAAATGAAAACCGTGGCAAAAAACCAAAACCCCTTTTGTACGAGGTCACGGCCGATGATGTTTTCCAGGAAATTGTGCAAACCCTCAACCAACCATTCCCAAAAATTTTGAATCCCGTTTGGGATGGCCTTAACCTGCCGGGTTGCGATTTGTGAGAAAACGATGATTCCAGCGGCAACCAGCCAGGTCACCAGCATCGAGTTTGTAATTCCGAAGCCGCGAAACTGAACAAGCATCTGCGGTTTTAACGAGACTCCCCCGTGCTCAGTCGGCCCCCCTTCAGCTGCAAAGCTCGACGTGGCAAGCATTACGTTGGAGGCCAACGCCAGGATCGACATCAGTAAACAACGATTGCGCATTTTGTAAGCTACAGTTGTAGCCAGCATCGGTGATGCCGGCCTGCCGAGGTTATCTGCCCTCGACCCGCACATCGCGAGTCTACGGCAAAAAAGCCGCCCCAGCTACAACTTGAACGCGCATACCAAAGCGCGTTTTGCCGCGATGACAAACAGAATTCTCGGCTCCGAACTTATTTTGCCGGCAAACCCTCGGCAAACTGCGGAGCGATCCGTGCGACTGGCGTTGCATTGATCGATTCAGCCGCCCCATTCATTGTAATCGCTTCTTCGTAAAAGGATTCCAAATGGCCAATTTGCGTTTCCTGTCCGAACCGTTCCTTTACCGTTGCGTGCGCGCGCGCTCCCATCTCCTGTAATAGGACAGGGGAACTGGCGATTAATTGCATCGCGTTTGCTAAAGCGACGTGATCCTCCTCCGCCACCAGAAATCCGGTGCGCCCGTGATCAACCGCTTCGGGTATTCCACCATGGCGCGTCGCAACCACCGGCAAACCTGTTGCCATCGCTTCGAGCGCTGAATTCGGCACACCTTCCTGATCTTGATTTGGGGAAATTTCGCTCGGATGCAAAAACAGGTGCGCATTGGCATAAAGCTCGTGCAGCTTCGGTTGCGAGAGAAACCCGAGAAAATGCACGTCCCTGGCAATGCCTAGTCCGCCAGCAAGCATCTCCAACTCCGACTGCAGCGGCCCCTTGCCGGCGATGAAAAACTCCGCGCCGGGATAGTCCTTCTTAAAGATTGCAAAAGCACGCAAACTCGTTGCTACACCTTTCTTCGGGATCAGCCGGCAGGCTTGGACCACTTTCCATTTGCCGTCTTGCGGCGGCTCTCTGTGTGCGAAGGGGAATTCGGTAAGCGGGATTCCCGTACGATTAATGCGCAGCTTTTCCGGCGGACACCCCAACTGCACTAGCCGGGCGGCGAGCGATTGGGAACGTGCGAACACTAGCGGAACCGCGTTGAACAAACGCCGCAATTTCCCCGGATAATCTTTGATCTCCGGTTTATGCGCCACATCAGCGCCGTGAAAAGAGACTACACATGGTTTGTGCCATTGCTCGATAAAAGGAAGCAAGTGCACACCAGTATGACCAAAATAAATGTGCATGAGGTCGGCTCCGTGCCGTCTCAACAATGAATCCAGCGTCTGATATTCACCGCGGTAAACAATAGGCGGCCTTCGCTCAACAAATTTCAACCAACCGTGCACGAGCAGGTTGGTGCGCCGTTTCGGAATCACTTCAATATTCTCGAACGGGAATCGCTCTGCATTCTGCACCTCCTTGGTGACCACAAAGGTATCAACACCCCGGAGCGCCTTCACCTGCCGGTAGATGTGCAACATCTCCGACTTCAAAAAGCTGGAACAATAACTCGCTACAACCCGTCTGCCCATAACACCGCGGCCAGTTTCGCGAGGGATGTTGGATTTGTCCATCTCAAATTGCCGTCGAAACGATTTCGTTGGTCATACGCGTTGCTAACTCGTGCTTCAACGCAGCAATTCCTTTTCCCGTGGCTGCCGCCGTCGGAAGTATCTGGACCTTAGGAAATCTCGCTTGCAACGCTTTCAGATTTTCGGTCGCACCGGGCAAATCCATTTTATTGGCAACAACCAGCCACGGACGTGACGATAACGTTCGATCGTAAAGATCAAGTTCCCGGCGCAGATTCTGCAAATCTTCGACCGGATTGCGTCCTTCGCTTCCGGCGATATCCACTACAAAAATCAATAAATGGCAGCGCGTAATATGCCGTAGAAATTCGTGACCGAGGCCAAGACCGAGGTGCGCGCCTTTAATCAAACCCGGAATATCCGCGACGGTACCGCGCCGATAACCTGGAAATTCAATGACGCCAACGATCGGGTGCAGCGTTGTAAATGGATACGCCGCGACCTTGGGCCGCGCTGCGGAAATTTTCCGTAACAGCGTTGACTTGCCCGCGTTCGGGTAGCCTACCAATCCCACGTCCGCAATGGTTCGGAGTTCAAACAGGAAATGTCCTTGTTCGCCTTCTTCGCCCTCGGTGTATTGACGGGGCGCTCGATTCCGCGAGCTCTTGAAGTGCACGTTCCCTTTCCCCCCTGCCCCACCGCAGCACAGCATGAAGTCCTGCCCGTCACGCGTGAGATCGGCGACCACTTCCGCGCCCGTCATTCCGTGGGAAGTCAAGGAATCTTGCCAAGGCGCTGTCGGGGTTATTTCATGGGACGCCTCCAGTTCGCTCGGGATCATCGGCATGGTTTGCTCGCCACGCCAAACGACTGTCCCCACAGGAATCTTTACCACTTTGTCCGCCCCTGCACGCCCGCTCATTTTCTTTCCCATTCCATGGCCACCGTCCTTCGCCTTGATGATCGGCTCGTAGAAAAGATTCGCTAGATTATCTACATGCCGGTCTGCACGCAGGATCACGTTACCGCCACGGCCGCCATCGCCGCCATCGGGCCCGCCTTTCGGCACGAATTTCTCCCGTCGAAAACTGGCACACCCACGTCCGCCTTTTCCCGCCTGTGCAAAAACCTTTATCCGATCGACGAACATGGCGGGTTCAAGTTGCCATCAGCACGAACACGTGTCATCCGAGCGAAGTCGACGGGTCCCGTGGCCTTACCTCACACAGTTCTCCGGGTTCCTTTGACTTTACTTCGCTTCACTCAGGATGACAACAACGAGGCGTAAAGCGCACTTGTCTTCTCTGCAATTGCAGCCCAACTAAAGTTTTCTTCGACGCGTTTGCGACCGGCTTTTTCGAATCGCTCGCGTAGTTGTCGATCTCTCATCAACTCATTCACGCGCTGCGCGAGATCGCGTGCGAATTTTTCCGGATTTATTGCTTCGAACGGGCTCTCCTTCATTTGCTCAAGCGGAACGAGGAAACCAGTTTCGCCGTCAACAACGACTTCCTTGATTCCGCCAACAGCACTGGCAACTACCGCAGTTTCGCAGGCCATTGCTTCTAGATTAATGATGCCAAACGGTTCGTAGATCGATGGACAAATGAATATCGCGGCCTGCGAGTAAAGCTCACACGCGGTCTGTTGATCGACCATTTCATTGATCCAGATGATTCCCGGCCGCTGCGCTTCTGCGCGTTCGACAGCAATCCGCATTTCCTCGGCTAGTTGCGGCGTGTCCGGTGCGGCTGCACACAGCACGATTTGGAAATCGCGATCCATGAATTGGACTGCGCGCACCAGATGCTGAAACCCTTTCTGGCGCGTGATTCGTCCCACAAAAAGCAGATATGGCCTGGACGGATCGATACCGTAACGCTTGATGGCGCCAGTTGAATCGACCTTGCGATATTGGTTCAAATCGATTCCGTTGTGGATCACGTGCACCCGCGCGGGATCCACATTGAAGAGACGTTCGATGTCGTGTTTGGTCGCGCCGGAAACTGCGATAATCGCATCCGCCATTTCCAGTGCAGTTTTCTCCACCCAAAGTGAGAAGTCGTAGCCGCCGGCGAGTTGTTCGCGTTTCCAGGGGCGAAGCGGCTCCAGGGAATGAACGGTGATCACCAGCGGTAAACCGTAATTCTTTTTGGCCAGGATCCCGCCAACATGACTGTACCAGGTATGGCAATGCACGAGATCGGCGTCGATGTTCATAGCGTTGAAGTCTGTGCACCGCTGCACCGCACCGAGAGCAGAACGCAACGGCTTTGGGCACGTAAAATTGTTGGTGTCGAGTTCGAACCCAATGACTTTGAGATTGCCTTCATCGACATGCTGATCGCCGAAGCAACGCACTTCTACAGGCATAGTCTTGGCTAGCTCGCGCGACAAATAGCCCACATGTACGCCCGCGCCACCATAAATGCGCGGGGGGTACTCGTTAGTCAGGAAAAGGACCTTCACGCAGGTCAAGATTTAAATGACGAATGCCGAATGTCGAATGGATGGATGACTAAATGCTGGTTAGCCATTCGCGGACTGTTCAAGGCCGCGTCAATCCGCTATGATTTTACTTTCAACAACAGCACCGGCACATCTACGGCGTGTCGCACCTTGTCTGCAGTCGCCCCGTAAAGAATATCGCTGACGAGCCGGTGGCCGTGCGTCGTCATCGCTATCAGGTCGACATCTTTCTCGCGCGCCAGCTTAATGATCTCATCCGAAGGTTCACCAAGCGCCAGCACAGCCCCACAAGTAAAACCTTCGGCAGTCAGATCACGGGTGCGTTTTTCGAGATACGCGCGGTCCTGCTTCATCTCGTCACTTTCAGCGAGTTGAAGTTGATTAAAGTTCCGTGCGACCCAGCCATCCGCGACATGTACCAGGAGCAATTTCGCGCCGGTGATGCGCGCCAAAGGTTTGATGTGCGCAAGAATTGTTTCGTCCGCCGGACTGTTCTCGAGCGGAATCAGAATGTGGTGATACATGGCGACGCGTGTTGCTACGCAGGCGGTGGCAGATGAAGAAACTGGTAAAACTCTTTGAGCAAGGCGTCGGGCAAAAACATGTCGAAGAGTAATTTCACATTCAGCACGATAATGATCGTCGCGGTCGTCCAGCCAAGAATTTTCAACCAGAGCTTGTTGGCGAACTCGCCCATTTTCGCCTTTTCATCGGTGAACCGTAGCAACGGCCAGACGGCAAAGCCGAGTTGCATCGATAGCACTACCTGGCTGGCGATGAGCAATTGCGTGGTCTTGCCTTCACCAAAAAAGCCGATGACCAAAACCGCAGGAATAATGGCGATGGCTCGCGTGATGATCCGACGCAACCATGGCGTAATACGAATATTCAGGAAACCTTCCATCACCACTTGGCCAGCCAGGGTTCCAGTGAGAGTGGAGTTTTGTCCAGACGCGAGCAACGCGACTGCGAAAAGAATACTGGCAAAACTTACGCCCAGAAGCGGACTAAGCAATTTGTAGGCGTCCTGAATTTCAGCTACGTCCTGATGCCCGGACCAATGAAACACTGCCGCCGACAGAATGAGAATCGCTGCATTGATGAAAAGCGCGAACATCAGCGCGCCGGTCGAGTCGATGGTTGCGAATTTAATTGCCTCACTTTTGCCCTCCGGCGTCTGTTCAAATTTCCTCGTCTGCACGATCGAAGAGTGAAGATAGAGATTATGCGGCATGACCGTCGCGCCGATGATGCCGATGCTGACGTAAAGCATCTGCTGGTTCATGACGATGTGAGAGGCGGGCACAAAACCGGACAACACACCCAAAAGGTTTGGTTTGGACAGGATTAGCTCGGCCGCGAAGCAAGTGGCTATGGTCGCGATCAACGTGATAACAAGCGCTTCAATGTAACGAAAACCTTTTTGCTGAAGGTAAAGAACAGCGAGCACATCGAGCGCAGTAATGCAGCAACCCCATACCAGCGGGATACCGAAGAGAAGTTGCAAGGCGATGGCCGAGCCGACCACTTCGGCGAGATCGCACGCGGCGATCGCGATCTCACAAAGAATCCAAAGAAACCAAACGGTAGGCGTTGAATAATGATCGCGACACGCTTGGGCGAGGTCGCGTCCGGTAGCCACGCCTAGTTTGATGCACAAATGCTGCAACAAGATCGCCATCAGGTTGGACAGCATCACGACAAACAACAGCGCGTAACCAAACTTTGCCCCGCCAGCCAGATCGGTCGCCCAATTGCCCGGATCCATGTAACCGACTGCCACCAGAAAACCCGGGCCGGAGAAAGCGAGCATCTTTCTCCAGAATGAAGCCGTCACCGGAACGACAATGCTGCGATGAACTTCGGCCAGCGAAACTTGTCCCGCTTTCCTGCGCCAGCCAATTTCCGTATCGGCGCCAACGACGTGATCTAGTTGCCTCATTGCAGCAATGATTGTTTCGTCTTCAAAACCGGACAGTGACACCGCTGAATACGTTCACGTCGGCGGCGGAGCGCGTAACGCCCAAGTTGCAACCGCAATCGAGCTGCACGTTTTCGCCAATTGCATAGGTCAGGCCAAAATCCACCGTTCCGATCCAAACCGAGCGGCGTTCCATGCTCAGGCTGCTGAAAAATTCAAGATAGCCCTCAAGTTTCCCGATCAGCGCGTGTCCGAATGTCACCGATTGGACAAATTCGTCGTGGTAGGACCGGCCCACTTCGTTCCGTAGGAAGCGCAAGCCGGCCTCCATTCCCATGTTAAAACCGGCGGGCAGCTTCGCCGCGAACGGAAAAAGCGCGCCGCCCTCAACCGAATTGTTGCCGAGCTGATCGCTATTTATCGGAAATTTTACGAAGGCTAGAAATCCAAGCGCTGTTGGACCTCCATCGTCACCCCAGACGTTGATTTTCAAACGCGGCGTAAAATCGCCGACGCCGGACTGAATCGTCGTCGTCCCCGTGACGCGGTCGTGCGTGCAAACCCACAAATAATCGTCGAACACAAACTGAAGATCGACATTGTTGAGCAGGCCGATCTTGATGTTGAAGGGAGCGACATTCCAAGCACGCGTGCGTACGCCATTCGAGTCATCGAGTGTCAAGTTCGCAAAATCCATTTCCAGCTGAAAATGTCCGGCATCGACCGTGTAAGGACTCTCGGTTTTGTCCGGTCGATCAGGAGTCAGCTCGCGCAATAAATCGCCCGGTACTGGGTTAAAAATTGTGTAGTGACCTCTGTTCTTCGATACAGCTTGCTCAAGCGCAGATTCCAGGCTGCTTTCGCTCACGCCGGACCCATCCGCAAAAGCGTAGATGCACGGGAGAGCCAGCGCGCTGAGCGCAAATCCGAAATGTCTGGCTGTAGTCATAACAGATATTAGTTAAGACTAATTTATTTATGTCATACTAAAATCATGTCAACAATCAATGTTATTTTTATTTGACTAAGTCCAGGCACGGTTCAAAATGTTTCCAGCTATGCCTGCAAAAAATTTCGGCGTGAAGGCCACCGCTTCTTCGACCGTCGAGGATTATCTCGAACGCATCCTCGAGCTCATCAATTCCAAGGGCTACGCCCGGGTAGTAGACATTGCTGCGGCTTTGCAAATTTCCCAGGCGAGCGTCACGAACATGGTGCAACGACTCGATGCAGAAGGATTGCTGAAATACGAGAAGTATCGGGGCCTCGTCCTGACCGAGGCCGGTGAGAAACTCGCTCGCGGCATCGCGCACCGGCACAAACTGCTCACTGACTTTTTAAGGCTTCTCGGCCTGAGCGATCGTGTCATTTACCACGACGTCGAAGGAATGGAACATCACATCAGTTTGCCCACGCTACGCGCAATCGAAGCACTGACGAATCAATTACGCCGCCGCCCTGCCTTGCGCGCTCAGTTGCAAGCGGCGGTCGTTTAGTGGTCAGCCCAGTCAGCGAGCGGGCCTACGATCTCGGCGATGTCGGCGTGGCAGCCGGAGCGTCGCTCAATTTCTTAAAATGAAGTTGCTTGACGCGGCGGTCATCGGCTTGCGAAACCGTGACCACATAATTGTCGATCTTCACTTGTTCGCCCGTTTTCGGCAGATGTCCAAGCAGATGCGTCACATAACCGCCGATCGTGCTTACGTCAGGGCTTTCCAAGTCGAGTTTTGCAAGATCATCGAGCTCGTAGAGACCTAGCGCTCCATCTACACTGAATTCGTTAGCGCTGATTTTGCGAAATTCTTCCTTCTCGAAATCGAATTCATCCTGAATGTCGCCAACCAGTTCCTCCAATACATTCTCAAGCGTGACGATGCCGACGGTGCCGCCGAATTCGTCCACAACAACCGCCAGGTGGGCGTGTCTTCCGAGAAATAACCTAAGCAGATTCTCCAGCGGCATCATCTCGGGAACCGGAAAGAGCTCACGCTTGATCTTCATCAAATCAGGATGCGGGTCGCGCATCATCGGAAGCAATTCCTTGATATGAATAAGGCCGATGGCGTTATCCAGATTCTCCCGGCACAGCGGGAAGCGCGTGTGTCGGGACTCCATCGCCTTTTTCACATTCGTTTCGAAGTCGTCGTCCACGTCGAGGTACACGATCTCGCCGCGCGGTGTCATGAGATCGCGCACTACGCGGTCGCGCAGGTCGAGCACGTTCATGAGCAACCTGCGCTCGAGCGGCGAGACTTCCTTTGATTTTTCGCTTTGCTCAAGGATCAGGCGCAATTCCTCTTCGGTGTGCGCCAGTTCCGTGGCTGTCACCGGTGGACGGCGCAGGATGGATCGGAAAAGGAAGTTCGAAGATCTATGCAACAACCAGATAACTGGTTTGAACACAACGTAGAACGCACCCAATGGCCGAACTAATCGCAATGCGACGGACAACGGATCAGAGATCGCTGTGTACTTTGGGGCAAGCTCACCAAAGACAATGTGCAGGAAGGTGATTCCGATGAACGCCAGCGTGACGGATACCGAGGTGACGAACGCATGCGAGTAGATGTGAAGCAGGGCAAAGAATGGCAAGAGCATTTGCGCCAAGAATTGTTCACCCAGCCACCCCAGTGCCAGACTCGCCAGAGTGATGCCCAGCTGCGTTGCCGAAAGATAGGCGTCGATACGGCTGCGCACATGCCTGGCAAATAGAGCACGCACGTTCCCCTCCTCGGCCAGTGCGTCAAGCTGGCTCGCGCGCACTTTGACGATCGCGAACTCGCACGCGACAAAGAATCCATTTAGACCAACTAATGCGGCTATAACTAAGAGTTTGCTGAAGAGAATTGCAGGCGCGTCCCAATACCGAACGACTGTTTCGGCCATAGGCGCAAGAGCGAGGGGAAACATTAAGCAGTTCATCTGTACTAACCTGGACGCGCCCGGGCTAACGCGTCCGCAAAGCTATGTGGCTACAACCTACCAGCTTGACTTCGTTACACCAGGGATCAACCCCTGAGAAGCCAGTTCGCGAAAAGTCAGACGCGACATCTTGAACCGGCGAATGAACGCGCGCCGGCGGCCGGTGACTTCGCAGCGGTTGACCACGCGCGAAGGACTCGCGTCACGCGGCAGTTGCGCCAGGCCGGCGTAATCCTTTTTCGCCTTTAGCTCAGCGCGCAACGCAGCGTACTTTTTCACTGTTGCGCGTTTGCGTTCGTTACGGTTGATCCAGGCTTTTTTAGCCATAAAGAGCGCTGATTATAACGCCAGGCTCCTAATTTGCAACCGCGAGCCGAACAATGCTAGCTGAGAGCGCCCGCACGCCGCCGCTGTTTGACCAGCGTGCTGGTGGACCGGCGAGCGCCATCCCCGGTTGATGAGCGCTTCTGTTTTACCGCTTGTGTCCGGTTTAAGCTGTCTTGTAACACCTTCACCAGATCAACAACATTGGTTGGCGTAGGAGCAGCCGGCGCTTTTGCCGTGATCTCCTTGTGCTGTGCCTTTTGTTCGATGATTTCCATTAACGCCGTCCGGTATTCGTCCCGATATTTCTCCGGCTCCCAGGAAACAGCCATGCTTTCGATGAGGGCTTGCGCCATTTTCAGTTCCTTGTCGGTCACTGCGGCATTCGAACCGTTTTGCAAGACATCGGTGCTCAGAATTTCGCTGGCAAAATGCATTAGCTCCAAAATCAGGAACAAGCCGTCCGGTTTTACAGCAGCAAGGTGTTCGCGATTGCTGATCACCACCTTGGCCACACCAATTTTGCCCGTTCCACTGAGCGCCTTGTGCAAGACTGCGTAAGCTTTCTCCCCGCCTTTTTGCGGCTCAAGGAAATACGGTTTGTAGAAAAACTTCGGATCGACCTGCTCCAAATCAACGAAATCGGTAATGTCGATCGAATGCGTGGATTCGATGCGCACCTTTTCGAAGTCCTCATCATCCATCACAACATAACGACCGCGCTCGAATTCGAAGCCCTTTACGATCTGGTCGGCTGGAACTTCCTTTGAGTCCGCTTCTGCCACCTTTTTGTACCTGATGGGGCTGAGATCGCTGGAACGAAGTTGCCGAAAACTAAGCTTCTCCTCACGCGTCGCGGGATAAACCGCCACCGGAATGTAAACCAGCCCGAAGCTAATGCTGCCTTTCCAGATCGGTCGCATACAAGGGAATGCTTTCCCATAGCGCTCTGCCTGTCAACCTTAGACCGCCCCTGCCGACCTGCTCGTCCACTTCGCTGAAATTCCTTGCAACTCAGAGAAACGGTCTGATGTTGGCAGTTGAAATGAGCCTTCTTGCGAGCTTCATGAACTTGGCCGGGCCGGATTTGATTGTCATCCTGCTGATCGTCCTCGTTCTATTTGGAGCAAAGAAATTGCCCGAGCTCGCCCGCGGAATGGGTCAGGCGGTCAAGGAGTTTCAAAAAGCGAAGGACGAGTTTAACGACGAATTGCACAAGGCTGGAAAGTCTGATACGCAAGTTGCCAAGCCTGACGTGAAACCGGCTGAATCGACCATCGCGCGAACTGACAGCCAGGGGACTTCCAATGTCACCGCGCCGCAACCGAGTACCACAGTCACTCCCGGCGACAAAGCCGACCAGGTTTAGCTAGCTTTCGAAACCGACGCGACGCTGCGTTGCGCAGTCCAGCGTGCGCAACACGGCGCAAACGAATTCACCAAGGTGCTTTGCACGTTTGACCGAACACGCAATTTACGGCAAAATCACCGCTCGTTTATGTCTGAGCCGAATTTGCGTGCCCAAATCAAGGAGATGCTGGTCAAAAATCTGATGCTGCAAGTTACTCCTGAGCAAATCGGCGATGAGCTGCCGCTTTTCGGTCCGGATGGACTAGGCCTTGATTCCATCGACGCGTTGGAGCTGGTTGTGAGCATGGAAAAGACGTTCGGCGTCGGCGTTCCAAATTCCGATGTAGCCGGAAAAGCGCTCCGGACTGTAAATACGATTCACGATTACATTCTCGAAAAGCGCGCCGCGGCTGCGTAGACGTGCGGACGGCGCAGGGCCGTGGCGATTCGACGTGAACATTCTCTACGTAGAGAGTAGCCGCAGCTGGGGCGGACAGGAATATCGTACCTGTCTGGAAATTAACTGGCTCAATGCACACGGGCATCAGGCATGGTTGATCTGCAATCCAGACAGCCAGGTCCATTCGAAGGCGTCGGAACTAGGGACGCGGATGGTCACAATGCCGCTCCGCAGCCGTGTTGACCCATTCTGCACATTGCGCCTCTGGAAGTTTTGCCGACAAAATAAAATCGATCTGCTTAAAACCTACAGCTCAAAGGATCACTGGATTTGTCTGCCGCTTTTCGTTTGCGGAATTCCATTGAGCCGCGCGCGCTGCATCACCGATCCGATCGGCAGCGCCAGCCGCGCGTTCGTTTTCAAACACGGCTGTTCGCAAATCGTTGCAGACGCTTCGGTGATCAAACGCCAGTTGGTAAAACAACACGGAATTGATCCCGCAAAAATTGAAGTCATCGGTTCAGCGGTCGATTTGGTGAAATTCAAGCCTCCGCGCAACCGAACAAAATTCCGCCGTGAAATCGGCGTCGGTGACGACACACCGCTGATCGGTAACGTGGGGATGATTCGACCGGACAAAGGACAGCTTCAACTGGTCAAAGCGGCGCCTCTGGTTTTCGAAAAACATCCCGGTGCGCGGTTCGTGATTGTCGGTCAGGGCACCGGCATTTTGAAACGCGGGATCAACGTAAGGAATGCAATCGATCAGGCCAGATTGGCCGACAAAATCATCATGGCCGGCTATCGCTGGGATACGCCCAACGTTTACGCAGCATGCGATATGATAGTGATTGCCTCTCTGCATACCGAAGCATCTCCCATCGTTTTACGCGAAGCTTTCGCCAGCGGACGACCGGTGATCGCTACCAAGGTCGGCGATATTCCCGAAATTGTCCGGCATCGAGAGAACGGTCTGCTCATCGAACCGGGCGACACGCAGGCACTTGCGGCTGCGATCATGGAATTCATTTCCGAGCCAGAACTGGCAGCGCGGTGTGCATTGAATGGCTTCAGTTACGCCACTGAACATTTTTCATTCGATAAAATGATGGAGGCAAAATTGCGCGCTGATTTTGATGTTGTTGCAAAGAAGGCTCGCCGTGAACCCGGGTCGATTGACTCGCGAGACGTCACGCCGTCGGAGAGGAATTAATCGCGTCGATCAATTGGCGGATACGTCCGAATCTGCCGCGAAACGCCGTAAGACTCAGCCGAGGCAACTCCCGAAGCCCAGGTTCGTTAGCTTCTTTGGGAAGCCCAGCACGCTGCACAATTTCGCCGGACCGCACGATGTCTGTGAACTGGTTGTTCAAATCTGCCAAGGCTTTCTTTGGCAAGGAACGACTCAAGCGGATCACGAATCGCTCCCCCACCCAGCGTGCAGAATGAAAAACTTTGTAGAACTGCGCGATCTCTGCGACTGCATCCTGAACACTGTGCTTGATCTTGAAAAACGCGAAATCTTCTTCTGAAATGAAGCCGAACTTGAGCAGGCGCTCGGTGAGAAATTGCGCCCAAGTCTCCCAGTATTTTCCGCCTGGCTGATCCAATAGCACAATCGGCGCGATACGCGCCTTGCCGGTCTGCATCAGCGTGAGCACCTCGAACGCTTCATCCAGCGTACCAAAGCCGCCGGGGAACAGTGCGAACGCGTGCGCCTCTTTCACGAAGCTCAACTTCCGTGTAAAGAAATAATTCAGCGTAATTAATTTCGGATCGTCCTCGATCATTTCGTTTACCCGCTGCTCCGATCGCAAACGAATGTTGAGCGCAAAACTATGTGCGCGGCCTGCGCCCTGCTGCACTGCGCCCATTATTCCGTCACTGCCACCCGTGATCAGCATGAAGCCGTGCTTCACTAATTCACACGCGAAGTCTATCGCCACCTGATAGTCCGGCGAATTCGCAGGAGTTCGCGCCGATCCAAATACGGCGACTTTCCGCAGATGCTTGAATGGTGCAAAAATTTTCGCGGAGGAACGCATCTCTTTTATCGAGCGGTTGATCAGCTTGAGATCCGCCATGCTCAATTGGTCGCGAGCAATCTCCAATGTGGTGGTGATCATCTCCTCAATCGGCGCCGGCGATCTTGCCGTGCCCCCATCCCGAACCAATTTTCTCACGCGCTCATCGAACGGCGGACAGACACTCGAATGCCCTCTCGCTCCTCTACCTGACGGTTGATCGATTGCTTCGTCTTGGGATTCTTTCACGCGGATCCAACAGTTCGCTCAAACCGAAATCAAATCCTGAAGAATCTCACGGATATGACGGATCGGCAGCGAATAATGACCTTCGTTCTCAATGAAACGCGCTTTGCAGTTCGGCAAGCGGTTTGCAATTTCTTCAGCAAGGCAAACCGCGAAAGCGCGATCTTGCTTTCCGTGCCAGAGCCGTACCGGCACGCGCACATCTTCGACCGCAAAGCCCCACGGGTGCGCGTAAATCCGCGCATCGTCCATCACGCCTTCCGCCGAACCACGCCAGGCGCGCCGTTGACTTTCGAAGATCGCTTCAAATGCTGCATTGTCGCGCAGGCTTGCCGCGTCGCACGGCCGCAACAGCAGCATTTTCAAAAGCAGCGGACGAAGCCGGACTGGCGCACGGAACGACAGAAATGGTCGGGCCAATTGAAATGATCGTCGCACTAGTTGCGGACGGGTTCGATAAAACGTCAGCATCCATCGGTAAAGCGGCAGTAATCCCCTGAAATCCTTCAGCTCGGCAAATGGAATCACGCCGCCTACGATCGCGATCGCACGCACGCGGTCCGGCATCGCCACCGCGGCCGCATACGCGTATGGCGCGCCGCCGGAAATCGCAAGCATTCGGAATTCACTAATCTCGAGATGATCAACGAGTTCTTGGAGAAATTCCGGCCAATCGCTTAGCTTGCGATCTCTTTGCATGGTCGAGCCGCTAATGCCCGGTCGGTCCGGTGAAATGATGCGAACACCAAGACCGCGCGCCGGTTCATCTGCGAGTTGCGCCATAGTGCATGAGCTCGGCCAACCATGGCAGAACATCACCGGCGCTCCAGTTGGATCGCCGTATTCGTCGAAAGCAAGAACGGCTCCGTCTTGAAGCTCAAGAGTCTTTTGCCTGTTCATTCAGCCGCTATCTCTTTTCGCACTTGCATTGCAAGGCTCTAGTCCAGATTGTACTCTGAAAAAACGTACTCTGCTTTGCGCAGCTCTGATTATGAATCACTACTCGCAACCTCCCCCGGGTAAAATCTCCGAGCATGGCCATGGAATCGGCGCACCATCACAGGAGGAAGTGGAAAGACGCGCTAGAGAAATCGCCATGATAGATGAGCGCAACCCTGACGAGTTCACCGAGGCGGACTGGGCGCAAGCGCGGCATGAATTGATGGGCCAAGAAAACAACATGCCTCCCGAGGAAACGCCCGATAACGCCGGCATGACGGAAGAATGGAACGTGATCGCCAGTTCTAAAGGTCACCGCGTTCCGCGTCCCGGCACCGAGGAAGAGGAAACCGTGGGCGAGCATCTCGTCATTGAAGGCGTAGAGGAAGCAACTCACGATCAGATGCTCGAGGCGCGCCGGGAAGAACGCGAGCAAGAGGGAGAAAATCCTTGAGCCCGGCTTCAGTTGAGACTGCCGCTGACAGACCGGTGGCGGGGCAATCTGCTTTGTTGACGCGCGAATCCAAAGTCGAACGCTTGCGTCATCGTTTTCATCAGGTCAGAAGCTTTACCGATTCGCTGTGCGTCGGTCTTGAACCGGAAGATTGTGTGGTGCAATCGATGCCCGACGTCAGTCCGACGAAGTGGCACCTGGCGCATACGACTTGGTTTTTCGAGACGTTTATCCTTAAAAATTTTGTTGCAGAATATCGCGCGGAAATTCCTGAGTATGCATATCTCTTTAACTCGTACTACAACGCTGCCGGCGACATGCACCGGCGCGACCTGCGTGGATTGATCTCGCGGCCAACCGTTGGCGAGGCCCAGCGCTACCGAGCATCGATCGATTCGCGCATCGACGATCTGCTCTCCGATGCTGGCGAAAAGTTGCTCGATAAAATCGAGCCGATTCTCGTCCTCGGGATGCAGCATGAACAGCAGCACCAGGAATTGCTTATCACCGACATCAAACATGTCTTCGCACAAAACCCACTTTATCCGGTTTATCGAGACGTGGCATTGGCTTCCAGCCAATCAATCGGCAAGATGCCGATTCCACCGCTCCAATTCATCGATTTCGACGAAGCCCTGGTGCAAATTGGCCACGATGGCCGTGGATTCGCTTACGACAACGAAGGGCCGCGTCATCGAGCGTTGGTTCCAGCATTTTCGCTCGCATCACGCCCGGTAACGAACGGCGAATATATAGCGTTCATCGAAGATAATGCGTACCAACGACCAGAATTCTGGCTATCGCTCGGATGGATGACAGTGAACGAACAACGGTGGAATGCGCCGCTTTACTGGACGAAGCGCAACGGCGCGTGGTGGCACTATGCCCTCTCAGGCTTTCGTCCGGTCGAAGAGTCGGAGCCTGTTACGCACGTTAGTTACTTTGAAGCCGACGCGTTTGCCAACTGGGCAGGCGCCCGCCTCCCGATTGAGTTCGAATGGGAACGCGCGGCGTTGAGTTGTCCAATCGAAGGCAATTTCGTCGAGACCGAAGTCTTTCACCCGGTGGTTGTAGTGTCCGCCACAGCAGCGGAGGAACCGGGAAAAAGTCTTCACCAAATCTTCGGCGACGTTTGGGAATGGACCCGCAGCGCCTACTCGCCCTATCCCGGCTACCGCGCTGCTCCCGGCGCGCTGGGCGAGTACAACGGCAAATTCATGTGCAACCAATACGTGCTGCGCGGTGGTTCCTGCGCGACATCCCGCACTCATATCCGCCGCACCTATCGCAATTTCTTTCAACCGGAAAAACGCTGGCAGTTCACCGGAATCAGACTCGCACGCGACGCACAGTAAATCGGTAGGGCGCGTCACTCTGTGCGCGCCATTTCAACCTCACAATGACCGGAGATTCAATCACAGCTCCGCCGCAGATTTCCGCGCCAGAATCGGCGGATTTTCTGGCGGATGTTATTGCTGGTCTGTCGTCGAATCCGCGCGTGATTCCGTGCAAATACTTCTATGATGAGCGGGGCGCCGCGTTGTTTCAGAAGATCTGTGAGCTGCCTGAATATTACGTCACCCGCACTGAGATCGATATTCTGGATCGAAGTCGCGCGGACATCGCCTCACAGCTCGGACCGAACCTCGAACTCATCGGACTTGGCACCGGCGCCGGCACGAAAACGCGGATTCTGATCGAGGCGCTTGAGAATCCCGCCGTTTATATCCCCGTCGATATCTCGCAAAAGCAACTGCGCCAATCCACTGCTCTTTTCCGGAAAATTTTTCCAGACCTGGAAATTCTGCCGCTATGCGCGGACTATCTTCAACCTGTAGTGTTGCCTTCGCCGCGTCACAAACCTGCGCGAAACGTTGTGTATTTCCCCGGATCGACCATCGGCAACTTCGAGCCGGATGAAGCCGTGCAGTTTTTGCGTCGCATCGCGAATGTCTGCCGCGGAGGCGGCGGGCTGCTCATCGGCGTCGATTTAAAGAAGGACCGGCAGGTTCTCGAAGCTGCTTACAACGACAGCGCCGGTGTGACAGCGCAATTCAATCTAAATTTGCTGCAACGCATCAACCGCGAATTGGGCGCAGACTTCGATCTGGATCAATGGCGACACCGCGCAAGCTACAATTCCAACGCCGGCAGGATTGAAATGCATCTCATCAGTGAAATCGACCAGTTCGTGCATTTCAACGAACACAAGTTCCATTTCAGTCACGGGGAAAAAATCATCACCGAGTATTCTTATAAATATACGCCAGACGAGTTTGCGGCGTTCGCTGCCAAAGCCGGATTCAACTTTGTTCGAATGTGGACCGACGAGGCGGGTTTGTTTGGCGTTTTCTACTTTGTGACAGCTTCAGAGTAGCGCGTGCCTCGCGCTTGCCGACCGCGTAATATGCAAGCCGGAGGCATGCACTACTCTAAATGAGCGCGTTGGTGAAGCTCGAAGACATTAGCAAACGCTACGGCGACGCAATCGCACTATACCCGACGAACCTCTCAATTGAGTCGGGCAAAACCACGGTGCTCATCGGACCAAGCGGCTGCGGCAAATCCACTTTGCTGCGATTAATCATTCGCTTAATCGAACCGGATTCCGGCTCGATCGAGTTCGATGGCAGACCGGTTACGCCTGATAACATCAATACTTTGCGGCGCCGGATTGGTTACGTGATCCAAGAGGGCGGCTTGTTTCCTCATCTAACCGCTCGCGCCAATGTTCTTTTGATGGCGCGTCACATTGGAAAATCCGAAGAA
>WNFR01001165.1_pt1 | contig 27260 bp, 29 predicted proteins | sample 5400221 | NCBI WGS metagenome assembly WNFR01 (sample SAMN13153357, study PRJNA577476) | soil metagenome | isolation source: 40 cm soil under Madrone tree | place: USA:California | collected 2016-06-14
GCCCGACGCTGCCTTCGGCCAGCTCCGCGACCGCCTCGGCCTCCGGCTTTGCGAGCTCGGGACGGTACCGGTGAAGCAGCCGCATCACCACAGGCCGCGCCAGTGCTGGAAGCGGCAAGCGCCGGCAGCGCGAGCGGATGGTGGCCAACAGCCGGCCCGGACTGTGGCTGACCAGCAGCAGGAGCGACCGTCGCGGTGGCTCTTCCAGGATTTTTAGAAGGGCATTGGCGGCATTGCGGTTCATCTCCTCCGCGCCGTCGACGATGACGATGCGCCATCCCTCCTCCGCCGCAGTCAGGCGGAAAAAACCGGCGATCGCGCGCGTGTCCTCGACGACAATCTCGCTGCGCAGCCGGCGGCGCCTCGGATCATAGGCCCGCTCGACGGTCAGCAAGTCGGCATGCCCGCCGGATGCCACGCGGTGAAACACACCGCTCTCGGGGTCGATCGCGAGCCCGCTTTCAACAGCATCGCCGAACATGTCAGCCGATGAGCCGGCCGATTTCGCCAGCAGAAACCGGGCGAGGCGGAAGGCCAGCGTCGCCTTGCCGATGCCGCGCCGCCCGCTCAGCAGGATCGCATGCGGCAAACGGCCCGCTTCGTCGAGACGCCGCAACTCGCGCTCGGCGCTCTCATGGCCGACGAGAGCCGGATTCGCCCGCGGCGCCACCGTGCCCGGCTCGGCATCGGCATGCGGCTCTACACCGCGCGCCATGCACGACCTTTGGTATCGGCCATTCGGCCGCCGTCCCGTCGCTTGCTACCCCTCACGCGGGTCCCTCCTGTTGGCGGGAAGAGGGCTGGCGTGAGACGCGAATTGCACGCCCGGTCGCTCCTCGATGGCCGCGACTACGGCGCGGTGAACCGCCTGCGGATCGCCCGACGCGTCGATTAGCACGCAGCGGGCGGGGTTATCGGCAGCGATTTGGCGGAAACCCAGGCGCAGCCTTTCATGGAAATCGCGGTCGAGGCGCTCGAACCGGTCGGCCGCCGATCGCGCGGCAGCGCGGGCGAGACCGATTTCGATCTCCAGATCAAGAACCAGCGTCAGATCCGGTGCGAAAGCACCGAGGGCGAAGTGGTGCAGCTCGGCGAGTTGCTCGGGCCTTACCCCTCGGCCGTAGCCTTGATAGGCCAGCGTCGAATCGGCAAAACGGTCGGACACGACCCAGACACCGCGCTCGAGAGACGGCCTGATGAGACGGGTGACGTGGTCGTGCCGCGCGGCGACGAGCAACAGAGCTTCGCTTATCGCATCCCAGCGCTCGCCCTCGCCTTCGAGCAGGAGTCGGCGGATCGCCTCGCCGCCCGGCGATCCACCCGGCTCGCGCGTCGCCCGCACCGGTATGCCGGCCCTTCCGAGCGCTGCCACGAGCAGACTCACTTGCGTCGACTTGCCGGCACCTTCGCCGCCCTCGACTGTGATGAACTTGCCCCGGAGCTCCGCCACTTCAGCGCCGGCCGCCCCAAACCAGATAGCCCGCGAGCGTGGCGATGCGGCCGAGGGCGTCCATCCGGTCGACGCTCGTGGCGGCGACGAGCGGCGCTTCGGCCGGCGGCACATCGGGAGCAGTGACGATTACTTTGCCGAGCGTCTGGCCCTTGCTGACGGGAGCCGGGATGGGCCGGTCGTACTCGACGGTGACTTTCATATCCTTGCGCGACTTGCGCGGCAGTGTGACGACCAGATCCTGGCCAACGGTAAGCGGCACCTTCGGGTCGGAACCAAGCCAGACCTCGGCATCCTCCACCTTGTCGCCGGCGCCGAACAATCGGTAGTCGTTGAATTCACGAAATGCCCACTCGATCAGCCTCTCGCTCTCCTGAGCTCGTGCCTTCATCGACGGCAAACCGCCGATCACAATGATGATGCGTCGGTTTTCCCGTGCCACGGAAGCGGTGAGGCTATACCCCGCCTCCTCCGTATGGCCGGTCTTCAACCCGTCCGCACCGACACCTTTGTAGAGGAGAGGATTGCGATTGCCTTGCTTGATATTGTTGAACTCGTAATCGATCTGCCCGTAATAATGGTAATAATCCGGAAAATCTTTGATTGTCCGGATCGCCAAGGTCGCCAGATCGCGCGCGGTCATCCAGTGGTTCGGGTCCGGCAAACCGCTGACATTGGTGAAATGGCTGTCTTTCAGCCCGATATCCTTCGCCTTCTGGTTCATCAGCTCGAGAAACGCTTCCTCGCTCCCCGCCAGGCCTTCGGCCAAGACCAGGCAGGCATCGTTGCCCGACTGGATGATCATGCCTTTCAGCAGATCATCGATTTTGATGCGCCCACCAATCGGCACAAACATTTTCGACCCCTGGAGCCGCCAGGCCCGCTCGCTGACCGGCAACTCGTCCTCGAGTGAGGCACGCCCCTGCTTCAGCATGTCGAAGACGATGTAGGCTGTCATGATCTTGCTCATCGACGCCGGCGGCAAGTGCTCGTCGGCGAGCTTGTCTAGCAGCACTGTGTTGGTTTCGACCTCGACGATCAGCGCGTGCTTCGCCTGCGTCTCCATTCCGGCGGTCGGCTTCGCCGGCGCCTGGGCGGTCGCGGCAGCCTTTGGTTTGGGGTGAACTCGGGCGGCCGCGGCCGGCTGACAGTCAAGGCCGGCTGCAAGCAAGACAGCGGCAATCACACCCAACCCGACGAAACGCGGCACACCGTGCCTTCTGATTTTCCGCTCGCTCATCTCCGCCCGCCTGCTCTTCCTCGATGTTCAATCAACGACGATCCGCGCTTCGGGATAACCACTGTCGACGACGCGCGCGAGCACCTGATCGGCTTGCTCGACGTCGGGCAGCGGCCCGAGGCGCACTCGGTACATTTCGGTCCCATTGATCGAGGCGGTCATCACCTGCGCGCTCCCCAGCGGCGCAATACGCGACTGGAGGCGCTGAGCGTTCTCGCGGACCGAGAACGCTCCGGCCTGGATGAAGATCCTTCCCGATGATTTAACCGGGACGACTTTCACTTTCTCCGGCAAAGATGGCAGCGCGGCGACGACAACCGGTGACGGCACGGTATTTATCGAGGCCGCGGGGGACGGAGGCGGTGGCGGAGCGGCAGTCCGAGCCGGCTTGGTGCGAGCGGCAGCCTCTACTGACATCACGCTCGGCGCCTCGGCAACCAGCACCCGACTGTCGCCTCCGTTGCGCTTCGCTAGCTCCGCCACCTGGATGCTCTCGTCTTTCATTATAGTCAACCGAACGAGAGCCGTGCCATTGGTCTCGAAACCGAGCAGTTGAGCGGCTCGGCGCGATACATCGATGATGCGCCCGCGCGCGAAAGGGCCCCGATCATTGACGCGCAGCTGCATGGAGCGGCCGTTTTCGAGATTGGTTATTTGAACAATGCTCGGCATCGGCAAAGTGCGATGCGCCGCGGTCAGCTGGTTCAGATCGAAGATCTCGCCGTTTGCGGTATATAGCTGGTCGAACTGTTCGCCATACCACGAGGCCACTCCGGTCTCGTCGTAATTGTAATCGACCGCCGGATTATACCACACGCCGGCGATCTGATATGGGGCACCGACCTTGTACATTGGCCGCCCGGCACGGTAATGGCCACCGCTCTCGCTATATGTGCCTGCGCGCTGCTGCGAACCGCAAGCCGCCACCAAGAGCGCGATGAAGACCGGCATCAGAACATTGACGCTGTGGGCGGCCCCCATTCCCATCGTGCGGCGACGGCAGGGGATTGCGGCAATCACCCTCTCGCCATACTGTCGGCGAGATAACCGACAGCGGCCGCGAAGTAAGTGGATTTGTTCCACTTCATAATGGTGCGGAAATTGTTGTAGACGAGAAAAGCCGGACCGCCCGCGCCATCAGGTATGACCAGCGAAGCCTCGTTATCGCCGCCCAAAAGTGGGCCAGCATCGATGCTGCGAACCCCCAGCCGACTCCACTCTCCGGTTGGTCGTTTGACCTCGAGCCCGGCAAACCGAGCGTCGAAACCGCCAGGCAGCACGACCTCCCGCCCCCAGCCCTCGCCACCGCGCCAGCCCAGCCGCGAAACGTAGTTGGCGATCGATGCCAGCACGTCGGCCCGGTCGTTCCAGATATCCCGCCGGCCGTCGCCATCGTAATCGACCGCGTACCCCAGAAACGTCGAGGGCATGAATTGGCACTGCCCCATCGCGCCTGCCCAAGAGCCGGCCATATCGTCGGCCCGGATATGCCCCTGGTCGAGGATGCGCAGCGCAGATATCAGCTCGCCGCGGAAATAGGAGCTGCGCCGTCCGTCATAGGCGAGGGTGGCGAGCGCCGACACCACCGCGTAATTGCCCATGACCTTGCCGAAATCGCTCTCGATCCCCCACAGCGCCACGATAAAGCGCGGCTCGACATTGAAGCGCCGCCAGATGCCGTCGAGCAGAACCCGGTTGTCGGCGAGCTGGCGACGCGCGCTGTCCATGCGTTGCGTCGTCACAACCTTGTCGAGATACTCGCCAAACGTCAGCTGCCGTTCCGGCTGCTTTCGATCGAGCTCGACGACGTGCGGCAGGAACTGGGCGTTGCGTAGCGCCACATCGATCGTGGATGCCCGGATCCCCTGCCCCGCAGCCTCCCGACGCACCCCGGAGAGAAAGGCGGGAAAATCACTCTCGGCGGCTGTCGCCCCGCGCACAACCATGCCCGACGCGGCAAGCAGTGGCACCGTAACGACAAGCCGACGACTCACACGAAGAGACGCCATCAAAGAACTCTCTGGTGCCTGAAATACCTGAGCGTTTCTTGCCACAGCGGCGCCGCGCCACGCAACGATGGTGGTCTTCTGTGGCGGATTCCGCCCTCCGCGCCCCTGTCGGGTGCCGCTTGCGTCTGGCTCGGCCCCGAATCGCCGCACGACGGCCAGTCTCGATGCTTGTTCCAACCTCGGCTAAGGCCTATCCTGGCTTCATCTAAATTAAGGGAGGATGGCATGGGACAGATCTTAGGCCTCGGTGTCACTCACTTTCCGCCACTCTCGGGACCGGATGAAAATCTGGGACGCATCCTGAAGCGGGCCATCGAGGACCCCGCGGTCCCGGAACGCTTGCGGCAGCCGGAAGGTTGGCCGGCGGCGATGCGTGAGGAATACGGCGCCGATGCGGGGCTGACGGCCGCGGGGCAACACCGCGAGGCGCTGGTAGCCGGCTTTCGTAATGCCAGACGGGTGCTGGATGAGTTCGCCCCCGATTTTGTCGTGATCTGGGGCGATGACCAATACGAAAACTTCAAGGAAGACATCATCCCGCCATTCTGCGTGCTGGCTTACGATTCGCTAGCAACAAAGCCATGGGAATATTATCGCGGTCCCAATGTTTGGAACGAACCGACAGACAAGACCTTCGCCTATCAAGGGCATCCCAGCGCCGGGAAGTTCATTGCCAGTGGCATGCTGGAGGCGGGTTTCGACGTCTCCTACGCCTACCGGCCACTGCACCACCAGCTCGGCCACGCCTTTCTGAACACCCTGTTGTTTCTGGATTACGACCGCAAGGGCTTCCCCTACCCGGTGGTGCCGTTCCAGGTTAATTGCTATGGGCGCCGGGTCGTTGCCCAGCAGGCCGGCGCGCGCGGGTTGAGCCAATTCCCGTCGGAAGCCGATCTCGATCCCCCCTCCCCCGCTCCGTGGCGCTGCTTCGATCTGGGAGCCTCTTGCGCCCGGATCGTCGAGAAGAGCCCGTGGCGGGTCGCGCTGATTGCCTCCTCGAGCTGGTCGCACGCCTTTCTGACCCCCAAGCATTACCTGTTGTACCCTGACGTCGCAGCCGACCGGGCGCTCTACGACGCCTTGCAGGCCGGTGATTACGCGACCTGGCGGCAGCGGCCGTTGAGCGCGATCGAGGACAGCGGCCAGCAGGAGATCCTGAACTGGATGTGCCTCATGGGCGGGATGAACGAACTCGGGCGGCGCCCGACCGAAACATCCTACGTGCAAAGCTACATCTTCAACTCGAACAAATGCTTTGCCGTATTCGAGCCGTGACGCCCGAGGGCGCCAAGCCGTGCCGGACTTGCCGGGAAAGGATCTCGCCCGGGAGCTCATCGACAAGAGCCGCGACGAGAGCCGCGCCACCCCCATCGAGGAGGTGATCCAGGCGGTCCGGCAGGGAGGCACTGACGGCGACGCGGCTTTCCGGCTGATCGGCCGGCTGTGGACCCTCGAACGGATGTTTTATTACATCTACGGCGGCTGGGGTCAGGGGCTCGAGATGAACGACTTCCCGCCTTCGGTCAAATACCTGTTCTCAAAGCAGATCGTCGACGAATCGACGCACGAGATGGTCTATCTCGACGCACTGCTGAACGGGGGTCTCGTGGCCACCCAGAAGGACGCCTTCCGGCATCCCTACGGCGCCTTCGTCCTCGATTCGGCACTCGCCTATTATGTCTTTTCGCTGCGCAACCTGGCCACCTATCCGCACCCGATCCGCATCGCCGCCTTGAATCTGGGCCCGAAAATCATCGAGCTCGGCTGGATGGAGGGATTGGCGGAAGCGATCGGCGACCCGGGGCTCAAAGGCGTGTTCGAGAGCCAATTTGTCGAGAACCGTAGTCACATCAATATGGGTCGGCGCATAGTCGAAGAATTCGTATGCAAGCCCGTCGAGGCCGAACTGTGCCGCTGGGCGTGCACCGTCGCCAAGCGGGACTATGGCAGATGCCTGGGAGAGCTGAGCGCCTTTGTCCTTGGGCGCGAGGCGCCGGCGCCACAGGCACCCCGGCGGCAGGTGACCGATTGAAGGAGACCGGCATGCCGAGTCTGAAGATCGACCACCAACGCTGCACCGAATGCCGGATGTGCTACATCGTCTGCCGCGAGATCGACATCAACGCCGTCTATGTCGCGCTGGAGCCGTTGCACCGCATCGCGATCGATCTGCAGAAATGCACCTATCCGGGGTGCACGGCGTGTCTGATGTACTGCCCGGCTGAGGGGTCGATCGTCGAGGTAGAAACCGGCCGCTCGATGGTGCCGCCACCGCCTGAAGCGTGGCAGGAGGCTTGAGCCATGCATCCGATCCTCGAAGAGTTCCTCGACAAATGGGTGTGGCCGACCATGCCCGGTGCGCCCGGGGCGGCGTTCCGGCTGCGCCTGACAAAAGAAAAATGCCTGAAGGGCTGGAAGATTTCGCTACAGCGCACCCTCGGCGAGATCGAGGAGGAACTGGGCCGCGAGGACGAGGCCTGGAAGAAGGACCGCGCGCTGCGCGGCTATGCCGCCGAGGGCGTCCACATGTCGATCAAGCAGATGTCGGGCCAGTTGCTCTCGGTCGATATCGCCGACCAGGAGCGCTACATCGACCTGCAGCGCATGCGCGCCCGCCAGATCTGGGACGAATGCAAGCACAGCAAACTGCACGCCGACGTCCTGCTCGGCAAAGGCTGGATCAAGGACGAGCGCGAGCTGATGGACATTGCGCAGGCGAACACCCAGCCGCTGCCCGCTTATTTCGGCATGTCGATGATGTTCCCGCACATCCATCCGCTAGCTCGCGCTGCCCAGAACTACTACCAGGAAGCGAACGCCTGCATCGGCATCATGGCTTACCTCGATCGGGTGGACGATCCTCTCGTCAGGCACGAGCATTTGAGCCAACGCGACGAAGAGCTGATGCATTTCATGGAAGGCAAATTCCAGATCGATTTCCTCTGCGCGACCGCAGAGACGCAAAAACCGGTCGAGGACGCGCTAAACTATCTGCTGCACCAGGTCGGCGGAATTCGATGAAGGCTTGGTGATGAAGGTGCGGATCGACTACAGCATCTGCAACTCGTGCGGCCTCTGCCGCGAGGTCTGCCCAGAATCGGCGATCCGGCCAATGCTGCTGGAACCGCGGCATCTCTACGAGGTGCAGCCGCCCAAATGCACGGGATGCGGAGAGTGCCTCGAATATTGCCCGGCGCCCGGCGCATTGGTGCAATACGCGGCCTGAAGGTTGACGACTGAGGTTTGGCACGGAGGTAAGCATGGCGCGGAAGTATACCCTGATGTCGAGCGACGGGCATCTCGAGGTCCCACCCGAACGGTGGGTACACCGCGTGCCGGAGAAATACCGCGACCGCGCACCCCGCACCATCCATCTCCCGGACGGCGGCGACGCCCAGCTGATCGAGGGGCAGCCTCTGCTGGAGGCGAATTTTCTCGACCTGCGCGCCGGCCGTGCCGAGGGGACGTGGCAGCCCTTTGGTCTCAAGGTTGCGGACGCAGCCGGCACCGGCTCGCCCGAGCAGCGGGTCAAGGAGCAGGACACCGATGGGCTCGATGCCGAAGTGCTGTTCCCGGCGATGGTCGCGGGACCCGTCTTCTGGCGCAACATCAGCCATGACGACGTCTACAAGGCGATCATCCGCGGCTACAACGACTGGCTCGCCGAGGAATATTGCGCCGTCGCACCCGACCGTCTGTTTGGGATGGGCGTCATGCCGATCACCAATGTCGACGACGCGATCGCCGAGATGGCGCATTGCAAGAAGCTCGGCTTGAAGGGCGTCCAGCTGGGCGCGCTGCCCAATGCCAAAGGTTACCCGACACCGGAAGACGATAAATTCTGGGCTGCGGCGATCGACATGGAAATGCCGGTGACAGTGCACGTTGCGTTCAACCGCACCGGAGCACGTGCCACACAGCCGACATTCCGTTACCCCAAGGAGATCCCGGAGATCGTCCAGCGACTGCGGCGGCCCTTTCTCGAATGGATCTGTAATTTTGGTCTGCCGCCCTCCGTCAGCGTCGCCCAGCTGGTTCTCGCCGGCGTATTCGAACGCTTTCCGAAACTGAAGATCTTCTTCGCTGAGACCCGCCTCGGTTGGGTCCCGTTCTGGCTCGAGCACGCCGATCTGTGGTACCAGCGCCACCTCGGCTGGGCCGAGGAATATCTCGGCTTCAAGCCATTGAAGGAACTGCCGAGCCATTATGTTCGCGAGCACGTCTATTTCAGCGTGCAGTACGAACGGGTGGCCGTGGAGGAACGCCAACATGTTGGCGTCGACCGCATCATGTTCGCCACCGACTTCCCGCATATCGAGAACGAATGGCCCAACTCGCGGCCGATCATCGACAAGATCTACGCTGACATCCCAGAAGAGGATAAGCGCAAGATCTGGGCCGACAACGCGGTCGCGTTCTTCCAGCTCGGCAGCTAGCCGAGTTCCCCTCTCTCAGCGCCGGGTGAGAGTCGGCGTGAGAGGCTTTTTAATTCGCCAAAAAAAGGGCTGGCTTCAGCCAGTTCCAGGCGGTCCGGGTCGGCACTCGCCAGCGTCACCAGCTTCTCGTACGCCGTCGGCGTATTGCGGGATTGCTTGACCGTCCTCGCGATCCCGAGAATACCGCGGAAGCGGTTCCGGTCGGTTCGCACCGACAACTCGTATTCCTTCAGCGCTGCGGTGGGATCCTTGAGCTCGAGCAGCAAGTCGGCCAGCAGTCTTCAGCGCCCGCCAGCCCATGGCGGAGCACGAGCATTGCTTTACGCGAACCCGCGATCGTCGAGGCGCCTCCACAACCTGCCTTATGCGCACAAAGAGATGGACCGGCCGCATTACGGCGTTAATACGGAAGATATGCGTTACGACCGTAGCGCTCGCCATTTTCCGGGCAGCGCGGCGAGCATTCTTAGCCATGCTTGGTTTAACGCGATACAGTAGATGAAATGACGCATGCGGTCGTCGTTGTGCTTGGCCCCGTAGAGCGTGTAGAGAAGCCTGCGGAAAATCTCCGGGATGATGTCTTCGCGCCCGCAGAAGAGCAGGTGCAACTTCCCTCAATTCACCCCGTGACGCCGAGGCTGCCACGCTAGCCCCGAGGTTCGAAGACGCGCGCCGAGCTTGGAAAGAAGGTACAGACAGCCGTAAGCAAGCTGTAGGCGTCTGAGCGGCGACACCAGCCTCGGCCTTTCGTAAAAATCGCCCGCGAGGATCGCGAGCAGCCCGTTCCTCGTGTTGAAAAGGTCGAACGACGCCATGAAGATGTCGCGGAGCACCGGCGTATTGATCCGGTAAATCAGCCAGGACAAAGAATTGAGGCCGCGCCGTACGTTGCGTTCGTAGTCGCGCATCAGCCGCTCGCCCAATTTCCGGTTATCGAGCCAGGCATGGACGACGTCGGCAGCGAAGTCGGCGCTGCTCATTGCCATCATGACGCCGCTCGAAAACAGCGGATCGATGAAGGCCGCGGCATCGCCGATCAAAATGTAACCGTCGCCGGCGCAACGCCGGGAATCGTACGAGTAGTTTGCAGTCGCGACCAGCGGGCTGATCGGCTCGGCATTCGTCATCCGCTCTGCAACGCTGGGGCTCGCCGCGATCGCGCGTGCAAAGAAGCTGTCGAGATCCCCCGTTCTGGTCCTGAAGAAGGATCGGGTGCCGACCATACCGACGCTCATGACATCATCGGGCAACGGGATCATCCAGAACCATCCATGCTGGAACAGGTGCATGGTGATCATCCCCTCGGCGCTGCCGTTCCGGCGGGGCACATTGCGAAAATGTCCGAAGACGGCAGCCGTGTTGTTGCGCTTGTCTACGCGTTTGAGCCGGAGGCGCCTGAGAAGCAGGGTGTCTCGGCCCGAGGCGTCGACAAGAAAGCGAGGGAACCAGAGCGAGGGCGCCCCGACTGGGGTGACCGCGGTTACTCTGGGACGCCCCTCGGCCCCGAGCTCGACCTCGGTCACTCGAGTGCCTTCGAGCACGGTTGCGCCGAGGCGGCGGCTGTTGTCGAGCAGCAGCTTGTCGAAATCCGCGCGCCTGACGTGATAACTGTGACCGACGCTCAGATACGGATTGTGATCGAAGCGGAATGTCGTCGCCTGAGCGTGCTCGTCCGAGATGACCTCCGCCCCGGGCTTGTACACGCCGATGCGCTCGACCTCGTCGGCAACACCGAGGCGTTCAAAGATCGGCAGATTGAGGGGGAGCAGTGATTCTCCGATGTGGAAGCGCGGGAATCGGTCCTTTTCAAGTACGACGACGTGCCGGCCCTTCTGCGCGAGCAGCGCAGCGATGGTCGATCCTGCAGGGCCGCCGCCGACAACGAGAACATCGCATTCTCGGAGATCTTGCATCTCTATGTTCGTGACGGCGCTCGCCACAGGAGTACCAGCAGCGAAAGCGCCACCAGCCCGCCGATCAGCAGCCAAGCGTCGTTGAAGGCGGCCACGAGCCCGGCGCGCTCGACCAACGGCGCCACGAGCGCGCGCGTCGCCGCATCGACCTCGCCGATCGGCACGCCGGTGAAACGCTCGGTCGGCAGTCCGACCAGACGGGCCGCCGATGCATCGCCGGCCTGGAGGCGCGCTACGATTGCCGCGATGTGGGTAGGCGTACGTTGTTCGAGCACGGTGTCGATCAGCGCCAAGCCAATCGCCCCGCCGAGATTGCGCATCAGGTTGAACAGACCGCTCGCATTCGGGATATCGGCAGGGTCGAGCCCACTCAGTGCCAGCACGGTGGACGGCAGCAGACACAGCATAATGGCGGAACCACGGACGAGCTGCTGCCAGAACAATCCCCAGAAATCCGTCTCGAAGGTCATAAAGCCGTTACCCACCAGGCCCACGGCGAGCAAGGCATAACCCGCGGTAACGAGCAGCCGGGGTGCGACGCGCCGTTCGAGGGCGGTTGCGACCGGTGCCATCACGAGCTGGGCAGCACCGGTCACCATCATGATCTCGCCGATCGCCAGGGCGTCGTAATTTCGGATCAGGCCGAGATACACCGGCAACAGAAAGGTTGCCCCGTAGAGGCCGATGCCAAGAACAAAGCTGAAGCAGCATCCGACCACAAAATTGCAATCGCAGAATACGGACAGGCCGATTAGCGGCGCCCGATGGCGCAAACAGCGCCAGATCGCGCTGCCGCCGCAGAAAACGCAAATCCCCGCCAGCAGCAGCGCTTCGGTGCTGCCCCAGCCGCTATGAGGCGCTTCCTTCAGAACCAGTTGCAAACTGCCGAGAAAGACGGCAAGCAGCGGCAGCGCGAGTAGGTCGACAGAGCCAAAGCGGCGCCAGTCGGGGCGGTCGATGTCCACGGTCCACGCAACCAACAGAGCGACGATGATCCCTGTCGGCACATTGATCAGAAACAGCCAATGCCACGAAAAGCGGTCCGTGATGAAGCCGCCGACGGCTGGTCCGAGGGTCGGAGCCAGCATCGCCAACAAGCCTGCGACGAGCGTTGCCCGGCTACGACCAAGGCCCTCGAACATCAGAAAAATTGCCGAGAAGACGAGTGGAATCAGAGCGCCGCCACAGAAACCCTGCAGTACCCGCGCCGGGATCAGCGTCTCAAAACTGTTGGACGCGGCGCAGGCCAGACTGGCAACAGTGAAACCGCCGATGCAGGCGAGAAAGGCACCGCGCGTCGACATCACGCGGGTCAACCAGCCAGTCAGCGGGATAGCGACGACCTCAGCTATCAGATACGCCGTCTGCACCCAGCTCAATTGGTTCAGCCCAATTCCGAGGCCGGCTTGAATTTCGGGTAGCGAGCTCGCGACAATCTGAATGTCGAGGATCGCCATGAACATACCAATGCTCATGGCGGTGAAACCGACCCAGGCCTTGACCCTGATCGAGCGTTCCGGTGTTAGGATCAGAGTCACGATCGGCGTCTTCGCGTCGCGGTTCACACGCTCCGGCGCGGCGCGAGAACACGTTCCTCGATCCGAATACGTCGGGCGATCAGCACCAAGTTGAGCGCGGAAAAGGTCGTCGCAATCGCGATAGCGCCAAAGGCGAGGGGGAGAACCGCAATTTCCGCGACCACCAGCAAGTAATTCGGATGTCGTAAGTACTGGAACGGGCCGGTGCGCACGAGAGGTGCGTCAGGCAAGGTGATGATGCGCGTCGTCCAGTACCGGCCCAGGCTCACGATCACCCAGATCCGGCCCAGCTGCAGCAGCGCGAATACGCCGATTAGCGACCAGTAGGGCGGGGTCGTCGCCGGCACGAATACGGCAAGGCTCGCAAGCCAGCCGGCGTGCAATAAGACGTAGAGCGGGTAGCCTCCGGCATCCGCCTCCACAGCGCCCAGCCGACGCAGCTGGGCGGTATTGTTCCGTGCATGGGCAAGCTCGATGAGGCGCTGCAATGCAACCAGACCGAGCGTCCAATAGAGCACGGTCACCGGTTGTCGAGGACAAGAAAGCCTGCGGTGAAGCCTGGGCCGAGGGCATTCATCAGCGCGCGCTCCCAACTTGCCCCGGAAGCCCGCGCCTTTGCCAGTATCCGCTCGAGCACAAACATTACGGTCGCGGCCGACATGTTGCCGTAGTCGCGCAACACTGCCCGTGCTTCAACCAGAGCGCCTTGCCCCAGGCCGAAGGCGTGCTCGATCGCTTCGAGCACCTTGGCCCCCCCGGGGTGACAGACGAAACGATCCATGTCGCCGATTGCAAGTCCGTGACGGGCGAGAAACTCCGATGCGGCATCCTGGAGCCGCGTGGTCACGAGGTTCGGAATATCGCGGGAAAAGATCGCTCTGAGGCCGTCATCGGCGACGTCCCAGCCCATCACATCGAGGCTGCCGGGCCAGGTATGTTCGCCGGCGGCGACCATGGCCGGGCCCTCTGCTTCGGTCGACAGCAGCGCGGCCGCGGCGCCATCGCCGAACAGGGCCGTTGCCACAATATTGCTCTTCGACCAATCGTCGCGGCGGAAGGACAGCGCGCATAATTCCACGACGAGGAAAAGTACGATTTTACCAGGAGCGAAGGCGGCCTGGCTGGTAGCGCGGGTAAGGCCGAGGACCCCGCCGGCGCAACCGAGCCCGAAGATCGGCAACCGCTGGACCGTGCTGCGCAAACCCATCCGTTCGATCAGCAGCGCATCGAGGCTCGGCGTGGCGATGCCCGTCGTTGAAACGACGACAATGCTGTCGATGTCGTCCTTGTGGCGACCGGTGCGACAGAGCACCTGTTGGGTTGCCGCCTCGAGGAGATCGAGCGCCGAATCGAGGTAGATGCGATTGCGCTCCGGCCAGCCGTGCGCGCGATCATACCATTCGATCGGCACGCAAGAGTATCGCCTGTGTATTCCCGTGTTCAGGAATACCGGTAGCAGGCGATCGAGGTCCGGCGAGCGCCCGAACAAGAGTTTGACGCGTTCGATCACGTCGTTCTGGTCGAGCGGATATGGCGGAACCGCGGTCGCGACGGCGAGAAGACGCGGGACAGCAGGCATCGAAGTCAACATACCTTACCGCCCGAAGGAGGTCACCCCTTAGAGTCTCCTGGGTACGGCGGATCGCAACGGCCGTAGTGCGGTCGGCGCTGTGCGGCGACCGCGTGAAGCACTCGGGTCAAGCCCGTCGGCAAGGCGCTCCACACTCCGCGAACGGGCGCGGTCGTCCCGCCGAACGTAGCTCCGGCAGATCGGTCGTCAGGCGGCTGACGTTTCAAGTGAGCGGTCCATGCCGTGGCTGTTGCGGAGCTTGCTCAATGTGCCGTTCCAAAGCCCGATCCGGGCTTTGATGCTGCTGCACGCGGCACGCAGAGCCCGCTCGCCCCGATGCGGCGAGTCCGCGACCAGATCTTCGAGCAGCTCGCGCCCCATGGGGCCATGACTGTCGCCATCGAGTTCGATGTGCCGATCGATGTAGTAGATGAAATGACGCAGGCGATCGTTGTTGTGCTCGGCGCCATAGAGCGTGTCGAGAAGCCTGCGGAACATCTCCGGGATGATGTCTTCGCGGCCGTAGAAGAAGGCCGCCAAGACCTCTTCCGTCGAGCCCGAATTGGCGAGCGCCATCGTATGCGCGACAAAGGCTTGCACATGGAGCGGTGCTCCGGTCCGCTCTAGGGCTACTTCGACGGGGATGCCGACCAGCACAAGCGAACGGAACTTCTCGAACTGGCGGGTGCTGGCGCCGATGTCCCGCATGGCGCCGAGGTAGAGGGCGAGGTGGCTGACATAGGAGCCGTCGGGACCGACATCGGTCTCCTCGCCGATCACGATATCGTTGATCAGGCGCGCGGCCTTTGCATTGTCGGCCGGGAACCACGGCACTCTGATGCACGTCATGTCCTGCTGAAGCCGCTTCAGGAGCGACATGAAATCCCAGACCGCAAAGACGTGATCTTCCATGAAGCGTCTGAGATCGGCGATGGAAGCGACGTGCGTGTATATGGGATGGTCCAACAGCGCCGTACGAAGGGCGTCAAGCTGGTCGTTGTCGTATTCCGACATGTTTGAATGCTCCGGGTTCAGGGGTGATCTCCGGGCTGCCCACCGACGGTTTCGGTGCCCGGTCCGCAAGTTCGCACCGGAAAATGCGGGCGGAGCTGGCGCTTCTCAATCGCTGCGAATTTGATGCGGAGATGAGGGCAATTCATGAATGCCACCACACCGGGAGGCGTTCGCACCCGGGTGACGTGCAGCTATGCTCTCGCCGCGTTCAGTCAGCCGCGAAGGGGATCTCGAGCAAGCCTTCGGCCGGCACCGACCCACGGGCGCCGCGGAGCATGTCGATGAGGGCGCGCAGCGCGACCGGCACCTGGCGGTGGCCAGGATAGTAGAGGAAGAGCCCCTCGAAGGAGGGCGACCAGTCCTCCAGCACGCGAACCAGCTGCCCTGAGCGCAGGAACGGGTCGGCGAGAGATTCGATCGTGTAGGCGATCCCCAACCCGTCGACGGCCGCGCGAACCGCCAAATCGGTATCGTTTACGATAATCCGGCCATCGACCGAGATCCGCTCTGACTTGCCGTCCCGCTCGAATGGCCACTCGAACATGGCGCCGTCCGCCGCCCGGCGATATTGAACGCAGTTGTGGCGTGCGAGATCGTCGGGCGTGCGCGGCGGCCGCCGCCTTGCGAAGTACGCCGGCGCGCCGATCACGGCCACTCTCATCGGCCCCATCACCCGAACGGCGATCATGTCCGCGGCCGCCCAGTCTTTTGGACCGATCCCGGCATCAAACCCCTTGCCGACGATGTCGCCCGGCGCCGCGTCGGCGTGCACTTCGAGTCGGACGTCGGGAAAGGTCGATAAAAAGCGCGCCCAGACGGGGGCGATGACCGCCGCGCCAGCGAGATGGGTCATATAAAGGCGCAGGTGCCCGAAGGGATGCCCCTGCTCGCCCTTGAGGTCATCCAGCCCCTGAGAGATCTGCTCGACCGCCGGCCGCAGCCGGTCCAGCAGGCGCAGGCCCGCATCGGTGAGCGAGACGCTCCGCGTCGTGCGGTTCAGCAATCGGAACCCGAGACGCTCCTCGAAGTGCCGCATCGTGTGGCTGAGCGCCGAGGGCGTGACGCCGATGCGCGCCGCCGCCGCGCGGAAGCTGAGGTTGTCGGCGACGGCAACGAACGCGGTCAGATCGGCAAGATCGGCGCGGCGCATTGCTGAATTCCTCTCAACACCTAATGCAAAAAATATCGGATCTGATTTGGGCCGGTGATCAACACATTGAAGCTTCAAAAGCCGCGTCCGTTGTCACAGAAGCGTGATAGGCGGCCGGTGCAATGGAGTCATCGATGCGACAGTCAAGCGAACACAGAGCCCGGCCCAGGATAGGAAGGTCTCTGGCAATCGCAGCTGCTGTGCTGTGCGGTACCGCATTCAGCCAGCCAAATCTCGCTCACGCTGGGCCGCATGGCGGTGGCGGCGGTTTCCACGGCGGTGGCGGATTCCATGGTGGCGGATTTGGCGGGTTCCATGGTGGCGGGTTCCATGGCGGCGGATTCCATCCCGGATTTGGGGGATTCCACGGCCGCGGGTTCCATGGCCGCGAATTTGGAAGGTTCCGCGGCGGCGTATTTTTCGGGCTGGGGTATCCGTACGGATATGGATGGGATTATTATCCTGACTACGGCTACGACGACGGCCAACCCAGCCCCTCGCAGATCTGGTACTACTGCTCCGATCCCGCGGGCTATTACCCGTACGTAACTCAGTGCAATACCGGCTGGCAGACGATTCCGGCTAGTTGACGCCGTCTATGCCGACGGTTCTTCCGAGAACGCCGGAGGGAGAGAAAAATCAGCCGTTTATAGGAATTGTTGCTGCAGGAAATCCAGCATCAAGCCGGTCACCTCGGCCGGACTCTCCTGCTGTACCCAATGACCGGTGTTTGGCAACAACACCTTTTTCGTCAGCCCCGGCATCGTCTCTTCCAGAGCGTCGAACGCATTGGTGTACACATCCTGCACCACCGTATCGTGCTCACCTGCGACGAAGAGAGAGGGCTGGTTGATTTTCGCGCCGCTCAAGACGGCGTTCACTTCCCAAAGGCGGTCAATATTGCGATACCAATTGAGCCCGCCTCTGAAGCCGGTGCGGCTGTACTCCTGAACGCACGAGCTCGATCAGCGGCCTGGACGCACAGAGGAGCGACAAGCCGAAATCCCGCTGTGGCAGTACGCCAACATCCGGGCGCTCGTATTGGATCTCTTGTGCGATACTCACGGAGGCAGCGCCAGCTCTGACAAGATCACTTTCGAAGCCCGGGAAGATTTCAGCGAGCGCCTGGAGGCCGCCGGCAAGCAGACCGTGTGCGTGCCGATCCTGGGGGTGCCGGCCCGCGAACCGATGGATGCCGTCAGGCGGTCGCGTTCCAACATCTCAACCCGCTCAAAGTACTTGGCCAAAGCGCCCGCCACCGACAGCCCGCCGATGCCAGCACCGACCACCACCGCACAACGACCCAAGAAACCGCTCATCTGCTAGGCTCCTGCAAGCTCGGAACCGGCAGATCACCGCACGCAGGTTACGGCAGAGTTTCAGCCTGAGGGAACCGCGTTACGTCGGTAATATAGAGATCGCGCCACAGAACATCGTGAGGACTGGCAGGTTAGGGTTAACATAGGCTGCACCTCCCTGCGTGTTGCGCGTCGAGTCCCGCACTGAGTTGCTGTTGGACGGCACCAAACTGGCGCCCGCTAGGATGACCAGGTTGCTCAACTTGACTCACACAGCGCGGCAGAACTTTGGTTGGAAGAGTTTGTGATTATCAGTACGTTCCGGTGACAGAAGACCGTCAAACCGCTCGGGAGGGCACAGATGGGTGAGTTCGCGTTGGGACAGCCGGTTTCCCGCTTCGAGGATCCGCGGCTGCTGCGCGGCGGGGGCCGCTATGTCGACGACATGGTCCTGCCGCGGATGGCGTTCGGCCATGTCCTGCGCTCGCCGCACGCCCATGCTCGCATCGGTTCGATAGGTGTGACGGCCGCCAAGGCGGCACCGGGGGTGCTCGCCGTGCTGACCGGGGCGGATTGGGAAGCATCGGGCTGGGGCGATCTGCCCTCGCCGAGCGGGCTGAGGCTGCGCGACGGCTCGCCATCCTTCCGGCCGCGCTTTCCGGCCTTGGTCAAGGACCGGGTGCGCTGGGTCGGGGATTACGTCGCCTTTGTCGTCGCCCTGACCAAGGACCAGGCGGCGGATGCGGCCGAGTTGATCGCGGTCGATTACGAGCCGCTGCCGGCGATCGTCTCGACGGCTGACGCGGTAACGCCCGGGGCGCCGCTCGTCTGGGAGGGCAGCCCGGGCAATGTCGCCTTCTTTCATCCCGAGGGCGACGCGGCGGCAACCGACGCCGCCTTTGCGGAGGCCAGGCACGTCGTCAAGCGCAGGTTTGTCATCAACCGGGTCACCGCGGCCGCGATGGAGCCGCGCGGCGCGATCGCCGACTACAACCCTGCCGAGGATCGGTGGACGATCTATACGACCTTGCAGCGCACCCACGGCTACCGTGCCGAATTGGCCAGGCAGGTGCTGAAAGTCCCGGAGAGCCGGGTGCGTGTCGTCGCCGGCGATATCGGCGGCAGCTTTGGCATGAAATCGGCGATCTACAACGAGGTGGCGCTGGTATTGCTCGGCTCGAAGACGGCCGGCCGGCCGGTCAAATGGACGAGCACCCGCTCCGAGGCGTTCCTCGGCGACGCACAAGCGCGCGACAACGTCACCGAGGCCGAGCTGGCGCTCGATCACGACGGCAGGTTTCTCGGCCTTAGAGTGCGTACGATCGCGGCGGTCGGCGCCTATCCGCAGGCCGGTTCCAACGCCTTTGTCGCCAATCTCGGGACCCTGGCGGGCGTCTACCGCACTCCGGCAGTACGTGCCGAGGTGACCGCGGTCTACACCAATACCAACCCGGTGCGGGCCTATCGCGGCAATGGCCGGCCCGAGGCCGCCTATGTGATCGAGCGCATGGTCGACGAGGCCGCCGCCGAGCTCGGCATCGACGGAATCGAATTGCGCCGGCGCAACATGATCCCGCCCGAGGCGATGCCTTTTAAATCAGGGCTGACCTTCACCTATGATTGCGGCGAGTTCGCCAAGAACCTCGACATGGCATTGAAGCTCGCCGATGCCGATGGCTTCGAGCATCGCCGCACCGCGGCGCGCGCCCGCGGCAAACTGCGCGGGATCGGCCTCTCCAACACGATCGAGCGCGCCGCGGCGGGCGGCTTCGAGGCGGCCGAGATCCGCTTCGACCGCGGCGGCACGGTGAGCCTGGTGTCAGGCTCGATCACCCAGGGCCAGGGTCACGAGACTGTCTACAAGCAATTGCTCTGCGACCGCCTCGGTATCCACCCCGACCAAGTGCATTACATCCAGGGCGACACCGAAAAGGTCGCGAATGGCGAAGGTACGGGCGGCTCGCGCTCGGCGGCCCTCGGCGGCTCGGCGGTCTATCTCGCGACCGAGAAGATCGTCACCAAGGCGACGGCGATTGCCGCCCACCTGCTCGGCGCCGCAGCGAGCGAGATCAATTTTGCCGACGGCCTCTTCACGGCACCGCGCTCGAACCGCGCGCTGACGATCGGCGAGATCGCGACCGAGTCGTTCAACCCTCCGAACCTGCCCGACGATATGGAGCCGGGGCTGATCGCCGGTGCCACCTTCACCTCGAAGCAGCAGAATTTCCCGAATGGCTGCCACATCTGCGAGCTCGAAATCGACGCGGACACCGGCGAGGTTGAGATCCTGCGCTACAGCGTCGTCGACGATGTCGGCACGGTGATGAACCCGCTGCTGCTCGAAGGCCAGATCTCCGGCGGCATCGTCCAGGGCGTCGGCCAGGTGCTGATGGAGGACATCCGCTTCGACCCGGCTTCGGGCCAGCTCTTGACCGGGTCGTTCATGGATTACGCAATGCCACGCGCGGGTGACCTTTCGGCGATCGAGTGCGAAAACAACCCGGTGCCGACCAAAACGAACCCGCTGGGCGTCAAGGGCGCCGGCGAAGCCGGCAATGTCGGCGCCTTGCCTGCCGTCGGCAACGCGCTGGTCGACGCCCTCTCCCCGCTCGGCATCCGTCACGTCGAAATGCCGGCGACCCCAGAGCGCATCTGGCGCGCGATCCGGAGTCATCAGACATTCTAATGAAATTCGGTTGATTGAGTTGCCGTTTTGTTCTATGCGTCTGTCCCCAATTTTGGGGAGTGCAGTGTCACCCAATTTCCGAGACCATGCGTCGATCGCATCCACGCGGCCCATCGAGCCGGGGCGTTACAGTCGATATCGACGGCGCGATGCTCGGGCCTGATTGTGTCCTCATCCAGCGGACGCCGGAGGGGTATCGCTGTGTAACCCAGGACGAGGCCGCGGCGATACAAGCTCTCGTGGTTGCCCGAGTGGACGATCCGGATTGGCTGTTCCGGCAATGCCACCGGATCACTAAGGCCCTGGCCGACCAGAATATAGCGCTCGCCCAGATCTACGGTATGGGTATCCCGATACCGGAGCTTGACAGGCGGGAGTTAGCAAAGCTGGCAAGCACTGCGCAGTTCATCAAAGCCAATTTCAATCCCGAACAGGCCCGCGACACGCACGGGCGCTGGACCGAAGAGGCCAGCATCCCGGCAAATATGACGCAGGCACCCCCTACAACGAACCCACAGTCTCGCGACCCTAAACTCACGCCGGGAGCTACGGACGATGCAGAATCTCAGTTGGCAGCGGACAACCAACGCGAGAATAAAATGGTGAGAGACATCGTCGTTCAGTTGCGGCTGAGTCCAGAGCAGCGACAAAAACTTCATAGGGCTATATCCGGACAAGGGTACACCTATCAGGAAATTTTGATGGAAGCTAAGGAAATGTTCGATAAATAAATGAAATCTCTTAAGGCCAAGCAATGAAACAAATCAGAGACCTATTCGCACCGCTTGTCGGGCAGTTGGTCTGGCAAGTGCGGAGGGGGGTTGGGAGCTTCCTTACCCTGGAGTTTGGAACGCCGCACCTCTCCATCAAAGAGCCGATTGCCGCGAGCCCCGATAGCCCACCGAGGGTGCGGCGAAACCTGAAGCGACGCGGAGTTTACGTAACTGGAGACTGGCACCTGTGGGTCCAATATGGCGACTGGACGCTTTCGACCTCCGACGGCATTCTGAACAGCGAGGATCCCCCAGGCTCACCGTTGGATGAATGTCTTCGCGATCTAGATGGCCAGAGACTTGTCTCCGTTGATCGCGGCAATATAGAGGGCTCTTGCGCGTTCAAGTTCGATCTTGGCGGGATTTTGGAAATATGGCCATCAACCGAAATACCTGATGACCAATGGGGTCTCTATAATTGGAATGGTGGCATCATAACCTGCGGAAGCACCGGGGTGTTGGCCTTTGACAAGGCCGACCCAGATGGACGAATTTTTAAAAAACTTTACTGAGTCTCGCCCGTCAAAATCCAACGCGGGCTGAACACGCTGCCAGCAATTCACGCAAGAGAAAGAACCTAGCCCGCGACGGTGCTAAACGGGCTTGGATATGCCGCCCAGCACCGTTCCGACTCATCCAGCTGACCCTGCCCTACTCCGCGGCTTGCGGCATCTGCTTCAAATCGGTCGAGTAGCGCAGGTGCACCGGGGCGTTGCCCTCGAACGGGTCGGTAAGGCCCAGCTCCTTGCCGATCTCGCGCATCGCCGGCATCACCTCCTGGCCCAACAAGCGGATGCAGGTCCGCGCGTCCTCGTTGCTGACGCTCCCGTCATTGCCCCAGAGGCCGTAAATGCTCGGGCGGGTTTCTTCGAGCACGCGACGCAGCTTCGGGATGACCGTCTTTGGCGTGCCGTAAAGGACCCGCCCGTCGGCGACCTGCGTTTCGAAGGTCGGCCGGCCCCGTGGGCTCTCGGCCCGCCCGACCGCGAACTCTACAAACTGGCGACGATGCTCGGGTGAGAAATAGCCCGCCGGGGCCGACCAGACCGGGTGCGCGAGACCGGTGAACTCGCCCTGCATCCACAAGAACTGGCGGGCGTTTTTCTCGGCCTTTTCCTCGCTGTCCGAGACATGGACCTGCTGCAGATAGCCGCGGTTCTCGGGCCCCGCCTCGTACCCGGCTTCGAGCGCCACCGCGTCGTACAGCTTCCAGATGGTCTTGGTCGCCTCGATCGAGGTGTTGAGCGCGATGTAGGGGTAACGCTGTTTGGCCGCCCAGATGATCGTTTCCTTGCTGAGGACCCCCGGGATCCAGACGCGCGGATAGGGTTTCTGCAACGGCACCGCCCAGGGATTGACGACGCGATTCTGGTAGTGTGTCCCCTCCCAGCGGAACGGGCCCTGGCCGGTCCACGCCGCGACGACCAGATCGTGCGCTTCCTCGAAGCGCTCGCGGTTGTAGGCTGGGTTGACGCCATTGGCCAACTGCTCCTGGCCGCCGCCGCGCACAAAGCCGGAGACGAGCCGGCCCTTCGAGATCATGTCGATCATCGCCAGTTCTTCGGCGAGCCGGACCGGGTTCTCGGCCAAAGGCAACGGGTTGCCGAGGAGGACGATCTTCGCCTTCTTCGTGACCGCGGCGAGGATCGAGGCAAAGATGTTGCATTTGGCCTGCATACAGAACGGCGCATTGTGATGCTCGTTCAGCATGAAGCCTTCGACACCCATCTCCTCGGCATAGATGTACTGCTCGAGGTACTCGTTGTAGAGGCGGCTGCCGGCCACCGGGTCGAAGTATTTGTTCGAGAACATCAGCGCGGTGGCGCCGAATTCGAGCCCGATATCGGCGGGATAGGCGGACATCGGCTGCTCGGTAAAATACATCACATGCATGATTTCTCTCCTTGGGTTCGGATCCCCGACCTCTGGGACCGTGGGCCTCCGGCCCGCCTGCGGGCGGGACGCCCGCGTTCCGACTCAATTTTCCTCGATGAAGGCCCTGACGAGCCCGGCAAGCTCACCCGGCTGTTCCATTTCGACGCAATGACCGGCAGCGCCCACGATCTCGAACCGCGCCTTCGGCAGCAGCGCCGCGTAATGCTCCCCCGCGCTCCTTGGTACGATTTTGTCGTCGTCGCCCCAGACAACGAGCGCCGGGGCGCGCACTCCGCCCAACAGATGCGGCAAGGTTTGACTGTACATGTAAGGCTTCCAGGCGATCCGAAAGCACATCTCGCGACAGAGGTCCCAATCGACCAGCTGGTCGGTCGTCACATCGCCGTAGATCCGGGCAAAGGCCTGTTGATCGTGAAAGCCCGCCCGCGCATAGTCGAGATAGCTGACGATCGCCTGGTCGAAGATGTCGCCCTCGGGCGGCTTCAGCCCCATAGCCCCGACCAGCACGAGCCGGTGGAACTCGCGGGGGGCCATCGTCGCCATCTCGGCCGCGATCCACCCGCCAAAGCCGAGCCCGACCAGCGAAGCTCGCTCGACCCCGAGATCGGACAGCAGCCTTTGGTAGAGGACCGCGACGTCGCGCACGCTGCGCAGCCATTGTGGCCGCTCCGACTTGCCATACCCGGGATGGTGCGGAACGAGCACGTCGAAGCGGCCTGCCAGCTCGTCATAAAACTCGAGCTGGTCCGGGCTGCCGATGTCGTGGTGCAGGACCAAAACCGGACGCCCGCTGCCTGCGCGTGCGAGGTGCAGCTTTACCCCGGCCAGCTCGAGGACCCTCTCGCTCCAGTCCCTCCCTGTCGCCATCGCACTTCCTCTCCCTATAATGACCCACTTTAGCCTAGCGCCAGGCCACCGGCCCTCGCAACCAACCGTTTGATCATTGCAGGGTTGCAACTTAGTAAGCAATAAGGATGATAAGCAATGCTTATCAGTCGTATTGGACCAGCATCTGCGTGACCGATTTGTGATTTCGGATAAGCTGCGGGCGTCCAAACAGAGGTGGAGCCAACGATGCTCGTCGTTACGACGGAAAATGTCGCCGGTCACCGGGTGACCGACATAAAGGGTCAATGCTTCGGAGTTGTGGTCCGTAGCCGCGGGCTCAGGGGCAACATCATGGCCGGGCTGCGCTCGATCGTCGGTGGGGAGATCGACGAATATACTCAGCTGCTCGAGGAAGCGCGGCGCCACGCGGTCGACCGTCTCGTGCGGAATGCGACCGCAATGGGCGCCAACGCCGTGCTGATGATGCGATTTGATTCCGCCGAAATCGGCCAGACAATGAGCGAAATCGTCGCGTACGGGACAGCCGCGGTCATCGAACGCAAGCCGGCGTGAGGCGATCCCGGCTTCGGGTGGCGCTATTCGTCCTCTGCGGCGTCCTGCTGGCTGCAGCGGTATCGTTGGCGATTGCCGGCTGCACCCTCGGTCTGGTCCTTCGCCTTGCTGTCCCCAGCGTCATTCTGCTGTTCGCGCTCCTTGTCGAACGTTGGCGATACAAGCCGCTGAAAGATCACCGCCCCGGTCGAGACTGGCTCCCGACGGACGAGCGCTTTGTCGATCCCGAGAGCGGCAAGCTGGTCACGGTGTTCTATAAGCCATCAACCGGCGAGCGGCGTTACGTTGCCGCCTGAGCAAAGAACCGCACTCTCGGCCGCACGGACCGGCCAGTCCGGGATATAACGGAAGAAGGAGGCGAGACGGCGGGTGAACCGGCTCGCCCCTTACCTTCTATACTGAAAGTTGCTGTTCGAGTTCGATGAGCGCGGCTTCCGCGTGTTCAGGATCGATTCTTCCGCTCTCGACCGCGATTATGCCGGCTTCGACCGCCTCAGAAAACTGTTCGTTGGCGGCATCCGCGTCGGCCGGATCGTCAGCGGTCGTCGAGACGAGGTGTCTTAATTTTACCGCGATGGAATTGACACGCTCATCAGACACTTGCTCGCTGCAGGAGGCAGCCCCGACGACGACACCGAGCGTGTGGGCCATCTGCTGCGCTTCGGTCATGTGGTTGGAAGACGCCATTTGACACCTCTATTGGGCTGAAGGAGGAATGCGTTGAGCGAGCTTTTGGCGGACCGTGGGGTCATTCTGTGCTGTCCGCAGAATGGTATTGTATTCATCCACGGAAAGGCCCTGATCGGTAACCGCCTTCTTCAAGGCGTTGTTTGCCTCGTCGGTAACGCGTTGTTTGTCGGGCTGCGGCGCCTCGGCGATTTTGCGTTCATAGCTCTGCCTGATAGTGGTCACCTCCCCCAGGGCCGCCGCAGCCGCCGTCAGCTTCTCATCCGGAATGGTCGATGAGGGGGATTGCGCCTGAGGGGGTTGCGCCTGAGGGGATTGCACCGGAGGGCGAGGCTGCGTTTGGCTCATCTGGGCGTTGGCCACTGGCAGCAGCAGGAGCCCGGCGACGCCCAGTACGGCTGCCGCGAGAGGCTGCAGCAGACGCGTTCTGGTGGCAGGGTGTTCGGTGCAGTGCATACGCTATCTCCACTTTGTGGTGTGGTCCAGCAACCCGAGCGGATTGCCGGTTCAACGCTGATAGCCGATCGAATGTTCAATGGTCAGCGTGCATGGTTACCCGGTCACTAAAATGACACACCGCCGATGAGTCTCTCGGCTTACAGATCCCCGTGCCACTCGCGACCCGATTGCGTCAAAATGTGCTGTGAGCCGTAGCCCCTTGTACGAAGGCTTACGCTCCGTATTCCTCCCTCAGTCGAGTTTTCAATCAGCCGTGACTCGTAGGGGAAGATGCCAGCATAGCTGTCCGCGGCCGGCCCCCTCCGGCCCCTTGGAGGCGCGATGATTCGAAGCCTCCGGCAGTGATCTGCCGTTGTGACGTAGGTAAGCAATCTGCGCCGTCAAGTCTCGGCTCACCGAAAATGAGGATTTCCCTCTTGGCACAAAGTTTGCTGGCGGCAAACTCTTTCATCAGTTGCGCGCATAGGCCGGCAAAGTCGAAACTGACTTGATCCTACGCGTTGGAGGTGGATGGAAAGGGCGTATCATCTCCAGATTCCGCCCGGGACCTGAATCGTTAAACCTAAATCCGGCAGTTGGATGATTGCGCGATGGCCCCGAATCGGCGGAAACTACCGCGATGGGGACAGAAACGACGAGACTGGTGGTTCACCCGGAGGGTGGGCAACCTCAGGTTGAGGCATGGTCGGCGGTCGCCGACACTTACGCCGGCCGGGTTCACGTGGAGTGGGACGCGACGGCGCCGGTGACGCCGTTCGGCCAGCTGCCGTTCTTCATCGAGCACCTGAAGCAGGGCGGTTTGTTCGACGGCTGGGTAGCGGACTGCCCATTGTCGCTCAGCAGCCCGAATGCCCCGCGCAAGCGCGATCTGCTTGGTACCGTGCTGCTGTCTGTTCTGGCGGGTCATCGGCGCTATGCTCACATCACTGCGCTGCGCGGCGATCCGGTGAACCCGCCGCTGCTTGGCATGCGCAAGGTGCTGAGCGAGGACGCGGTGCGCCGCGACCTCGGCAAGATCGACGAAGTGCCGGGGCTGACTTGGCTGCAAGGCCATCTTGACTACTCTGTTGCACCGCTGCTGGACGAGCCGTGGGTGCTGGATGTCGACACCACGATCAAGCCGCTGTATGGCGAGCAGGAGGGTGCCGAACTCGGCTACAATCCGCACAAGCCCGGTCGGCCCCCTGCTTTCGCACTAGGGCATGCACAGATCTCACAGCCAGGCAGGTGGCCGAAATATCCCCCTCTCCGCCGGTGGGGCGGAGAGGGTTGGGGTGAGGTGGGGGATCTCCTCGTTCCGAACAGCGGCGCCGCCCACCTCACCCTCCCGTCGCTACCGCGCCGGGTCCCTCCCTCTCCCCCCGCAAGCGGGCGGAGAGGGGCACGACCCTCGCGAAAGATCGGTGCCAGCCGAAATGTGTGCATGCACTAGTGCTTTCGCAGGGGCGGGCTTGCACTGCTATCACACCTACATGCTGTCGAACTTGCGACTGGTGCTGAGTGTGGATGTGCAGCCCGGCGACCAGCACAACGTCAAGCATGCCACGGGCGGTCTGTGGTCGTTGCTGGACCGGTGGGACCGCGGCCGTTGGCCGACGCTGCTGCGTGGTGACCTCGCCTGGGGCATCGAGCCGGTAATGGCACAGGCCGAGCAACGCAACCTGGCTTATTTGTTCCGCTTGCGGACGACGAAGAATGTCAGCCGGGCACTGCAACGGGCGATGGCCCAGTCCGACTGGT
>WNFR01004681.1_pt1 | contig 27255 bp, 10 predicted proteins | sample 5400221 | NCBI WGS metagenome assembly WNFR01 (sample SAMN13153357, study PRJNA577476) | soil metagenome | isolation source: 40 cm soil under Madrone tree | place: USA:California | collected 2016-06-14
TGCGCGGGCCGGCGCCGACCTACACCTGCACGACGCCGATGCCGACCGGCACCTACTTCCTGTACACGCCGAACCTGGACCACCTGGCCAACGACGCCGAGAACTTCGGCGGCCTGATGACCGAAGTCGTGGTCACGCCTTAGGAGACAGCAACGATGAGCCCCTCGAACATCAAGAGCTGTGTGGCGCCGGCGGGACGCCTGGTGGCTGCTGTCGTGGCATTCGCGGCATTCGTTCTAGTTCCGGGCCCGGGTCGGGCGGCCACGCCCGGCATCACGGGCAGCTCGTTCAGTCTGGTCGCGAACGCGGGCTACACCACGCAACCGGACGGGGCGCAGATCTACACATGGGGCTACGGCTGCGCCTCCTCAACCGGGCTCACCTATGCGCCGGCGGTGTTCCAGTCCATCGGCCGCTGTCCGACGATGCAGCTGCCCGGGCCGACGCTGATCGTGACCGAAGGTGCGACGGTGAGCGTGACACTCACCAACCACCTGCCGACCGGGGCCGGCAACACCTCGATCATCTTCGCCGGGATCCCGACCACGGCCAGCGGCGGCACGGCCGGACTGCTGGCACAGGAAGCAGCGCCCAACGGGTCCGTCACCTACTCGCTGAACACAACCGGTAAAGCCGGGACGCACGCCTACTACAGCGGCACGCAGTCGGACTTGCAGATCGAGATGGGCCTGTACGGCGCGCTGGTCGTGCTGCCGAGCGCGGTACCGGCCGGGTGCGTCGCGCTCGGCGGGCTGGGCGGCGGCGGCGATGAGTTTCGCCTGGCGCCTGCGGCCTATGACCACGCGGCAACCTGTTACGACCGCGAATACCTGTTCCAGTTCGGCGAGATCGACCCGGCCATCCACGCGGCGGCCGAAGCGCAGGTCAGGGCCATTGCCGCCTGCCCGCCGGGGACCAACAACACGATCACCGGCGTGCCGTGCCCGGCGGCCACGCTGCTGGTTCCGACCGAGCCGTACCACCCGCGCTACTACACGATCAACGGCCGCTCGATGCCCGACAACATGGACGCCGACTACGCGCCGAACTACCCGAATCAGCCCTACAACGGCAACCCGCACATGCATCCGCTGGACCAGGTGCTGATCCGGGTGATTGGGACCGGGCGCTGGGAGCACCCGTTCCACGAGCACGCGAATCACGTGCGGATACTGGCGCGCGACGGCAACCTGATGTTGAGCCCGACCGATTCGACCCGGCTGGCGGGTCTGATGATGTTCACGACCGACACCTACCCGGGCCAGACCTTCGACGGCATCTTCTACTGGTCAGGCAAGGGGCTGAACTGGGATATCTACGGCCACACGTCGACCAATGCCGGCAACCCGCCCTGCGTGGCCGATGCGAACGGCTACTACACGCGCGCCAGCGGCGCGGTGATCCCGGCGTTCAACACGTCGGGAACATTGACCAACGCCGCGGCCGCCTCGAAGAACTACGGCGAGTGGTGCGCCGACCACAACCACCCGCTGGAGGCCAACCCGGTCGGCCACGTCGCCGCCGGGGGGCCGGCGACGCTGCCCGACCCGCTCGTTGCGACCAACGGCCTCTGGTACAACGGCACCCCCTATCTGGGTCCCGACGCGGTGAACCGCTCGCGCGGACCGACACCGCTGCCGCCGGGCGGCGCTCTGCAGAACCCGCCCGAGGAATCCGGCATCGCCTTCATGTGGCACTCGCACAACGAGCGCGAGATCACGACCAACGACGTGTTTCCCGGCGGGATGCTGATGATGATGCTGGTCGATCCGCCGGTCTGGTACATCGACGAAACGCTGTGAGCGGACGGAGCAGAACATGAGAACCCAACACGATTTCGTGAAAGCTCTGCTGGCCGGTATCGCGCTGCTGTCGACCGTCGGGGTCGCGCAGGCGCAGAACACCGTCAGTCTCACGGCCACCCGCCAGAGCGCGCTGATGCCCGACGGCGCCAACGTGCCGATGTGGGGCTGGGTCTGCAGCACCACGACGGCGGCGGTGGGCGCAACCTGCACGCAAACGAACGGCGCGGCCCAGACCGTGCCGACCACCGGCACCAGTACCGTCTGGCAGCCGCCGCTGATCAGGGTGCCGGCGGCGGTCGCCCCCGCAACGACCGGCCTGACGATCACGCTGACGAACACGCTGCCGGTGGCGACGTCGCTGGTGATCGTCGGCCAGATTCCGCAAGCGGCCGACGTCGGCCGGCTCGGCGCGCCCGTGCGCGAATCGGGGCGGCCGCAGCACCCGGCACAGACGGCGACCACGTGGCCGATTGCCACGCCGGTCGACCCGGTGAACGGCCCGGTGGCCTTTCAACCGCCGAGCCAGAACGCGCGCGCGCGATCGTTCGTCGCCGAGGCCGCCGCAACGAGCGGCACTGCGACCTATACGTTCACCAACCTCAGGCCCGGCACATACCTGATCGAGTCGGGCACCTATCCGGCCATCCAGGGCCCGATGGGGCTGTACGGCGTGCTGGTCGTGGCCACCGCGCCGGCCGCGGGCGTGGCGGGCACAGCGTATCCGAGCCCATGCACCACGACCACGAGCGCCACATGCGTGACCACCGGCGTCCAATACGATGCCGACGCTGTCGCCATGCTGAGCGAAATCGACCCGGTCCAGAACAGCGCGGTCGACGCCTTCCTGGTGAAATCGGCCGGCTGTGCGGCCGCTGTCGGCGCCTGCACCGGCACGGTCAGCGCGGCCGCCGAAATGACCAAGTGGTCGCTGGCCTGCTCGACGATGGGTCCGGCCGCGACCGCGAACACCTGCTATCCGCCGGCAGTCGATTACACGCCGCTGTATCACCTGATCGACGGCGTCGCGTTCGACCCGGCCAATCCGTCCGCGTCGCAATTGAATATCGGGTCCACCACCACCGCGGCGACCGCCTCCACCGGCGTGCTGCTGCGCCTGGTCAATGCCGGCCTGCGGATGCACATGCCCTCGGCAGTCGGACTGTCGATGGTCCAGATGGCCGAGGACGGCAACCTCGAGCCGGACGTCGCCGTGGCGTTGACCACGGGACACTACGCGCAGGCAGCCACCGGCGTGACGTTCCCGCAGACCGCGGCCACGACAACCACGCCGCAGCCCAAGGTGGTCAGCGATGTGTTCATGCCGGCGGGCAAGTTGATCGATGTCCTGGTGTTCCCGGCCAGCGCCGGGGCCTACACGGCCTCCTCCTATGCGTTGTTCGACCGCGAGCTGAGCCTTTCGGCCAACTCCACCAAGCGCGACAGCGGGATGGAGGCGTTCCTGGTGGTCAATGGCGGCGCCGCAGGAACCGGCGCCGGCCACACCACCGGCGGCGCGCTGAACCCGTTCGCAACGGCCACGGCGGTCGCCGACAACTACATCGTGCCGGCCCACGCGACCACGTTCACTGGCAATGTGCTGGCCAACGACCTCGGGGTTCACAACGCGTCGAGCCCCTGCGTTGCGACCACCGGTTCGACCGGGCCGCAGACGGTTGCGGCCGGCTCTGCGGGCACCGTCACGTTGAATCCGGACGGAACTTTCACGCTGGCCGTGGCGGCCGGCTTCTCGAACGGCGCGACCGGGTCGTTCAGTTACTGCGGTAACGGCAACTCCACCGTGGCGGCCACCGTCACGTTCTACGCGGCGCGGATCGGCGGCCCGCCGGTGGCGAACGCCGACACGTACACCGGCCACAGCGCCAGCCTGCTGCAGGTTGGCGCCCCCGGAGTGCTGCTGAACGACACCGACCCGAACGGCTATCCGCTAACCGCACTGTCGGCTGCAGGCGCCAGCGGCGGCTGCACGATCGCGCTGCAGGCCAACGGCGCGTTCACCGCGTCCCTGCCTGCGTTGACCACCCCCGCGGCACGTACCTGCACGTTCACGTACAACGCGGTCAACTCGCAGGGCACGTCGAGCGCATCGGCGGCCACCGTCACGCTGAATTTCCCGGCGGCCAGCGGCCTGAGCGTCACGGTCCGGGACGCGAACACGAAGGCCGCGATCACCGACTACAAGTGGGTGATCGAACAGGATCTGACCTTCTACCTGGATCCGAATTGCCAGCAGAACGGACCGGGCGGCACCAAGCCAGCGACCTGCCCGACCGGCGTGCCGCCGACGCTCGGCACCAACTTCCACACCAGCTACATGCCGGTGATGGCCAGCGGCTGCACCGGTCCGCAAAGCTGCGAGCGCGGCCAGAGCATCTACGACCCGGCCACGGCAACGCACGTACCGGCGGTATGCGACGCCAGCGGGATCTGCGTTCCGGCTGCCGCGGGCGCGTATCGACCCACGTCGACCCCGGACCAGGCCGTGCTGAATGCCACCAACCCCGATGGCACGCCGGCACGCTATTACCTTTCGATCCTGCCCGGCGACGCGGCGAACTCGTTCAACACCGGCAACACATCCGATCCGGCCGTGGCGGCCAACTGCGCCGGCAGCTCGACGCCGACGGGCCAGGCAGCGCCCAGTTGCGGGCACACGACGGCCGGCGCGCCGATTGCGGCGCCGACCTGTACCGCCACCGGGACGTGCACTTTTGCGCCGGTCACCGTGAACGCCCAGGCGAACCCGATGAAGACGGCCACGTTGACCATCTTCGTGTTCGAGGATGACTTCCCGATCAATGGCGAGCACGACGGCAACGGAGCGGTCGAGCCCGGCTTGGGCGGCTTCCAGGTCGTTCTGTGGGACGACGCCGGCTCGACCGGCGATCCGACCGGACAGATGACCTACGACATGTTCAACTTGCCCTTGACCAATTCGTTGAATGGCACGGTCGACCCGCTGACCGGCCTGAACGCGTGCCCGATCGCGCCGACCGACCAGAACAATCAGGTTGCCGTGGGCGTGATCATCGTCTGCCCGCAGTTCGAGTCGGACGGCAAGACGCCCTCGCCGCTGGTCGGCCAGGCGATCGTCAGGAACCTGATGGCGGGGCGGTTCGGAGTCACCGTGCATCCGAGCGCGGCGCGCACGGCAGCCGGCGAGGAATGGCTGCAGACCAACACGCTGGACGGTACCCACTTGCTGGATTCGTTCGTGCGCTCCGGCGAGCCAGCCTACTTCCAGGAGTTCGGACCGGGCGGCTGGCACGTGTTCATGGGGATGGCCAACCCGGCGATCATCAACGGACGCAAGCCGGGTCTGTGTTCCAGTCTCGGCGCCGGCCATTGCGGCAACACGGTCAACGTGAATGTGTCGAACCTGCACATGTCGCGTCCACCCAACGAGACGCTGTACGACAGCGCGGTGTTTGCGCTGGGCGACGGGCGCAATTACCAGGGATTGGCGTTCACCACCTGCTACGGCGCTCTGGGCGACCCCGATGGCGCCGCGTTCGCGTTCGCCAAGTGCGACCAGAACGGGCACATGACGTTCACCGGCGTTCCGGACGGCAACTGGTCGCTGGTGGTGTTCGACCAGTGGGTGGACCTGCTGGTCGACGGATCGTCCAAACCGGTGGACGTCACCGGGGGGCGGACGCTGAACATCGACTACCCGCAATTCACCTGGCAGCAGCATATCTGGACCAACACCTACCTGGACGTGAACGGCAACGGCATCCGCGATGCCGGCGAGCCGCCGATCGGGCAGGTTCCGAGCCGGGTGCGGTTCCGCAACGGCAAGTTCAGCAACTCGTTGTTCTCGGACGCCAATGGCAGCGCGAACTTCGACGAGACGTTCCCGCTGTTCAACTGGTACGTGGTCGAGTCCGATACGACGCGCTTCCGCGCGACCGGAGTGCACGTCGCCAACGACGCGGGCGGACAGATCGACGGGCCCGGGCCGATGGGCAACGGCCGCACCGGGGCATACCAGGGGCTGCTGGCGACGTGCACCAAGGCCACGCCGACGGCGGCCTGCACCGAAAGCTTCCCGCTGCCCGCTGCGCTCAGGTTCCCCGGGTCGTATTACTGCTCCAACGGCGACTGCTCCGAGCGCGCGGGCGTCGCAGGCCCGCCGCCGGTCGGTGGTCCCGGCGGCTCGACCGGCCGGATCGATCCGGGCACGGTCCACTCGGAGGGCGTGCAAGGCTTCGTCAGCCAGTTCCAGATCCTCGACTGGGGCAAGATGCCGTACGTCCCCGGCGAGAACGGCGGCATCCGCGGGCACGTGGTCTATTCGTCCACGCGGCCGTTCGATGATCCGCAACAGCTGTTCCAGAACCTGTGGGAGCCGCTGGTTCCGAACGTCACGCTGAACCTGTACCAGGAGAACCTGGCGCCGGACGGCACCGTGGCGCTGAAGCTGATCGACACGACCACATCCAGCAGCTGGGATGGCTACGCGCAGGGCTTCCGCGCCGCGGGCGTGCCGAATATGAACTGCCCGGGCCAGAATCCGCTGGATCCGTTCTTCACTTACACGCTGGCCGGGACGCTGAACTACCTGAATCCGGGCACGACGGCGGCGGCGAACACGCTGCCGAGCAACAGCCAGTACAAGTGCTATGACGGCATGCACGCGTTCAACCAGGTGCAGCCCGCGCCGTACGACGGCATGTGGGAATTCCCCAGCCTGACCTGCCGGGCGACCCCAGGGGCGACGTTCACCGTGACGTCGGGGCCGCTGACCGGGCAGACGATCACGTGCGCAACGCGCGCCAACCCGGCCTACAACGCGACGATCAACGGAGTGTTCCAGACCGGCGCAGTGCCGGCCGTGCTGCCGACCGGCAAGTACCTGGTCGAGGTGGTTCCTCCGCGCGGCTACGAAGTCGTGAAGGAAGAGGACAAGAACATCCTGATCGGCGACAACTACATCGCTCCGGTCACATCACAGTTCGGCGGCCTGGCCGACATCTTCATCGTGCCCGACCAGGCAACCGTCAACGCGACCTACAGCTGGTTCGGTCCGACCTATGCGAATGCGTCGTATACCGGGCCGTCCACCGGCGGCAGCAACCCGTACAACGCGAACGGCACGCCGACCGGGAACAACGCCAATCCGACCACCAACATGGGCCGCACCGGCCTCGGGGGCTTCGGGCCGGGGGGCAACATCGTGATGGCGGCGCCCTGCGCCGGAGCACTGCGCACCGTGCCCGACTACATGAGCATCTCGCCGGAGTCGGGGGAAGTGGCCCCGTTCGCCGGAGCCCTGCGCCGGCTGTGCGACCGCAGGGAGGTGATCCTGGACGACCAGATGCAGGCGCAGACCGACTTCTTCATCTGGACCAAGACGCCGGCCGCGACGCATTACACCGGGTTCATCCTGGACGACTTCTCGTCCGAATTCGACCCGGCCTCGCCCGCTTTCGGCGAGAAGTTCGCGGTGCCCAATTTGCCGGTGTCGATCAAGGACTTCAACGGCGTCGAGGTCAGCCGCACGATGTCCGACCAATGGGGCAGTTACAACGGGCTGACGTTCTCGACCTGGGAGGTCAATCCGCCGAACCCGACCGGGTACTCGCCGGGCATGCTGCTCACCTGCATGAACGACCCGGGCCCGATCGTGGCGCCCGTGTGCACCACGGCGGCCACCGCGACCACGCCGGCTTTCCCGCTGGGGTGCGTGGCCGCGCAGACGACGCCTCCGACGATGATCTCCGACCCGTGGTTCAACCCGGCCTACAGCACGTTCTGCTACGAGTGGCCGTTCATGCCGTCGGACACGACCTACCTGGATACTCCCGTGGTGCCGGTCTCCGCGTTCGCGGAAGGCTACAACCCGCCGGATTGCGATTACCCGGACGGCACGCCGATGATCGCGAGCGTCAACGGCACCGGGGTCGGTCCGTGGGTGAGCGCGGCGGGCGGGTCGATCACGATCACCGCGGTGGGCGACAAGATCGTGCTGAACCATGCTTACTCGGGGCCGGCCGCCAACACGGTGCCGTACAACCAGAAGTTCATTACGCGCCATTACGGCTTCGGCACCGCGCGCGGCACCGTCACGATCGGCGGCCTGACGGCCACGATTTCGAGCTGGAACGACACGACGATCGTGGCCTCGGTACCGAGCGGCCTGCCGCCGTGCGCGCGCAGCTATGCGGCGTCGATGACGGCGGCGCAGGCGGCCGCGGCGTACGGCGCCTGCGGCGAGCTGGTGATCCGGAAGCCGGGCAGTGCTGCGCCCAACTACTTGGGCCGAGAGTCGGTCGACGCGGTCACGGTGACCGTCGGCGGCAAGGCGCCGACCCACGTCAACGGCGAAAACGCGACGGGCGATGCGCTGCAGACCGCGCTCGACAACGCGACGCCGGGCGACCTGATCATCGTCGGCCCCGGAACCTATCCCGAGTTGCTGCTGATGTGGAAGCCCGTCAGGCTGCAGGGCGTGGCGGCGTCGTCCGTGATCGTCGACGGCAACGCGCACCCGGCCGGCAAGATCGATGTCTGGCGCCGCAAGGTCGATTGCCTGTTCGGCATTTCCCTGGGCGGCGCGCTGATCGCCGGCGATCCGACGGCTACGCCGCCGACGCCGCCTCAACCATACGATCCGACCGGAACGTACACCTGCCCGGCAGCGCAACAGGGCGTGGCCGATCCGCTGCCGATGGAGCCGCTGATCGGCTGGGACGCCAACCTGAACGGCAACATCGCCGAGATGCTGCTGGAGCCGACGCTGATGGGCGCGTACGAAGGCGCCGGCATCACCGTGGTCGGGAAGGGATTGGAGAACCCGAATACCGCGAACTGCAATGCGTTGAATGCCGCGAACTGCATTCCGGTGAACAACACGACCGACTGCAAGTATGTGGGCAACTTCCTGTGCAATCCGTCGGCGATCGACGCCATCACCTTCAAGAACAGCTCGCAGGGCGGTGGCGGTATCTTGCTGCACGGCTGGAACCACTTCATGCAGGTTGCCAATAACCGGGTGACGAACAACGGCGGCACGCTGTCGGGCGGCATCACGGTTGGCCAGGCGGAAAATCCCGACCCGGCCACGATCACCACCGGCACGGGCGCGGCCGCGGTGACGGTGGCGCAGCCGCTGCTGGAGGACGTCAGCGTCAACGTTCACCACAATTATGTAACGCTGAATGCCGCCTTCGGCGACGAGCTGAACTCGACCACGCCCGCGGCGGCCGGCGGCGTCACGTTCTGTTCGGGCACCGATTACTACCAGTTCAACTACAACTGGGTGTGCGGCAACCTGAGCTCGGGCGACGGCGGCGGATTCGCTCACTACGGGTTCATGTACAACGGGACGGTCTCGCATAACGCGTTCCTGTTCAACCAGAGCAACAACCCGACCATCACGACCTGGGGAGGCGGCGCGGTGATATACGGCCGCCAGACGGACGCATCGCTGTGCGAGACCTCGCTGATCGACATCGACTGCCCGCCGCCGCTGTCCGACGGCGCCGGGCCGGGCACCGTCGTGGACCACAACCTGTTCCTGGGCAACACCGCCGAAAGCGGCAGCGGCGGCGGCTTGCGGATCCAGATGGCCAACGGCACCGACGTGATGAACAACCCGAACCACCCGGGCCAGTGGTACTCGATCCGCGTCGCCAACAACATCTTCGCCAACAACGTGGCCGGCTGGGCCGGAGGCGGCGTGTCGATCCAGGACTCGGTGCGGGTGCGATTCGTCAACAACACGGTCGCGTCCAACGACTCGACCGCCACCGCGGGCGCGCTGTTCGACACGCTCGGCGCGCCCAACAGCACGGTGCCGCCGCCGGGGTGCAACCCGGTACCGCCGAACCAGCCGGGCTGCACGAATCCGGTGACGAACTCGAGCGATCAGCCGGCCGGCCTGGAGACGCATGGGCACACCCTCCAGTTCGCGGCGGTGTTCACGAGCCCGACCGTGGACTGCGGCGACTTCGACACGACGCCGCCGACCCATGCCTGCACCCGGTTCTCGATCCCGGTGATCGACGGCGACCTGTTCTGGCAGAACCGGGCCTTCCACATCACCGTGGGCGCACCGCCGTTGCCGGTCATCCAGCTGACTCCGGCCTTGACCCAGGCGACCACCGGTGCCTGCCCGGGCGGCGCGCACTACTGGGACATCGGCGTGCAGGGCGATACGTCGCCGACCAGCCCCGGCCCCGGCAACCCGAGGCTGCGCCCGACGGGCGGCTCCAATGTCAGCTCGGGTGGCTATCCGGGTGCGAGCGTGAACCCGAGCTTCACCCGGCAGTACTGCAACGGGTCTCGGGTGCCTCCGGAGATCGCGCCGCTGCTGTGCACCAGCAACGCCAATGCCCCAGGTTGCATCCAGCCGGGAACGGTCGGAGTCGGGATGACGGTGCCCGTGGGTGCGCCGGACAACAACCCGTTCTACGCGGCGTTCACGCTGAACCCGACCGCGACCGTCGACGAGGGCAACAACTGGATCAACATGTACTACGGGCCATTGTCCTCGGTGAATTCGGTGACCGCCCGGGGTGCGGCCGGCTACAACGTGCCGCTGGGCGACTACACCCACTCCGCCGGGCCGGGCGGAGCGGACGGGGCGATTCCTTGGTAGCGGTCCTGCACCGGGTCCGGCTCGCGGGCTTGCTCGCGGCCGGACTCGTCGGCTCAAGCCTTGCCGGCGCGGCCGCGCCGGTGCCGGATTCGGCGCCGGCCGCCTCGGCGGTCGCGGCACCGCACCCGGCTCCGCGCAGCCGGCGCGGCGAGATGTACTACGCGGTTCGCTACGGCGTCGATCAGCTGCAGGTGCGTGCGGTCTCCTCGGGCGCGTCGCTGGAGTTCCGGTACCGGGTGCTGGACTCCTTCAAGGCAGCGGTGCTGAACGACAAGCGCGCGATGCCCTACCTGGTCGATCAGAAAAGCGGCACGCGGCTCACGGTGCCGACGATGGAGAAGATCGGCGCACTGCGTCAGGTTGCGAATCCGGAGCCGGGCCGCGAGTACTGGATGATCTTCGCCAATCCGGGCAAGCTCGTGAAGCCGGGGCAGCGGGTCGATGTCGTGATCGGCGCGTTCCGGGCGAACAGCCTGACGGTCGAGTAAGGCCTGTCCGACAAATGAAGGATCCGAAGATGCGCGCGACGTCGAGGTTCTCGTGGCTATGCGGCCTGACGGTCGTCGCCGGAATCTGCTGCTACGGTCGGGACGCGGCTGCCGTCAACCCGGAACACGGGCCTGCCGCGAAAACAGCGCTCCCCGGTGCGGGCGCGGCTCAGCCCGCGGAAACGACGCCGGCGCCCGAGCTGGCCAGGTTGACTGCGGACCAGATCGCACAGCGCAACGCGCAGGCGCGCGGCGGGCTGGCCGCGTGGCGGTCGCTGGACTCGATCGAGTTTCAGGGGCAGATGGACGCCGGGGGCAAGCCCAATGTCAGGCTGCCCTTTACGTTGCAGATGAAGCGGCCGCACCACCAGCGGCTGGCGATCCAGTTCCAGGGCCAGACCGCGCTGCAGGTGTACGACGGCCAGAACGGATGGAAGCTGCGTCCATTTCTTGGGCGCGACGATGCAGAGCCTTTTTCAGATGACGAAAAACTCAGGCTCACCCACGAGGACGAGCTGGATGGACCTCTGATCGACTACGCGGCCAAGGGCGGCCGGCTCGAACTCGAGGGCACCGAGATGGTCGAAGGCAAGGCCGATTACCGGCTGAGGCTGACCAGGAAGGACGGCTACGCCCGCCGCATCTGGGTCGACGGCACGACTTTCCTGGAGACCAAGATCGAAGGCAACCCGCGCAGGCTCGACGGCAGGATGCATGCAGTAGAGAACTATCTGCGCGACTACCGTCAGGTCGGCGGACTGATGATTCCGTACGCCTCCGAGACCAGGGTGGACGGTGTGACGCAGACCCGCAAGATGACCCTCGAAAAGGTCGTCCTGAATCCGAAGCTCGACGATCAGCTGTTCGGCAAGCCGGTCGGGACCGCAGGCCGCGCCGGCGCCCAGGCCCAACGCGCGGCCGGGGTGGCAAACACGGTGGCGCGTCAGCCCGCGGCCGCGGAGCCTGCGCAATGACCTGGAGCGCGCCGTGTCGAAGCGGGGACTCGGGGCCTGTGCGCTTGCGGGCCTGATCACGGCGGCGGCCGCGGCGGGCGGCGCAGACACGGGGCCCGGCCTGACCGCTGCACAGATCGTCGAGAAGAACGTGGCCGCCCGGGGCGGCCTGGAGGCCTGGCGCAAGATCCAGACGATGACCTGGACCGGGCACATCGAGACCGGCAATCCTGCCGCGCCGATCGTCCCTTTCGTCTTCGAGCTCAAGCGCCCGAACAAGACGCGCTTCGAAATCCGCGAGGAACAGGATCGGGTCGTACGCGTCTTCGATGGAAGCCTCGGTTGGAAAGTGCGGGCCTCCCGTTCCGGAGCTCCGGCTGTCAAGCCCTACACCGCGGAGGAACTGCGATCCGCGCACGAAGCGCAAGGCATCGATGGGCTGCTGATCGACCATCAGGCCAAGGGAATCGAGGTTGCGCTTGACGGGAGCGACGAGGTCGAGGGTCGCAAAGCCTACCGGCTCGCCGTCACGCTGCCCTCCGGCTCGCTGCGTCACGTATGGGTCGACGCGGACACGTTTCTGGAGCTCAAGTACGACCGCCTGTCGCACGGCCCGGCGGGCCGTGGCGGCACGGTGACCGTGTCTTACCGCAGCTACCGGGCGATCGACGGCCTGCAGATCCCGATGACGATCGAGACGGGCTCCCCCGGAAGGGGCGTCGAAAAGATGGTGATCGACAACGTGACGCTGAACCCTTTGCTGTCGAACGCCCGTTTCGCCAGACCGAATGACGTGGGACCGCACCACGCGCTACCGGGCCTTCGGACCGACTCTCCGGCTGGCAGCCGCGCGATGGAATCGAAGTGAGAGCCGCGCATTCCGGACGGCCCCTGATCGCTGTGCTGGCCGTATCGGCGTGCATCGGAGTCGTCGCCTGGTCGCGGCCGCTCGCGAATTCCAACGAAGAGGCGAGCGCCGAACGGCTTTATCGCAACGGCATGCTGCCGTCTGGGCTGCCGCTGGTGGGCCCTGCTGCCGGTTCCCTGATCGGATGCGGCCCTGTGGATGGCAGGTTCATTGATCAGGTATCGGCGCTTTCGAATACGGGGAGGTGCCCTACGGTCGACGGCGGGCAAGTCCCCATCGCTAGTGAAATGAGGGTCGCAGCTACTGATTAATATTTACTTCCGAGCCTTGGTCCGACCAGCACTTTCCTGAAGGGGGGTGCGCGTGAACAGAGTCTGGTACGCGGTGGCGGTGCAGACGATTCCGGCTGGCAGGCCAAAGGTGGGCTGCCGATGGATCTTGCATCGTTATTGACCGAAACGCCTGAACGGCGAACGGCAACGCGGCCCGACGCGCGCGCCGCCGAACCGATGCGCCCCGATGCGGGTGTGCGGATGGAATCCGATCTCAGACGTCTGGCGGACGGCCTGCTGAAGGTGCTGGAGTCGGATCGTGCGCGCGTGGCGGCGGTGCTGGCCGACGAAATCGTCTCGGTGATGACGATGGCGCGCTACCTGATCGAGGACGCGGCGCAGCGGCTGGCGCGGGGCGAGTCGGAGGAGGCGTCCGAGGCGCTGCAGAACGCGAGCGTACGGATCCGCGATGCGACCCAGCAGGTGCTGGCCTTGTGTTCGGAGCTGCGGCCCAAGGTGCTGGACGACCTGGGTCTGCTGCCGGCGCTGGCCGCGTACTTTCGCGACTTCAGTCACGAAAACCGCGCGGTCTTCGTGTCGCCGCGCATCACGGTGGCCGAGAGCGACGTACCGGCGGGACTGAAGCTGGCGATATTCCGGGTCGTGCAGGCGGCGTTGAGCAACGTGGCCAGGCACTCGAAGGCGAGCGCGGTGCGGGTTTTTCTTTCGATGTTCGAGGACGAGCTGCGCCTTGGCATCGAAGACAACGGCGTCGGATTCGATCTGGAACGCTGGCGCCACCGGCGCAACGGCCACGAGGGCTGCGGACTGGGAATCATTCTGCGCTGGGTCGAGATCAGCGGCGGCCGCTGCAACATCGAGGCAATCCCCCGGCATGGGTCGCGGGTTCAAGCGTTCTGGCGGATCCCCACGAGCGGCGTCGCAGCGGAACGACGAAAGGAGCCCGAGGTCGCCGCTCCGCAGGCTCCGGCCCCGATTTGACAGCTCGTCCCGCTTTTGGCCGATGCGGATGTCGGCCAACGCGCGTCCCGGCGGTCGCCTTGGGTCGCGGCCTCGATGCCTATCAATTCGCAATTCCGTTTTGTGCCAGCTTGTCTGACCCCTGAACAACGTTAGCGAAAGTGCGGGATAACCCTATGGATTGTGCGACGACAGACCAGCTATTCGATCGATTAATAACATATAAATAATTGATATAAAAGAGTTAACTAGAGAGCGATTCGATATGGGGGTGGGTGCCGCCCGGGAGCCGTCGGCGGCCAGGTAAAAAGCCATACTCATATAAGAGTAGGGTGGTCCCGCCCCCATTTCCGGTGGGTCACCAGAATGTGAGTCTGGAACCTTCCCAATTACTGTACCGCCCATCGGTTATCAGCTTCACCTAACCAAAATCGACGGCACCCCCCCCACGCCGTGACGGCGCTGCCCTACAGGCGCGCCGCGCTGCCGCCGGGGGCGCCGAATTCGGGCGGAGGAGTTCGTATGAGGAGACGCCTTTTGGGAACCCTGCGGTCGCCACTTGTTCAGGCGGGAGGTCAAATGTCCAGTTCCAAGCTGTACCTGCGCGGTGTTGCCGCGTCCCTGTTGCTGCTGGTTGCACTGCCGGCGAGCGCGCAGAACTTCTTCGTTCAGTGCCCGACCTCGACGCTGCTGCACCCGGTCGCGCCGACCAGCGCCCAGGGCGAGCCGACGTATACCGGTCCCACAACGGGCACGGTCACCGGCGGTGTTGCCTACACGAACAACGGCGGTGCGATCAAGTGCCAGCACATCTCGGGCGGTGACGGCTACATGACCGAGGCCGACGGCAACCAGACCTACCTGTTCGCCTTCGGGCCGTTGAGCGGTCTGGACAAGATCCAGAACGGTCAGCCCGGAACGGACTATCCGGACGAGTTCAACCAGGCGTACTGCGGCAGTGCCAGCGGCAACTACACCAACGGTCAGCCGATTCCGTATACCGGGTCGAACAATCCCCTGAATCCCGCGGGTCCAGCCATCGCGTGCAACCCGAACGGAGCGGTCGGCTACGTGCCGCCTGCAGCAGCTCGCCAGGCGACGGCCACCACGGCGCTGTATCCGTTGAACGTGGCGACCTGCGCCACCGCCGCGGGCTGCCCGGTGTCCGGGGTCGCCATCGTGGATGCAGGCGCCGGATACACGGCCCCTCCGCTTGTGACGTTTCCGGCCCCGACTGGCACCGGCCCGCACGTAACGGCGACTGCGGTCGCGGTCATCGGGACCGGGTCCGTGATCGAGATCTCGCTGACGAATCCCGGCAACGGCTACACCGCGGCCCCGGTGCCGAACATCGCGGCACCCGTAGGCACCACGATGATTTCGGGCACCGATCCGGCCGCGATCATGAACACCGGGACGATGAACGGCAATATCCCGGCGCCGCTGATGGCGTTCGACGAGGACGACGAGTTCTTCCTGACGCTGACCAACGTCGGCATGATCATGCGGCCGGACCTGTTCGAGCAGCACACGGTCCACTTCCACGGCTACCCGAACGCCTCCTCGTTCTACGACGGCGTGCCCGACGCTTCGCTCGCGATCAACATCGGCGCCAGCTTCACCTATTACTACCTGGCGCCGGACGCCGGCACCTACTTCTGGCACTGCCATATCACGCCGCCTGAGCACTTGCAGATGGGCATGGTCGGGCAGCTCTACGTGCGGCCGCGCCAGAACCGCGCGGCATCCGGTGCCGTCCTCTACAACGTATCGGCGCTGCAGCAGGGCGATCTGCGCACCGCCTGTTACTCCAACGGCGCAAGCAACCTGTACGGGGGCACCGCCGGAACGGCGCCCAGCGCCGACATCCTGTGCTCGGTGCCGCCGCCCGCAACGAACAACGGCGCGACGCACACGACCGGCAACTTGTACGTCTACAACGACGGCGACGGCACGACGCGCTACGACATCGACGTACCGATCCAGATTCACGGGTTCGACCCGAACTTCCACTTCGTCGGCATGACCTTCAATTCGGAAGGCTTCTCCGACATGAAGGACAAGTACTTCCTCCTGAACGGCCGCAGCTATCCCGACACGATCTCTACCGGCGCTCAGTTGACTGCCGCCTCCGACGCCAACCAGCGTCCGTCGCAGCCGATGCCGACGCTAATCACGCTGAGCCGATCCGGCGCGCTGTGTGGCCCGGGCCAGACACCTCCCACGGGCCAGACAACCTGCGGGCAGCGCGCGGCGCTGCGCATCGCAGACCTGGACGTGTCGGAGTACCAGACGCTGGCCTCACTGGGCATTCCGATGCAGGTGGTGGGCTACAACGCCAAGCTTCTGCGCGACCAGGCCGGCAACAACCTGTACTACACGACCAACTCGATCACGCTGGGCGGTGGTGAATCGCTCGACGTGATCATCGACAGCACCGGCGTGCCGGCGGGGACCTACTTCCTGTACACGCCCAATCTCGACCACCTTTCGAACGACGCGGAAAACTTCGGTGGCTTGATGACCGAAGTGGTCGTCACGCCCTAGGAGACTGCAACGATGAGCCACTCCAACATCATGTATCGCGGCGGGTCGGCACGGCGCGTTCTGGTCGCCCTGGCGGCGCTCGCCTGCGTTGCGGGCACCGCGTCGGCTGCGACACCAGGTATCACTGCCAGCGCCGGCGGCGGGAGCACCTTCAACTTGGTGGCGAACCAGGGTTACAGCTCGCAGCCGGACGGCGCGCAGATCTACTCCTGGGGCTACGGCTGCGCGGGCGCGGCGACGTATACCCCGCCGGCGTTCGCGCCGGTTGGCTTCTGTCCGACCATGCAACTGCCCGGCCCGACCCTGGTCGTGAACGAAGGCACGGCTGTCACGATCACGCTGACCAACAACCTGCCGACCGGTGCCGGCAACACCTCGATCGTGTTCGCGGGGATCCCGGTGACCAGCGCCACCGGCGGCACGGCCGGACTGCTGGCGCAGGAAGCGCTACCCGGTGGCAGCGTCACCTACACGCTGAACACGACCGGCAAGGCCGGGACCCATGCCTACTACAGCGGAACCCAGCCCGACCTGCAGATCGAGATGGGGCTGTTCGGTGCGATCGTCGTGATACCGACCACCGTTCAGACCGGTTGCGTTGGGCTCGGTGGCCGTCTCGGCGGCGGCGAGGAGTACCGCCTGTGGGCCAACGCCTACGACCATCCGGCGACCTGCTACGACCGCGAGTACCTGTTCCAGTTCAGTGAGATCGATCCGCGCATCCACACGCAGGCCGAAGCGCAGGTGAAAGCGATCGCCGCCTGTCCGGCCGGCGGAACCAACGGCATTACCGGACAGCCCTGCCCGGCGGCCAAGCTGTTTGTGGCCACCGAGCCGTACCGCCCGGCCTATTTCCTGATCAACGGGCGCTCGATGCCGGATGACATGGATGCGGACTACGCGCCCAACTATCCGGCCCAGCCCTACAACGGCAACCCGCACATGCATCCGCTCGACCAGGTGCTGCTTCGCACGATAGGCCAGGGGCGCTGGGAGCATCCGTTCCACGAGCACGCCAACCACGTGCGCATCCTGGCGCGCGACGGCAACCTAATCCTGGCGCAGAACACAGTCGGGACCGAGACCACGGCTCGCCTGGCGGGCCTGATGATGTTCACCACCGACACCTTCCCCGGCCAATCGTTCGACGGCATCTTCTACTGGTCGGGCAAGGGACTGAACTGGGACATCTACGGACATACGGGTTCGACCGGCGCGGCGAGCGCGACCTGCACGCCGGACGCGAACGGGTATTACACGAACGCCGTCGGCGCAGCCCCGCCGACTTTCGATGCCGGCCACAACTTTGTCAGCGGCGCGAGAAACTATGGTGAGTGGTGCGCCGATCACAATCACCCGCTGGAGGCCGCCCCGGTTGGACAGGTCGCCGCGGGCGGACCGGCGACGCTGCCTGATCCGCTGGTTGCGACCAACGGCCTCTGGTACAACGGCACGCCCTATCTGGGTCCCGATGCGGTGGTCCGTTCGCGCGGACCGACGCCGCTGCCGGTAGGAGGCGCGCTGCAGAACCCGCTGCCCGAATCCGGCATCGCCTTCATGTGGCACTCGCATAACGAGCGCGAGATCACCACCGACAACGTCTTTCCGGGCGGCATGCTGATGATGATGCTGGTCGATCCGCCGGTCTGGTACATCGACGAAACACTGTGAGAGCCAGGAGCAGAACATGCGTATGAACAAAAGAACCTTGAGTACCGCGATCCTGGCCGGATCCGCGCTCCTGCTGACCGCAGGCATCGCCTCGGCTCAGACCGTCAGCCTGACGGCGGCGCGGCAGACGACCACGGTGTCCAACGGCGCCACGGTGCCGATGTGGGGCTGGGCGTGCGGTACCGTTACCTCAGGTACCGCCGGGGCGATGACTTGCACCCAGACGAACGGCACGCCGCAGTTGGTCCCGACCACGGGCGTCAGTACGGTCTGGCAGCCGCCGTTGATCACGGTGCCCTGCACCGCGACTGCCGCGACTGCCACGGCCGCCGGCACGTGCACCACCGGCCTGACGATCACGCTGACCAATAGCCTACCGGTCGCGACTTCGCTGACCATCGTGGGGCAACTGCCGTCCGGTGACGTCAATGGGCTCGGTAACCCGACCCGGGAAGCCGGTCCGCGCACCGACGGCGCGCATGGAGGTCAGACCGCGACCACCTGGACCACGGTCGTCACCAGCCAGGCGCCATTTACCCCGCCCACGCAGGGCAACCGCGCGCGCGCGTTCGTGGTGGAGGCAGCCCCTGCCGGCGCCGTCACCTATACCTGGAGCGCCTTGAAGCCGGGCACCTACCTGATCGAGACCGGAACCTATCCCTCGATCCAGGGACCGATGGGCCTGTACGGGGTGCTGGTCGTGACCGTTCCGTCGACCGCGGCTGCTGCGGGCACGGCCTATCCGGCTCCCGCCGGCGCTCTGCCGGCCAACACGGCAGGACTTCCGTATGACGCCGACGCCGTTGCAATGATGAGCGAAATCGACCCGGTGCAGAACAGCTCGGTCGACGCCTTCCTGGTGAAATCCGCGGGCTGTACGGCCAATACCGGCGCCTGCACGGGCACGATCACGCCAGCCGCCGAAACGGCCAAGTGGACTCCTGCCTGCGGCATGACGCCCTTGGTCCCGAATCCGACAATCACCACCTACAACACCTGCTATCCGCCGGCGGTCGACTTCACGCCGACCTACTACCTGATCAATGGTCAGTCGTTCGACCGGACCAATCCGGGCGGCTCGGCGATTACGCCCGGCGTGACAACCTGCACGACAACCTGCACGACCGCCACGGCCCACTTCACTGGCAATGTGCTGGTGCGCTTCGTCAACGCAGGCTTGCGCATGCACCTGCCCTCGATCGTGGGGCTGCCGATGGCGCTGGTCGCCGAGGACGGCAACCTGCAGCCCGACCAGGCGGTGGGGATGACCAAGACCGCTCATACGACTTGCCCGAGCGGCATGTTGCCGATCGCGGGCGCCTGTCCCAAGGTGCAAGCGGACTGGTTCATGGCCGCCGGCAAGGTGCTCGATGTGATGGTGCAGCCGGCTGGCACGACCACCTATACCGCGGCGGTCTACCCCGCCTTCGACCGCCAGTTGAGTTTGTCGGCCAACAGTATTGAGCGCGACAGCGGCATGCAAGCCCTGGTGGCGCTGAATGCCGGCACCCGCACCGTGAACGCCACCACCGGCGTGACGACCCTTTCGGGCATCACGCTGGCGACCGGCTTGACGGCGACAGCGGCGGCCAATGCCGACAACTTCATTGTTCCGCATGGTGCGACCACGTTCAGCGGCAACGTGCTGGCCAACGACGTCGGCATCCACAACGCGTCGTCGCCTTGCACGACCGGGGGTTCGACCGCGGCTCAGCCGATCTCGGCCGGCGGTGCGGGCAGCGGGACCTTGAATCCGGACGGCAGCTTCACGCTGACCGCCATTCCCGCGACGTTCACGAACGGCGCCACGGCGACGTTCACCTATTGCGGAAACGGTCAGGCGACCTATACCGCGACCGTGACGCTTACCGCGGCCACGGTGGGCGGCGCCCCGATCGCGCGCGCCGACAGCTACACCAGCACCAGTGCAACGCTGCTGAGCGTCTCAGCCGGGCAGGGTCTGTTGACCAACGACTCCGATCCGAGCGGCCACCCGCTCACCGCCATCCCGGTGGGGGGCACCATCGGAGCTCCATCTAACACGATTACGGCAGGCTCACTGTCCGTCACGCTGAACGCCAACGGATCCTTCATCGCGCAGGCGGGCGTACCGGGCAGCTTCACGTTCCAGTACACCGCGGTGAATTCGCAAGGTACCCCGAGCGCACCCGCGACTGTCACCCTGGTGTTTCCGACCCCGAGCAATCTGAATGTGCAGGTGAAGGACGCCGGAACGGGTGTTCAGATTCCGGACTACAAGTGGGTCATCGAGCAGGACCTGACCTACAAGGTCGATCCGAATTGCCAGGTGAACGGGGGCGCCGGCAGCACCCCACCCGCAGGTTGTCCGCCCCTTGCCGCGTCCGGCGTTCCGCCGACCCTGGGCACCAATTTCCATACCAGCTACATGCCGGTGATCGCCGCCGGTTGCACTGGTGTGCAAAGCTGCGAGCGGGGTCAAAGCGTCTACGACAACAATCCCACTAGCCCAACGTATCAGCAGCACGTCCCGGCGGTCTGTAGCGGCGGCATCTGCGTTGCATCCACTGCGACAGCGACAGCGCCGATATCGTTCCCGAGCGGGGTTCACCTGGCGGCATTCGAGCCCGATGGCGTCACCCCGGCCCGGTATTACCTCTCGATCCTGCCGGGCGACATCGCGAATCCTTTCAACACTGGGTTCTCCAAATCGCCCACAGACCCGGCCAACGCCACCTGTCAACAGGTGACGACGGGGGCGACCGCCACCGGACAGCCAGTTCCCTTCTGCGGGCACGGGATCGGCGGCGCGCCGATCGCGCCGCCGACCTGCACGACTGGCACCACTACGACGATCTGCGCGTTTGGTACTGTCGGCGCTGCCGGCCCGGGAACGTCGGCGACGACGCCGCTGGTCGTGAACCTGCAGCCCAATCCGCTGCAGACGGCGACCCTGACCATCTTCGTGTTCCAGGATGACGCCCCGCTGAACGGCGAGCACGACGCCGGAGGCAACAACCGTGAGCCCGGGCTGGGCCAGTTCCAGGTCGAGATCTGGGACGCCGCGGGCGCTGCCGGCGACGCGACCGGGCAGATGGAACACGACATTTTCAACATGCCGCTGTCCAACTCCTTGAACGGAACCATCGACCCGCTGACCGGGCAAAACGCCTGTCCCATAGCGCCGACCGCCCCCGACAATCTCGGGAACCCGAATCAGGTGGCCCTGGGCCGGATCGTCGTGTGCCCGCAATACGAGCAAGACGGCGTCACGCTGTCACCGCTGGTTGGCCAGGCGCTGGTCAGGAACCTGATGCCGGGCCGATTCGGCGTCATCGTGCATCCGTCCGCTGCCAGAGAGGCGGCCGGCGAGGAATGGATCCAGACCAACACGCTCGATGGCAGCCACTTCCTGGACGCTTTCGTGAGGTCCGGTGAGCCGGCCTACTTCCAGGAATTTGGACCCGGCGGATGGCACGTGTTCATGGGGATGGCCAATCCTGCCGTGATCAACGCACGCAAGGCCTCGTTCTGCAACGGCCCGCCGGCCGTTTCTTGCGGCAACACCGTCACGGGTCACGTCAGCAACCTGCATATGTCGCGGGTGCCGAACGAGCTCCTGTTCGATAGCGCCGTTTTCCCCTTGGGCGACCCACGCAACAACCAGGCCTTCGCGCATACCACCTGCTGGGCCAGCGTGGGTGATACGGACGGTGACACCTTTGCCTTCACCAAGTGCGATGCCAACGGGACCTTCACATTCACCGGGCTTCCCGATGGCAACTGGAGACTCACGGTCGGAGACCAGTGGCTCGACCTGATCATCGATGGCTCGTCCAAGCCTTTGAACCTGTGCAGCGGGACGGCCTGCGCGACCAAGACGGCGAACCCGTTCGTGCTGGATTACCCGGCGTTCACCTGGCAGACGCACATCTGGACCAACACGTTCATGGATCTGAACGGCAATGGCATCCAGGACGACCCTGCTGAGGCCGGCTTGCTTCAGGTCCCGAACCGGGTCCGGATGCGCAACGGCAAGTTCAACAACACGCTGTTCTCCGACGTCAGCGGCCACGCCAACTTCAACGAGACCTTTCCCTACTTCAACTGGCTGGTGGTCGAATCGGACAACACGCGCTTCAAGAATACCGGCGTGCACACGGTGTACGACGCCGGCGGACAGATCGACGGTCCTGCACCGGGCGGGAACGGCCGGACAGGCAAGTACCAGGGGCTGCTGAACACGACGGAGGCGATTCCGCTTCCCAGCACCTTGCGGGTGCCTGGGGCGCACTACTGCTCAAGTGCCGACTGCTCTGAGCTTAATGGTGTGGCGGGCTTCCCAGCGGCTGGCGGTTCCGGCGGCTCGACCGGGCGCATCGATCCGGGCTCGGTGGTCGCGGAAGGCACGCAGGGCTTCATCAGCCAGACCCAAATCATCGAGTGGGGCAAGCTGCCCTACCTGGTGAACGAGAATGGCGGCATCCGCGGGCACGTCGTGTACTCCTCGACGCGACCCTTTGACGACCCGCAGCTGCTGTTCCAGAACCTGTGGGAACCTCTGGTTCCGAACGTCACCATCAATCTGTACCAGGAAAAGCTGGCAGCGGACGGCTCGGTGGGGCTCACGCTGGTCGATCAGACCGTGACCAGTAGTTTTGACAAGTTTGCCCAGGGCTTCCGACTGAATGCCAACGGGACGGTCAGCACGACCCCCAACATGAACTGCCCGGGGCAAGATCCTGCTGACCCGTTCTTGCCGTATACGCTGGCCGGCACCACCAACTACCTGACTCCCGCAAGCGCGCTGCCCAACAACAGCCAGTACAAGTGCTATGACGGCATGCACAACTTCAACCAGGTGCAGCCGGCTCCGTACGACGGGCTGTACCAGTTCCCGAGTCAAGCCTGTAGCGGGACAGCTACTTCCTTCACCGCCACCATCAGCGGCACGGCCGTGACGGTCGCGTGCGCCACGGTGGCCAACACCAATTTCGGAGCGGTCGGCGCCTACGGCTCAACCGCGAAGATCCTGCCGCCAGGCAAGTACGTGGTCGAAGTGGTCGTGCCGCCGGGCTACGAGCTTACGAAGGAGGAAGACAAGAACATCCTGATCGGAGACGCCTTCGTCGCTTCGGCCACGATATCGGCGCAGATGGCTGGCCTGGGCGACATCTTCATCGTGCCCGACCAAGCGGCGTTGAACGCCCAGAACCCGTCGTACACGGGTCCGTTCAGCGGAACGAGCCCCTTCAACACGAGCGGTACCGGAGGCATTCCGAACCAGAACAACGGCAATCCGACCGCGAACATGGGAAACAGCACGCTGGGCGCTTTCGGGCCGGGCGGAAATATCACGATGCCTAACCCGTGCGTGGGTCAGGTGCGCGTCGTCCCCGACTTCATGACGGCCTCGCCTGAGGGCGGAGCCGTGGCTCCGTTCGCCGGCGCGTCGCGCGCCCTTTGCGACCGCAAGGAGATCACGCTCGAGGACCAGATGCAGGCCCAGACCGACTTCTTCATCTGGACCAAGGTGCCGGCCGCCTCGCACTACACCGGGTTCATCCTGGATGACTTCTCGTCCGAATTCGACCAGGCCTCGCCCGGTTTCGGCGAGAAGTTTGCGGTGCCCAATTTGCCGGTATCGATCAAGGACTTCAACGGCGTCGAGGTTTCACGCACCATGTCGGACCAGTGGGGCCTTTATAACGGGCTGATGTTCTCGACTTTCGACGTCAATCCGCCCAATCCGACCGGTTACTCGCCGGGCATGTTCATCACCTGCATGAACGACCCGGGTCCGGTCATCGACACGCGCACCGCCTGCACCACGGCGCCGACCGGCACTTCGCCGGGCGTTCCGGCCGGCTGCACCACGACACGCGGGCAGATGGTCACCGATCCGTTCTTCAACTCGGCCTACAGCACGTTCTGCTACGAGAATCCGTTCATGCCGGCCGACACGGTCTATCTGGACACGCCGGTGGTCCCGGTCTCGGCATTCGCCGAAGCCTACAACCCGCCGGATTGCCAGTACCCGGATGCCACGCCGGCGATCAAGAGCGTAACGGGAGACGCCCTGCTCAGAAATGCAGCGTCCGGCACAACGGCCAAGGCGTGCCCGACGGGCGGTTGCCTCGGACCGTGGGTCAGCGCGAGAGGTCACAGCATCACGATTACCGCCTTGGGCGACGTGACGGTGCCGAACCATGCGTACTCGGGACCGGCGGCTACGACGGCGCCGTTCAACCAGAAATTCATCCAGCGGCACTATGGGTTCGGTACTGGCGCCACGGCAACAATCGGCGGTCTTGCCGCGACCTGCAGCGGTAGCGACCTCACGTTGACTTGCACCGTGCCCACCACTCTGGGAGCATGCGCGCACCAGCAAGCGGGAACAACCACCGCCTATTGCGGTGAACTGGTGATCACCACCAGCACGGGCCAGCGCTCGATCGACACGGTGACCGTCGTCGCCGGCGGCAAGCAACCCTCGTACATCAACGGCGAGAACACGGCTGGCAATGCAATTCAGTCCGCGCTGAACGCAGCCACGGCGGGCGACGAGATCATCGTCGGCCCGGGTACCTACGCCGAACAGCTGCTGATGTGGAAGCCGGTCCGGCTGCAAGGCGTTGCCGCTGCCTCCACGATCGTCAACGCGAACACGCACCCGTCCGGGAACTTGAAGATCGATAACTGGCGCAGGACGGTGAACTGCCTGTTCGGCGTGTCACTGAACGGGGCCCTGATCAACGGCGACCCGACGACGACACCGCCGACTCCCCCGCAGCCGTACGATTCGACGAATACGTACTCTTGCAACTTCAGCCTTGCGAACGGCCAGCCTGTCTCGGATCCGATCCCGCTCGAGCCGATCATCGGGTGGAATTCGAACCTGAACGGCAATCTGTCGGAGCTGCTGCAGGAACCGACTCTGATGGGAGCCTACGAAGGCGCCGGCATTACCGTGCTCGCAAAAGGCCTGGAGAACAACAACACGGCGAACTGCCAGGCAGAGGGTTCGGCGGGTTGCATCGTGCTCAACGCCAGTACCGCAACGGGCGGCGACTGCAACGCATCGTCGCCATTTTTCCCGGTCAACTACCTGTGCAACCCGTCGCGCATCGATGGCATCAGCTTCACCAACAGTTCGCAGGGCGGCGGAGGCATCTTCCTGCACGGCTGGACTCATAACATCGAGGTGTCCAACAACCGGGTCTCCGGCAATGCCGGCACGCTGACGGGCGGCATCACGGTCGGCCAGGCGGAAGTTCCGGACCCGACCCTGGGTGGAGCGTCGTGCCCGGCCCTGGGTGGACCCGCCGCCGGCGCCACCGATGCGGCTCCGCTGTGCATCGACGCCAACGTGAACATGCACAACAACAACATCTCGCTGAACGCGTCCTACGGCGACGAGCTGAACTCGACCACGCCGTCCTCGGCCGGCGGCGTGACCTTCACGCCGGGTTCGGACAATTACAACTTCGCTTACAACTGGGTGTGCGGCAACCTGAGCACGGGTGACGGCGGTGGCTTCGCCCACTATGGAATGAGCTTCAATGCCACCATCGCGCACAACTCGTTCCTGTTCAACCAGAGCAACAACCCGACGATTCCGACCTGGGGCGGCGGTCTGGTGATCCAGGGTGCGAGCCCGGATGGAACGGCCAGCGAGAACTCGCTGATCGACATCGATGTGGCTCCTTCGCTGTCCGACGGCGTAGGTGGGTGTTTCCCGTACAACAGGTCAGGCTGCAGCGGTCTTTCGATCGACGCTAACCTGATCATGGGCAACACCGCCGAAAGCGGCAGTGGCGGCGGACTGCGAATCGAACTCGCCAACGGCAACGACGTCCTGAACAACCCCAGCGCTCCGGCCCACTGGACCGCAATCTCGGTGACCAACAACATCATCGCGAATAACGTGGCGGGCTGGGCAGGAGGGGGCGTGTCGATCCAGGATGCGGTGAAGGTCGACTTCAGGAACAACACGGTGGTTGACAACGACTCGACCGCGTCGGCCGGCGTACTGTTCGACACGCTGGGAGCGGCGAACAGCAACGTGCCCCCGCCGGGCTGCAACCCGGACCCGGTCAACCCGACCGGGTGCAACCAGCCGATCACGCTGTCGAACTTCCAGCCGGCCGGGTTGGAGACGCATACGCACACCCCCAACTTGAGCCCAGCGTTCACCGCCGGCTTCGTATGCCCTGCGGGCTACACGCAGTGCAACTTGGTCTCGAAGCCGACCCTGGCCAACAACGTCATCTGGGGCAACCGCTCGTTCCACATCACGACGGCGGGCAATCCTGCGGTGATCACGCTGACGCCGCCGTTGAATCAGGCGGGTACGACGGGTGCGTGCCCCGGTGGCGCCAACTACTGGGACATCGGCGTCTACGGCGATTCGAGCCCGACACCGGGAAGCAATCCGGGCGGATACCAGCTCGCGCCGACGAACTCGATCCTTACCGCTGGGTACTCCGGCAACGGCAACCAGGCCGCGAACCCGAACTTCGTGCATCCGTACTGCAATGGTTCGCGAGTGCCTCCGGAAATCGTGTCAACCGTGTGCACGGGCGCTGCGGCCACTCCCAATGGCAATGCCAACGCACCCGGATGCACCCGCCCGGGAGCGCTGGGGATCACTGTGCCGCCGGGAATTCCGGACAACAACCCGTTCTCGACTTCTTCAGCAACATAAGGCCGAGCGGTGCGACGGATGTGGGCGCGGTTCTGGTCAATGGCTCCTCCCATGTCGGGATCGCCGCGCTGGTCAGGCCCGGTGCGCTTGCCTTCGGCAGCCAGGTCCTCGGCACCGGCAACGCCCAGACCGTGACGGTGTCCAACAACGGTGCGGCCCCGATGGTGATCCGAGGGTTTGCCATCGGTACGCCGGGGGTCAACGCGAACCAGTTCACGGTGACCAACGGCAATTGCCCGATCGGCGGTACGGGTCTGGCGCCGGGCGCGTCGTGCAACGCCAACGTGACGTTCCATCCGACGCAGCAGGGACCGCAGGCTGCGACGCTGGACATCATTCTCGGATCAGCGGCGAAGTAGCC
>WNFR01002282.1_pt1 | contig 27240 bp, 23 predicted proteins | sample 5400221 | NCBI WGS metagenome assembly WNFR01 (sample SAMN13153357, study PRJNA577476) | soil metagenome | isolation source: 40 cm soil under Madrone tree | place: USA:California | collected 2016-06-14
GTTCGGCATCCGCATCAGCCAGGGCTACGGCTGCAGCGAGATCGGTTGGATCGCCGCCCGTCCTGGCGAGGAGCGCCGGCTGGGCACCGTCGGCACGCCGATTCCCTACCATCGCTTACAGATCGTCGATGCCGAGGGCCGCGCGCTGCCGTCCGGAGAAATTGGGTCGGTGGAACTCGGTGGCTTCGAGGACAATGACTACCGCTATCTCGCCGAGGACGGAACGATCACCATCAGCAGCCAGGGACGGACGAAGACCGGCGATCAGGGCTTCCTCGATGCAGAGGGCTTTTTGCATCTGACCGGCCGCGAGAAGGAGGTCATCATCCGCGGCGGGGTCAATATTTCGCCGCTGGAGATCGAAAACGTGCTGATGCAGCGGCCCGAGATTATCGAGGCCGCTACCGTGGGCGTGCCGGATCGCCTCTATGGCGAGGAGGTGGTGAGCTATGTGGTCGCGCGGCCGGGCGCGTTCGTCGATCCGGACGAGATGCTGCATTACTGCGCCAGCAAGCTGCCGACGTTCAAGGCGCCGAAACGCATCTTCCTGAGCAAGGATCTGCCCCGCAGCGAACGCGGCAAGCTCGATCGCAAGGCGTTGGTGGAGCGTTGGAAATTGCAAAGCGAAGGCCGGCCGGCCGATAGCGAGCCGAACAAGGCGTGACGCATTGCCGGCGCGGGACGCTGCCGATCGCACGAGTGTCTCCGGATAGCGAGAACCTCCCGACCGGACCGCAAGGTCCGCTCATTCCCGCGAAAGCGGAATCCAGGGCTAAAGCGTGATTGAACCAGCTCACCGCACTCTTGTGTCATGGCCGGGCTCGTCCCGGCCATCCACGTCTTTGATGCTACACGGCTTTGAAGACGTGGATGCCCGCGACAAGCGCGGGTATGACGACTCAACCTAATATCATTTCGCTCTAAAGAGTGGTCCCCGCTTTCGCGGGGACGAAGGGAAAAGACGTCACCGCCCGGAGCGGGCGAGCGAGTGCACCCAGCCCACCATGCGCGATCGCGCGTTCTCGATATCCTTCTTGCTGAAAAAGTCCTCGGGCTTGACCCGGTCGATCGGATAGACCGGGCGGAGAAAGTCGCTCTCGTAGCCGAACGGCACGGTCGCATCGATGCCCATGCCGCCTTCGAAATTGGTGTTGGACGCGGTCCACTGCTTCTCGCCCGCGGTCATGCGCTCGGCCGGCATGAAGGTCTGGCCGCGGCCACCGGGAATCGGGTTGAGGATGTCGGTGCGCGGATTCACGCGCGTGGTGAGGCACCACATAATGTCGTCCATCGAATACGGATCGACGTCCTCGCTCACCGCGATCGCAAGCCGCGCGGCCTCACGCACCGTGGTGTCGATATTGTGGTCGTCGAGCGTGTGCACACCGAGCGCGAAGATGATCGGCTTACTCTTCGGTTCACGCATGGTGACGGCGGTCACGTGGAAGGTCGGCGCCTTGTAGGCCTTACCCATGTAGCCCGCCCATTCCGGATGGAAGTGGAAGCGTCCCTGAATGCCGGCGTCCTCCGATTCCTTGGTCTCGAAGCGGCGGTCGCGCGGGTCGACGTAGCCCTCCAGCACGAGCTCGGAATCGGCGAGCGCCATAGCCTCGACGGTACGCGCCTTGACCAGCCGCATCGGCGCGCCTTGCACGGCGCCGGCGATGCCGATCTCGTCGCAGCCCATCGGCAGTACCGCGTAATCGAAGCCGGCGCCGGCGAGCAAGGTGCAAGCCGGGGGCACGCCGAAGCACATGGTGATCGGCACCTTTTCCTTGGACTTGTAGTACTTGTTGACCACCTGCCACATGTGCGAGCCGGGCGAGATCTGGAACGTGCCGACATTGCCCCAGCGGAAATTCATGCGGTTGTAGCCGAGGTCCGAGCCGCCATCGAATTGCTCACCGGTGACGCAGCGGATGGCCGAACCCACGGTCAGCTCGGGCTCATAGGTCGTGTGTCGGATCGCCACCACGTGCTCGTTCACGTCCTTGGGACTCTCGATCACGTGCTCCTGGCACGGCGCCTCGCTCTGCGGAATTTCGACCGACTTGAGCGGATGACCGAGCGCATAGGCGAGCTTCTTCACCCGCTCGGCGTCATCCTTCCAGCCGAACATCTTGTTGATCACCTTGATGTCGCCGAACAGGTTGGTGACCACGCGGTGATGAGGCTTGCCTTTGACGGTGTTGAAGAGGACCGGGCAGCCGCCGTCCATGTGCTTCTGTAGCCCGGTGATTTCGAGATCGGGATCGACCGGCCTGTCGGTCTCGATCAGGTCGCCCTGCGCGCGCAGCCACTCGAGCGCGCTGCGCAGATCAGATGCACGGTGCTTCTTGCCGGGCGCGGGCCTTTCCTTGCGCACTGTTTCTTGCATGATTCGGACGCTCCAACTTGTCTCCTAGCTCATCTTACAATGGACGGGGCCACATCGTCCCCTCCCCCGCCTGCCGCCGAAGTCGGATATATCCGACTTCGGCTGGAGGGACAGGGAGAGGGCGGAAACAATACAAAGCAACCCAAGTCACCCCCTCCCCATCCCTCCCCCGCAAGCGGGGGAGGGAGCAGACCGAGGTTGCGGCGCCATCAATGGACACCGCCAAGGATAAGCATCTCTCGATCAAGGCTTGCGGCTCTGCGCGTTCCAATAGCGCTCGAGATTTGCGATCAACGCCGGACTGAAGTGGCAATAGGCCTGCTCGCGCGCATAGACGGCAAAATAGGCGCGGAACATCTCGAGCGGCTCCTGCGCAATCCGGAACGCGCGCCGGTTGCTCGCGGCGCTGACCACGCCGGAACTGGTGAGCCCCTCGACCACGCGCTCGATGGCCGCGTCCATGTCGCCGGTCTCGACGATCTCGTCACAGATCAGGCGGCCTTCCGGACTGTCGCAGTCGAGCCGGCGTTCGTATTGGATCGCCTGGCGGGCGATGCGGTCGCCAGTGAAACGCGGCAGGCGCATATTGGCCGCGCCGGGGATGATGCCTTCTTTGCGCGCGGGAAGGGTGAGGAAGGCGCTTCGCTCGGCGAGCACGTAGTCCATCACCAGCAGGATCTGGCAGTGGCCGCCGATGGCAAAGGATTCGACCGCGGCGACCCATGGCTTCTCGATGCTGTCGCCGCCGAACTCGTCGGGCGGGGCATCGTCGGCCAAAGCAAGCCCGCGGTAGATCTTGTTCACGTAACCGAGATCGCGCTTGAGATACCACACGAACGGTATGCGGCCGTGATAGAGATGGGTGAGATTGATGCCGGCCCCGAAGATGCGCCGTCCCTTGTATTTCGGATGCTCGACCGCGGCGCCGCGCATGACGGCGATTTCGCTCGCGCGGTCGAGCAGCGCGAGATCGACGCAGATTTCCGCGCCGTCGAGCGAGGTGTGATCTTCGGCATTGAGAAAGCGCGGGTTGTTCTGCGTCACCACCGCGGCCTTGCCGGTGCGATGAATCGAGGCACCGTCGAGCTTGACCGCGCCATCGCGCTCGAGCTGCGGCAGCAAGGCTTGCGCCTCGGGCCGCGGTAGCAGCATGGCGTGGCAGAGATGGCGCCCGGAACGCGCGCTGCCGAGCACGGCGGAGAGGAACAGGCCCTGGTCGATTTCGAGCCCGCTCTTGTCGCGCTGGAGCAGGCCGTCTTCGGCCGCGATATCCTGCGCCGTGGGAACGAGGCCCGGCACGACGTCGGCGGCGCGGATCGCCAGCTTTTCGACCCGAACGAAGCGCGAGCGTTGCTGCGTCAGCGCATCGTAGACCGCATCAGCGTGGCGGCGGAGAAAACGCACCCGCGCGTCGCGCGCTCGCTCCTGAATGAGCTCCGCCGCGGCGTGCTCGCTCGCGCTGCGGCGCGGCTTCTGCGGCAGCCGTCCGAAAAGACGCGCCGATCTCGCCCAATATTCCGAGAATTTCGGCCGGTCGGCGGAAAACTCGATGGCCTCACCGGGTTCCGCCTGCAGCCAGGCCTTGACGTCGTCGGCGGGCAAGCCCGCCGACGTGAGAGCGTTGGTTACGTCGATCTCGGTGTGCACGGCACGGACAGTAGCCAAAGCGCCAATCGAGTAAAAGCGCTGGCCGTCGCGATTGCGCAGGCCCCAGACGCTACTGCCCTCGGCTGTGGCTCCGCGCTGTCGCGGGGACGAACTTCCCTCTACGCCGCCTTCTCGAAATACTTGCGCAGGTTTGCGCGCACGCGCGTGAGCGGGGGGACGGAGAGGTCGGGCAGCGCAAATTCCCGCCCCGTGACCTTTTCATAGACGCCGATATACGTCGCCGCCGCCTGCAAGATCACGTCCTGCGGAATTTCGGGAATCGGATCGACGTATGGATCGCAGCGCCCCACTACCCAGCGCCGGATGAAATCCTTGTCGAGCGTATCGGGCGGCGCGCCGCCGGCAAAGCGCGCGGGATAGGTCTCCGCGAGCCAATAGCGACTGCTATCCGGCGTATGAACCTCGTCAGCGAGAACGATGGAGCCGTTCGCGTCGAAGCCGAACTCATATTTGGTGTCGACCAGGATCAGCCCCTGCTGCGCCGCCCTGTCGCGGCCGCAGGCAAAGAGCGCCAACGCCTTTTCCGAAACCTCGCGCCACTGTCTTTCGGTCAGGAGCTTGCGCGCCACGATCTCCTCGGCGCTCAGCGGCGCATCGTGGGCGCCCTGCTCCGCCTTGGTCGTGGGGGTGATGATCGTGTGCGGGAGCTTCTGGTTGTCGCGCAGCCCGTCCGCGAAACGGTGGCCATACATCTCCCGCGCGCCTTTCTTGTACATTTGCAGGATGGAGGTGGACGTGGTGCCGGCGAGATAGTCGCGCACCACGATCTCGACCGGCATCATGCTCAGGCGCTTGCTCACCAGCACGTTGGGATCGGGATATTCGATGACGTGGTTGGGGCAGATCGCTCGGGTCGCCTCGAACCAGAAACGCGCGGTCTGCGTCAGCACTTGGCCCTTGAGCGGAATCACCGCGAGGTTACGGTCGAAGGCGCTCACCCGATCGGTGGCGATGAGGATGCGCGCGCCGTTTCGCAGATCATAGTTCTCGCGCACCTTGCCGCGGTAATAGCCCGGCAGCTCGGGAATGATGGCCTCGGACAAGGTATGGTGCGCGTAGGGCGCGAGCTTAGCGGGGCTGATCATGGGTGATGTGGAACGGCTGGACACGAGTCAATGCGGCCGAAAATCTAATGTTCCACCGCGCACACCTCAATCCTCCGGTTCCGATTGTCCTCAACTAAACCGATTGACCTCGAACGCCCCAATGGTCATTCCGGGGCGCGCCACCGATCTCGGGTTTACCCGAGATCGGCAGTTTAAGTGCCCAAGTCGGCCAAGGCCGACTTGGGTGGTGCGAGCCCGGAATCCATAGTCACGAAGTGTGGTTATGGATTCCGGGCTCCCTCGCTTCGCTCGGGACCCGGAATGACGCCGGAGAGATCGACTGAGAATCTGCAGCCCTCCTCGCAGCTTGCGCGAGCGGCAACAACCGATTTCAATCCTTCCGCCAATGTCCCCTTCGGAGCAGACCTATGAAGCCAAGCCTTCGTCCGGGCGCCTCCCGCGTCAACCGGATCACAATCGGCCCTGAGCGCACCATCGGCTTCATGGGCGAGGAGGCGCGCACTTATGCCACGCCGGCGATGATCCGCGACATCGAATATACCTGCCGCGACCTGATCCTGGAGCACGCGGATGCGGGGGAGGATTCGGTCGGGATGGAAGTGGCCGTGAAACATCTTGCGCCGACCTTGATGGGGATGACGGTCGAGATCACGGTGCGCGTCGTTGCCGTCGACCGACGGAAGGTATCGTTCGAGGTCGCGGTCAAGGACGAACTCGACGACGTCGGCGCCGGCACCCATGTGCGGTTCGTGGTCGAGAAAGCCAAGACCTTTGAGCGGCTCAAGGAGAAGGCGGCACGGCTCGCCGCGCATCGAGGTAGCGCATGACGAGCGTGATGCGCAGCGAGACGTTCATGTTCGATCGCGCGGCCGAGACGATGCCGCGCGGGGAGCTCGAGGCGTTGCAGTTGGATCGGCTCAAAGCGATGATCGCTCGCGCCTACGCCAAGGTCGGGCCGTTTCGTCGCAAGCTCGACGCCGCGGGCGTCAAGCCACACGATCTCAAGACGCTTGCCGACATCGTCCGTTTTCCCTTCACCGTCAAATCGGAGCTGCGCGACAATTTCCCCTTCGGCCTGTTCGCAGTGCCGCGCGAAGATGTGCTGCGGCTGCACGCCTCCTCGGGAACCACCGGCAAGCCGACCGTCGTCGGCTATACCCGGGGCGATCTCCAGCTGTGGTCGGATCTGATGGCGCGATGCATCGCGTGCATGGGCGGTAAGCCCGGCGACGTGTTCCACAATGCCTACGGATACGGACTGTTCACCGGCGGGCTCGGGTTTCACTACGGCGCCGAGCGGCTGGGGCTCACCACCGTGCCCGTCTCCGGCGGCGGCACCGAGCGGCAGGTGATGCTGATGCAGGATTTGGGCGCGCATGTTTTGGGCGCGACGCCGTCCTATGCGCTCAACATCGCCGAGGTCGCGAGCGCCATGGGCGTCGACTTGGGCAAGCTCCCCCTGCGCTACGGATGCTTCGGCGCCGAGCCCTGGAGCGAGGGGATGCGCCGCGAGCTCGAGGAAAAATTCGGCATCAAAGCCATGGATATCTATGGGCTGTCGGAGATCATCGGGCCGGGCGTCGCCAGCGAATGCCATCAGGCGCAGCACGGCCTGCACATCTGGGAGGATCATTTCCTCTGCGAGGTCATCGATCCGGAGACGGCCAAGCCGGTGCCGTTGGGGGAAGCCGGAGAGCTGGTTCTCACCACGCTCACGAAAGAGGCGCTGCCGATGCTGCGCTATCGCACGGCGTCAACGTCTATCCTTCGCAGGTCGAGGCGGTCCTGGTCGGTTTTCCGGGACTCGCGCCACACTATCAACTCGTGCTCACCCGCGAGGGACGCATGGATGCCATGACAGTTGAGGTCGAGCTCGCAACCCCTGCCCCGCGCGACGAGCCGTTCGCCGCGAAAATGGCAGCTGACGTGCGCCACCACGTCAAGGCGATGGTCGGTGTCACTTGCGACGTCGTGCTCAAGGCGCCGGGCGAAATACCGCGCTCCCAGGGCAAAGCCGTGCGCATCAAAGACTTGCGGAAAGCGAACGCGCCATGACTCCACTGCGTCACATGCCGCGGGCGCATGATCGCCGTTCATGCCCTCGCCCCGCGAAGTGGGGAGAGGGCTCAAGACTCGACCAACCATCTCGCACGGGTGAGGGGCGCCACAAGCTGCCCCTCACGCTTCAAGCCGCCCCTCACCCCATCCCTCTCCCCGCTCCGCGGGGCGAGGGAGCGCACCGGGTTTGCCGCGCGTTCATGCACCACATATGACGAAGTAGCCCATGACCGGGATAGCGCTGCTGACGACCGAGGGCGACGCCTACGCGTGCGGCCTCGCCCATGGCCGGCGATTTGCACGCGAGATCGCCGACAATGTCGCGACTTATCTTCGCCGCTTCGCCGCCTCCGGCCTCCATCGAGAGGCGGCTTTCGCCGAGGCGGCGCGCTGGCACAAGGCGATCGCGGGGCATAACGGCGCCTATGCCGAGGAGATGCGGGGCATTGCCGACGGATCGGGCCAAAGCGAGGATGACATCGCGCTTCTCAATGCGCGCTACGAGCTCGCCTTCACGCTGTTCGGGCAAGAGGCGAGAAGGCAGCGAGCCGCAGAGCTCGTCGAGGTCGCGCCCGACGGCTGCACCACGTTCGGCCTGCTGCCGGAGGTGACCGCCGATCGCCACACGTGGCTCGGCCAGAACTGGGATTGGCTCGAAGGCGTGCATGGACGCACCTTCGTGCTACGCGCACGGCGCAATGCGCAACCGAGCTTCGTGTGCCTCACCGAGGCCGGAATCGCGGGCGGAAAAATGGGCGTCAACGAATGCGGCGTCGGCCTGGTCGAAAACGGCCTCGCCTCGAGCAATGATGGCCGCAATCCGTACCAAAAACCATTTCACGTGCGCTGCCGGGAGGTGCTGGATGCGGAGCGCTTCGATGCGGCGGCGCGGCCGCTGACCGACACGGCGCGAACCTGCTCGGCCAATGTCGTCATCGGCGCGGCTGGAGGAGACATCGTCGATATCGAGTCGAGCCCCGACCATGTGAGCCGGCTCCATCCGGAAGACGGCATCATCACCCATTCCAACCATTTCCTGACAGGGGGACATGGAGAATCGCTGTTGGAGAAGATTTCCCCCAACACCCTCTACCGCGCCGATCGCATGCGCGCGCTGCTGGCGCCGCATCGCGACGCGGTGTCCGTTGCGCATATGCGGGCTGCCGCCGCCGACCATTTCGGCGCCCCTTACGCGATCTGCCGCCACGCCGATCCGCGCGCGCCGGCGGACACGCGCACGATGACGGTCGGCGCCGTGCTCATCGACCTCGAGGCGCGCACGATGCACGTGGCCAACGGCCCGCCATGCGCGAACGCGTACGTGGCGTTCAGTCTCTGAACGTCCTGGAGCTTACCGGGCGCAGTGGAATGCTTTCATAAAGCTTGATCGCCGCCTCGACCTGCCCCTGGTTGCAGGCCTTCCGCGCTTCCATCACGGTGAAGAACGCTTGCGCCAAGGTCTCGGCAGCGACGTCTTGAGCCTCGCCGTGCGCCTCGATCAGTGTGGTGAGCCTGAGGTCGGCTGCCACACAGTCCAAGGGCACGCAGTCCGCCGCCATTGTACCGCCAATCGGAAAGCAGATGATCGCTGCGGCCACTGCGTTGCGCGCAGCAAATTCGATCCCCCCTCGCTGGACCCCGATGTCCTTCAACATACGGTCATCGAGCCGCTGGAGGTCGCGAATAGCGCTGCGCCGCCGTCGTTCGGCAGCGAGGCCACGCGCCAGGCGCGTGCTCTCGAAGAAGATCATGCGCAACCATTTCGCAGACGCGCGCACGGCGGCACGCACACAGGCCTGGATGACGAGGTTGCGCGCAATGGACGCCTGCCGGTGGAGCTCGAATGACGAAAACGGCGGGATGGAATTGTCTTTCTCGAACATGGTCGGGGCTCCACGGCAGGTAGGTCGAACTGCTTCACGACCCGGCGGTCGACGCCGCAAGGCGCAGCACTCGCTGGTCTAGCCGTGGCAGGAATGGCGGGCTTGCAGAAAGCCTTCGATTTGGCGGGAATTTTTCTGGAGATTTTCTGGAGATTTGCGAAAAACGGCTCTTGGGGATGAGGCATCGCCTGGCATTCGAGACAGCGCCTCATTGGGAGGCCAAAACCTTCCCTTTTCGCGCCGGTTCTCGATTCCTTTGGCCGAGCCTCGCCGCTTCCGGACGAGAGCTGGCCTCGAAGCGCACCGCGCATTCAGGGTGGCGCCGTACTCATCGACCTCGAGGCGCGCACGATGGACGTGGCCAACGGCCCGCCATGCGCAAACGACTATGTGGCGTTCGCGGTCTAAGTCGAATGCGTAAAGATCGTCTCGCCGCCAACGCGGTGCGCTCCCTCTCCCCCTCGGGGAGAGGGTTGGGGTGAGGGGGTTCGGATCTATCGAGAGACCCCTCACCCCACCCCTCTCCCTTTGGGAGAGGGAGCAGACCGAATTCGCAGCTTGGACAGAAGCCAACCATCTATGGCCCGAACATGCGCGCCTGCGCCTCGGTTGCGGCGTCCTCCAGAGTCATGAATATGGCGCTTGCTGCCTGCAAATCCTTCACCAGCCCTTCGAGCGCCAGCATGCGGTAGCCGCGGCCGATGACGTAAGGATGCATGGTGTAGGTGAGCACGCCCCAATCGACGCTCTGCTGCATGTAACGGAATTCGTCGAGCCAGTTCTCCATCACCGTGCGCGCCGACTGCAGCCCCGGCAGCACCGTCGCCGGCGTGCGCACGAACTCGAAATGCGGGTAATCGTCGAGCGACCAGCTGATCGGCATCTCGATCAGATCCGTTTGCTCGCCGTAGCGGTACGGCCTGCCGAGCTCCGCCTGGTCGCCGCGGCGCGCGCGATAGGGCCAATAATCCGCCCCCATGAGGCTCGAGTCGTAGAGAAAGCCGTGCGCAAGCAGGAGATCGACCGTGTTCTCGCTTAGGTCCCATGACGGGGAGCGATAGCCGCGCGCCTTGCGTCCGGTCAGCGCCGAGATGGCATCGTTCGCGCGGACGAGATCCGCCTCCTCCTCGGCGCGGCTCTGCTGCGCCGGCGCGACGTGCGCCCAGCTGTGGTGCGCCACTTCATGGCCGTCCCGCACGACTGCCTCACAGGCGCGCGGATGGCTCTCGATCGTAAAGCCTGGAACGAACCAGGTGGCGCGGATGCCGTGCGACTTGAGCAAAGCGAGGATGCGTTGCGCGCCGAGAAGCCCGAACTCCCCGCGCGAGAGCGCGGTCGGGCTGGTCATGCCGCGGGCGATGAACCCGGATTGCGTATCGAAGTCGAAGCTCAGACAGACGATGTGACGCGGCACCCTGCTCTCCCAAACGTGGACACGGGCGCAATCCACATAGCATAGTCCGATCTCACCATTTCCGTCAGTGACCGGACTTGAGCGATGGCGAGGCGAACGATCGGCATCATTGTGCACGGCGCGACCGGCCGCATCGGCTCGACCCAGCATCTGGCGAATGCCTTGATCCCGATCATCGAAGAGGGCGGGCTCGCGCTCGCAGATGAGCGCCTCCTTCCGCGCTTGCTGCTCGTCGGCCGCAATGCCGATCGCCTTGCCGCAGTCGCGCGCACCCACAAGCTCGCGGATTGGACCACCGATCTCGACGCCGCGCTCGCCGATCCCGCTTACACGATCTTTTTCGATGCGGCGGCGACGCAGCAGCGCGCCGCGGTTCTCGAAAAGGCGATCGCCGCCGGCAAGCACGTCTATTGCGAAAAACCGGTGGCGCCGACCGCCACGGAGGCGCGCGCGCTGCTGCGGCAGGCGCAAGCGCGCGGCCGCAAGCATGGCGTGGTCGAGGACAAGCTTCATCTACCGGGCTTGCAGAAACTCGCCGCCCTCACGGGCGGTGGCGAGCTCGGCCGCATCCTTTCCTTCCGGCTCGAATTCGGCTGGTGGGTGTTCGACGGCAGCGAGCAGCGCTGCCAGCGGCCGAGCTGGAACTATCGCGCCGACGGCGGCGGCATCCTTCTCGATATGTACCCGCACTGGCGCTACGTGATCGAAAGGCTCATCGGCCGCATCGCCGGCGTGGCATCGAGCGCGTGGACGGCCACGCCCGAGCGCGTCGACGAACGGGGCCAGCGCTATCGCGTAACGGTCGAGGACTCCGCGGCGACGCTGGTCGAGGTCGAAGGCGGCATATTCGGCACTATCGCGAGCTCATGGGCGACGCGCGTGCGCCGCGATGACCTGCTCACGCTGCAGGTCGATGGCACGAAAGGCTCGGCGGTCGCAGGCCTGCATCGCTGTTACGTGCAATCTGCTGCGACGACGCCGGCGATCGCGCATTTCAGCGTGATGCAAGACGTTGGCGCCGATTACCGCAGCGGATGGGTGCAAGCACCGCCGCTATCCTGCTATCGCAATCCATATCGCGTGGGGTGGGAGGCGTTCCTGCGCCATGTCGCAGCCGATGCGCCGCCGGCGTGCGACTTTGCGGCCGGCATTCGCGACATCGCGTTTGCCGAAGCCTGCCATCGCAGCATGCAGGAGCGGCGGTGGGTGGCAATGGCGGAGATGGAGGAGGAGTAGCAAGCAAGCATTGAGACGAAGCGGGTGCCCCGGATGCGGTCCAGCGCGCAAGCGGTGCACCGCTGATCCGGGGCCGCAAAGAGCTCAGCTCGTAACGGTCCCGGGTCTGCAGCGCACCACTTCGTGCTGCGCTGCGTCCGGGACACGAGAGTCACCTCACGCCGCGGCGGCGGATTTGGCGATGGCCGCGTTCACCCGTGGCATGACCTCCTCGGCCATCAACTGCATGGAGCGCTTGTTGAGCGCGGGCTCGACCCAGTCCATGCCGGCGTAGACCAGTTCGCCGAAGTCGCCGATCTCCTCGCGGAGCGCGAGAATTTGGTCGACGACGTTGTTGACGCCGCCGTGGATCACGCAGTGATCCATGACGTAGTCGAGGGTGATCTCCTCATCCGGCTGATCCTTGTAGGACTTGAACACGTAGAGCCGCTTGCCGCGCTTCATCTTGGCGCGCATCTGCTCGTAATAGAAGCGATACGGGCTGTTGGCATCGTCGCGGCCGTAGTGCGCCGCGGTCTTGTCGTCATCGAGCACGCAGATCGCGCGCGCGACACGCCAGTCCGCGACGTCTCCTTCCGCGCCCGCCTCGGCCTTGCCCTTGCAGTAATTTTCCCAGTGCGACTTGAGATGCTTGGCGAGGAGAAAATTGGCCGACAGCGGATGGAAGTCGCGCTTGCCCATCTGCACCACGCCGGGGGAGAACGGCGCCACCACGGTGCCGACGATCTCCGGCCGCGGCTTCTGGTAGGGTTTGGCCATGTAGCCGATCCCGAGATCGAGCGTCATGGTGCGCGCGGTCGTAACCTTGTAGCGGTTGCCGGGAAAGTCGATGTCGTAGGGCGGGCTGCGCTCCCAGATGGCGAGGATGACGTCGATCGCCTCGGCGAACATCTTGTTGCGGTCTTCGTCGAGGATGCCGAGCGCCTCCGCGTCCGAGGTGAGCGCGCCGGGGCTCACGCCGAGGATGAAGCGGCCCTCGGCCAGATGATCGAACATCGCCGCCTGCACCGCGATCAGCACGGGATGCATCTGGGTGATATTCGAAGTGCCGGTCGCGAGCTTGATCTTTTTGGTCGCCGGGATCAGCGAGGCCTGGAACATCATGCTGTTGGTGATGGTCTCGCAGGCATCGGTGAGATGCTCGCCCATGAACGCATCGTAGAAGCCGAGCTCGTCGGCGAGGATGACGGCTTGACGGTCCTCCTTGAGGGTTTCGACCCAATTGCGGTGCATGGGGTGCACCGGCATGGTGAAGTAGCCAAGCCTCATTCCCGTCTCCGCCGGCGCCGCAGCCGACCTTTCAAGCCGCGCCAAAGCGGCTGATCTGCCCAATTTGCTGCGCGTGCACAAGCATCAATTTGCGACACCGCCATGCGTTCTTCGGGGAACGTTAAAACCGGTGTATAGTTAACCGCGGATTGCAGTCGCCGAGACGCGCCCAGGCCGGTGCGGCGGCGAGGCAGAGGTGCCAGATGCGAGGAGCAGTCCTCGCCTTTTGCATTGGCCGCACGAAAGACGACAGGGAGAAACGCATGCGCGCGATCGGTCTTGTTTCACTCAGTATCGCAATGATGGCTTTGCTGCTGAGCGACGCTGAGGCCAAGCGTCGGTCGACGGCGCAAGCGGGCCAGACGGCCACCGCCGGCAGGAGCTGGTGCGCGTCCTATCCCAAGCGTGGGGTCGAGAACTGCAGCTACTCGTCGTTCAATCAATGCTGGGCGACGGTGCTGGGGCTAGGCGGTTTTTGCCGACCCAATCCATTTCCGGGCACGGCGTTCGGGACGGGCGGCACGTGGTCGTCGGGTCCGCCCCGCCAGAGCCGCGGTTATTAAGAATTGCGTCGCAGCCCTTGGGTTCGCTTGGCCAAACTGTCTGTCTTCCCGGTCTCGTTTGGCGAAATGGAGCGAGCACGTTGGCCCTCATGCTGAGGAGCATCGCAGGCGAAGCGAGCACAGACGTACCACAGTCTCACTCGCTGCGATGCGTCTCGAAGCATGAGGAGGGGCGCACTGGTTCGTCCTCATCCTTCAAGAAAATCAACGAAGTGCGCACGCGGCTCGATCGAACCTGGGCCTGCTGTATCTTGCCGATGGCAGCCGCAGCGCCGGCCTACGCGGCACCGATGTTGCAGCGTTATCCGATTTTTGTGAACCAGAATTGGGGAAATGAAGATGACGTTTGTTGTGGGATAACAGCAACCAGTTCATCGAGGCGCGCGCTGCCCTGTGGAGGAACGGCATCAAGCTTGAAGCGTTGTTTGACTTCGGGGGCGAGAGCCTCCCGAAATCTCGGCACCGCGCTTTCGATCCAGCCAGCAACGCTGTCCGCCTGGTGAGTTTGAAACTTATCCGCGTCGGCTCTCTTGCGTTGTTTTCCCAAGTGCATGACTTGCTGGTTCAGCCGTTGAAACGGCCCGGTCATCTCGCTTGTGTTGGGCACGGTGTAGCTGTCAGTAAACTGAGACGCGATGTGGTCTTCCTGGTGGTTCCGCTTATTGATCAGGAACCAGTAGAGGTTTCTTGCATGGACGGCGAAGGATTCAAGCATCGCGTTCCAGGCGAGGGGATGTTTCTCGGTTTTGAGCTTCGCGAGGGTGAAGCGCAGCATTAGCAGCTCGTACGGGATGTGCTCCTCGAGGTGCTCAAGCTGAGAGGCCGTGAGCAGCTTTTTCAATCGCATCTCCGTCATACAATGACGTACGATATCCGACCGGGGCCATGAGGTGTCGTGTCTTCGTTCCTCCGCAACTGCAGCTAAGTGGCTGAAAAGATTTGGTGGGCGCACCAGGACTCGAACCTGGGACCCGCTGATTAAGAGTTATGCGCACCCACTTTTCCTAAATCATTGATCACAGAGGAAAAGGTCTGTGTCCGCAGATTAGTTGCTTTATTTTAAAGGGATTTCCATGGACACCACCTGATATTCAGCGTACATAGACCGATAATCAAGTAAATTGAATGTGCGGACACACCGCGGACACGAGCCATGGGCCACGGGAAACTCAGCGAGGAAACGGTCAAACGGCTGCCGGTGCCCGAGACGGGTAATCGCATCGTCTATTTTGCGGGAGCCACAATCCAAGGCGCGAAGGCACCGCGTGGGTTTGGCGTCCGCGTCACCGCCGCAGGTGCCCGAGCCTTTGTGCTGAACTATCGCCTCCGGGGGCGCGAGCATCGCTTCACAATTGGCGCATGGCCGGATTGGTCTGTACTCAAAGCAGTTCGTGAAGCACGAAATCTGCGCCAGCGCGTTGATCGGGGCGAAAACCCGATTGAGGATCGTACGCCCTCCCCGGCTACGGCAAGCGTCGCCTCCATTCTCGATGAATTCGTTGCTCGATACGTACGCAACCGGAAGCTGCCTCTACGCGAACGCACGGCTGATGAATATGAAAGCGCATTCAATCGGCTCGTGAAACCCCGCATCGGCAAGCTGGGCATTTACGAAGTGCGCCGTTCACATATCATCAAAATGCTTGACGAAATTGAAGATGCGAATGGTCCGGTGATGGCTGACCGGACCCTTGCCTATGTTCGCAAGGCGTTCAACTGGTACGCGACCCGGGATGACCAGTTCAACGTGCCGGTCGTGCGCGGAATGGCGAGGGTCAAGCCGAAAGAGCGCGCACGCACGCGCGTGTTGTCCGATGATGAAATCCGGGCCATCTGGCCAGAGCTTGCCAAGGCCGAAACCTTCGGAGCGTTCACGAAGATGCTGTTGCTCACGGCTCAGCGACGCGATGAAGTCGCCCACATGAGCCGCAAAGAAATCGGCTCGGACGGGATATGGACGATTCCGGCTGAGCGGTACAAAGCGAAGCGTCCGAATTTCGTCCCACTGCCGAAGGCGGCCCTCGCTGTGATCGCGGCGCAACCAAAGCACGATAATTGCGACTACGTTTTTCCCTCGCGTGCCAATACGCCGTACTCGGGGTTCAGCAAGAGCAAGGCCAAGCTCGATAAAGCCATATTCGCGGCCATGAAGAACCGCGCGAAGAAAGGCGCGAAAGTTGAGCCAATCCCAAATTGGACCCTTCATGACTTGAGGCGAACGGCAAAGACCCTGATGGCACGCGCTGGCGTGCGCCCGGATATTTCGGAACGCGTGCTTGGGCACGTCATTGCCGGGATTGAAGGCACTTATGACCGGCATTCCTACGTAGATGAAAAGCGGGATGCACTCGAGAAACTCGCCGCTATGATTGAGCGCATTCTCAACCCGTTGCCGTCAAGCGTTACAACAATCGCCGAACACCGCGTACAAGCTTAAAGCCGGAGCCGGCGCGCCCATGAGGATTAAGATTTCGGCAGGTACGGAAATTATCTTAGAACGCGAAGTGCCTGATGATCCTAGGCTGGCTGAGTTTGACAAGCACAGAAAAAAACTCCTCGACATGCTGCGCAATGAGTACGAGCGAGGTCCAAAGTCTAAGCCCTTCGATGCGGACAAAGCATGGCTTAGTCTAAGGGGCCATGCTCGCTTTTTGGGATGGCGCAGTGTAAAGCAAGCGACGATCCCCGCTGCGGATCGAAGAGAACGCCTACGCGATATAGCGAAGATATTACGCCGGGCCAACCGCTTGGTGGAAAGGACTATGCAAAACGTTGTTGGCAGCGATTTGTTCTTGGCATGGTGGGAAGTGAGAGGAAGCGAGTACGCCAAGCCAGACGGCCGTTTCGACCCGCGCTACATGGAACGTAAGTTCAACCAACTAGTGAAAGGTCTGGCGGACCTAGAAAACGCGGCCTCATACGGGGCAGATCATGTAGAACCCCCGGAGCGGGGAAAGCCCCCCGTTCTGACAGGCGATGATATCTGGAACCTAGCGGTTTTGTATCGAGATAGCACCGGTTCGATACCTGGAGCAGGCGACGGACCATTTGCCGAATTTGTTTGGAACGTTTTGATCGCGGTAGGCCGCCCAAATGATATCAAATACGGGAGCATGGTTGAGGCAATCAAGGGTACTCGCCGACGGGCGCGGATGGACCCCGTGACGCGCAAGCGGTCGCCATTTGACGAAGAACTGTAGGAAAGAAAATCGACTCAGTTTTCAGTGAATATGTTTCTTCTATAGGTTTCGGCGTAGTGCGACATTCCCGACGCTTAACGACGCGTAGGAGGTCGCAATGTCCGACTCGGTACCGCTTCTCTCAGAATTTCTAACGAAAGTAGAACTCGCCGCAGAACTGCGGCGGAACGTGCGCACGCTCGACCGTTGGCACGCGCTTGGCACAGGACCACCACGGACACGTGTGGGCCGCAAGGTGCTTTATAAACGCACCAGCGTGCTGAAATGGCTTGCGGCGCAAGAACAGTCCTGCCGCCATTCGCAGTAACCCTCATCAAACAGGAGAAAATCAAATGGTTAACCAAATCAACAATCCAACCTTGGAAAACGCGGTGGGCGGCAACGGCGCTTCTTCTGCCGCTGCCGCCAAAGACGATGACGATATGTCTGTCGATATCGAAATCGGCACCGTCGATGACGCCGACGAGTACACTATCGACCAGTCTCACGCGGACGGTGGGGGGGGCGACGACTTGCAGAAGGTCTTCGCAGGCCGTCCGTCCGAAGACTACTATTGGCGCACCCATCCCAATAAGGACAACGAGTGGAAGCTCGTCTGGACAATTACGTTCGAGGACGCAACCTATCTCGTGCATCCGAAAGTCGCGGAGGTGAAGCGCACGAGCGAACGGAAAATCCGCCCGCTCCAGCTCGTCCGGTGCGTCAACGTGAAAGGGCGAGAGCAAATCTGGCCTCTCAAGCTGGATAGGCCGGGCAAGAAGCGCAACGAGTGCAACGCATCAGCTCTGATGGTTGCGGAGCGTATGCGTGAAGAATGGTTGATGTTGGTCTATGATGACGAGACAAAGACCTATTTTGCTCGCCGTCCCGTCTCACCTATCACGGACCCGCCGAAGTGGACGCAACGCACGTTCCAGCAGTTGCGCGACCTGGCGTTTCCCGAAGACCGCCGCATCAACACACTTGACCACCCAGTATGGCGCAAGCTGGCGACTGGTAAGTGATACGCGTCCAAGAGTTCGTCTTCGCGGATAGCGAGTTCAGCCATCCCGAAGGCGAGCGCCCGGCGCGCTCCTCCTGCTTCGTTGCTCACGAGGAGCGGAGCAGGAGGACAATCCGCGCGGTGCGTCCAGGCATTGGATGCCGAATACCGAAGGGCGTCGTCGAATACGGTCGCGAACCGCCGTGGGCGCACGGACCGAACGATCTGTTCTCCGCATTTAGCGTCGGCGCCGAGATGGGCAGCTACTTCAATGAGGGGTGGCCCTACCCAGCGAACATCATCTGCACATTTGCGGAGATGATGACCTACCACAACACCCGGTTATGCAAGGCCGGTGAAGGCAGCAAGGAAGTGCCTGGGCTGATAGACGCACTCGAATACTACAAGCTGCCCACCATCGGTGCCGAGACCAAGAAGGAGATGCGCGAGCTCGCAATCCGTGGCGCGCCGTTCACCTATGAAGAGCTGATCGCGCTAATCGACTATTGCGAAGCGGACGTGATGGCTTGCCGACGACTGTTCTGGGCAATGCTCAAGCGCGGCCACATAGACCTGAGGCGAGCACCGATCCGCGGTGCGTACGTGGCGCGGCTCGCGCGTGTTGAGTGGAACGGTATCCCCATCGACCCGGAGATGCGCCAGCTTATTGAGGAGCACTTCCCGGCAATCGTTCCCGACCTGATGGACGAGGCGAACCGCCATTATGGAAAGGAAATATTCATCGGCAAGACACTGCGACCCACGCCGACATACGCGCTCATAGCTGAACGTGACCGCGCAATGGGCCGACCAGTGCAGTATCCGGTGGACCGCAAAACGGGGAAGCGGTCGCTGGCGAAAGACCCACTCAAAGAGTTGGCGCAGCGGGATAACTACTTCGAGCGTCTGCGCGAGCTGAACAAGACGCTGGCGCACATGAAACAAGCGAATTTGATTGTTGGCAGCGACAATCGCAATCGCACGTGGCAGCAGCCCTTCAAGAGCAAGACTGGCCGTAACCAGCCGAGCAACTCAAGGCACATCATGGGATTTCCAAAGCCGTATCGGTGCCTGATACAGCCACCGCCCGGATACGCGCTCGGCGCTGTTGATTACGCTTCCCAGGAGTTCGGCATTGCCGCCGCGCTCTCCGGCGACGCAGCGATGCAGGCCGATTATCAGAAGGAAGACCCATATCTTGGGTTCGCGCGTGCAGCGTTCGGCGTCACAGCGTTCCCGGACGACGGGGGTGCGATGCGGAAGAAGTGCAAAGAGAGCGTGCTCGGCGGCATGTACGGTTTGGGCCCCGAGGCGCTCGCGTACAAGCACGGCATTGGCGTGGCAGAGGCGCGTGATCTGCAAGGAATGGTGCCGCGCATCTATCCTGTGTTCTACACGTGGCTGATGCGGGTACTCAATAAGGCGCGCATGGGGAAGACGATCTATGCAGCGCTCGGCTGGCCAATCGAAATCAAGGGCTTTGATGATAGGCGCGGAACCTATCTAAACTTCCCGATGCAAGCCAATGGCGCTGAGATCATGCGCCTCGCCACCATCTACATCATCGACAGCGGGCTTGAACTGTGCGCCATCATCCACGATGCGTTCATGATTCTCGGCCCCGCCAACCGCATCAACGATGACATGTTGACGCTCAGCGAGTGTATGCGTCGGGCGTCAAAGGCGATACTTCGCGGATTTGAGCTGCGGTTAGATCCGAAAGTTATCTTCGATCCTCATCGGTACGAAGCGGACAAGAGAAGCCGCCAGCAGTGGGACGACCTGATAAGCCGAGCCCAGCAGAGGGAGCAACAAAATGGAAATCATAGACGATGGAAGAGACGTGCGGCCTAAACGCAACCATCAGCCATTCAAAGCCGAGTGGGTGAAGCTTCCGGCCATGTGGATTAATAGGCTCGGGCAATCCAAGAGCGTGAGCACGTATAAGCTTGCCCATCGAATACTGGGAGAGGCGTTCAAGCGCAACCGCGTTGGAGGGCAGATTGTCTTATCTCGTAAGGTGACAGGATTGCCATGTAGCACAACAGTCAGAGCAGCAAAAGAGTTAGCTAAGTTAGGACTGATTCAGATTCAACAAAGTGGCAATAAGGCAATAAGGGTAATGAATGTAATCTTGAGAGAATAAGAGAAAAGGGGCAGGTCGCCACCCATGGGGACCAGTCACCGAATAGACAGGTCGCCACCGGTGGTGACCAAGAGACCGGCGCAATCTCACCGCGACACCTCGCTCCTGCTGGCAAAAAAACTTCAACGGTTTCTGTGACACGATCCTTTCCCCGCATCCAGTGGCACGGTCTCGAGCCCGAGCTGGTCGAGGCGTCAAAGGTGTCACGGGTCTCACCAACTCACCGCCGACATCCGCGGAACGACTTACAGGCTCGATCGTTCGCCAGTGTCCGTTTCCAACCCGTGGGACCCGTTTCACCGGAACCGCCCCCGCGCGTCACCCTCCGCCGCCGAGTTTGCATTGAGAAACCGAAGATTAACCAAAATCCTTTACGAGACATTAACTGAGCCAGGAGGCCGGTGTCTGACCTTAAAGGACAGGACTATGAGAACCAACAAGCAAATTGAGAAGCAGGCAAACCGCATCGCCGATGCGATTGTCGAGCTAGTGGAGCGGACCGACGGACCAGTGACGCTCGCACGAATTCACCGGGAAATTCCAGGGTTCGCAACGGAAAGCGCTATTGTGTCTAAACTCACCATGCTGCTGCCCTGGGGCATAGGACTTATATGGGACAACATGACCGAACCGGGCATGAAGGCGCTTCACGAAGTGATCTCTCGGCGTCGCATCGCCATTCAGGTCCTAACAACTCGGGTGCCCTACTTTGCGGATGGGTTGGTGCTTCAATCTGAGAACTGGTCCCCGGTGGTGCTGGTCCCTGCGAGAGCAGCGAATTTGGATACTCCGCACCGGCTCATGCGTACCTCCCAGAGGTGTCGGGAAATGTGCATCGCGGGAGCAAAAAAGATCGGAATACATGGCTTTCGCTTGCTGACTCCTCAGCCCATGCGCTTCACGGCAGATCGCTTCGCGCTGTAGAGAGCGCGCGTCCGAAACCATCAGTGCGTCACGTACTCAAAAGTTGGGAAGTGCCCATGTCCTGGATTGAAAGACTGGAGAAGGCTGCGGCCGAAACCCGGGCGCGAAACGCCGACCCGTGGCGACTGCGCCTGGAACGAGTGCGCGGCAAGGTCGGTGACGATGGAATTGAGCGGGTGACCACGCAAATGTTGCTCGATCTCCTGGAAATTCCACAACACAGCCGACGCGCAGGGACCTATCGTCGGCTCGCAAAACTAATGACCGAACTGGGATGGAGCGCTGTTCGGGTGCGGGGGCTCACACGCGGCGGATATTTGGAACAAGTTCGCGGCTATGCCCGCGATGCTCGAAACGTGCACTGATCCACGCGGTTTTTAATTTGATCAGCTTGCATTCGGGAACACGGGTTGAAAACTAGGCTCGATTGAAGAGCACGCACGGTGGCGGGCTACCGACGCAGCCAGGCTCGTGCCGCCTCAAGGGGACAGTCGATGTGATTCCTCAAAAACTGAGATTGTCACCAATAGCGAGGGCAAAGATGGAAAGATTGAAGCACAACGCAACGGCACACCTTTTTGATCAGGTCCTTGATCGGGCGCAGACTGAAATGCCGGAATGGTATCTGCGTTCGGCACAAGAGGTATTAGTCGCCGCGCCTCACATACTGTCCACATCTGGTCATCGGCCAGGGACCTTTCATGCCGCCGGCTGGTCCCACGGTGCATCTGGTTTCAAAAAAGTTTCGCGCGACGGCAAGTCTGTTCTTTGGGTGCAGCCATGCGGTAAGTTCTGGATTGTAGAGCGCTCCATTTATTTGGACGCCTTTTATATGCAAGACGAGGCCCTGGTTTCCGCATTCGGCGCGCGGCCAATTTGGACGCGCACAAGGCAAGCTGCGATGGAGCTTGCGGAGCATTGCGATCCAATGCCGTGGACCCCGGTCACGGGATATTGGGCCGACGTGGGCAATGTTCGAGTTATATCAGCGCGACTACCATACCGGTCAGCGGGGTAAAACGGGTCACACCCCGACGTCAGCGCACCGTGCTTTATGTGTCCCTTTGCTGACTCAGCGAAGGTCCGGGGTTCGTTTTGCCGGCTGGGCAGCTACGGTGGTACCCATGCCCAAACGCATCAGAGGACTCCGCAGGGTCACGGCGGCCGCGCCGGGTGTCACTGTCAGCGCAATGCGCTCGCTCGCATGACAAAATTGCCGCGCTGTGGTTCATGTGGCACCCGTGCCACCGTTGAACCGCCCTCGAGCGCCAGCCGAGCTTCGCGCGGCAGAATGGATGAATCGCAGCGCCCGCTCGTCCTTGAAATAGAGTCTCCGACTCGCAATATGCGTCATTCGCATCACCAGATCGCGTCGTCATAGTCTGCGATGACGCGGTGCAATTCACGGTTTTCTACTCAGGCAAGAGTTCATCTAAATTCAAGTCAACAAAGAAACGAATCAGGTCGTGCCGAAGAGTTAGATCTAACACAGCATTCTGGCCAACAGACAAGATGCCGCTAACCTTCTTTATGAATTCTCGATGTATCTCTTCGCCATAATAATTCTTATAAGGCGCATACTCCTGATATCGACCGTTTAGCAGTTTATGAAAGGAAATTGCAAATTCTAGCGCAGCCGCCGCCCCACCTTCACGCGCCCGTTTTTCTCCCAATGCACCAGCTACGCCAGTCTCTACCCAGTCCATAAATATGTCTCGGTTCTTACTGCCCAAGTATTTAAAAGCTAATCTATCTATAACGCTAAGCAAGAACGCCACTGTCTCAGCTATTATTTGCCGTGCATCCTCTTCCCCTATTATACCAGCCTGCGGAGACATTGACTCACGCGCGCCGAGTTTTAGTATTAATTGCCGTGCATCCTCTTCCCCCATCGTATCCTTGAAATGCTCCTTGAAAACCGCCGCGATGACCAGCACGCTATCCCAGAATTGGATGATCAATGCGGTAACGACTCCGGCCTTTTCTTGCAGCACGGCTTGTGTATTAGGTTTGCCACGAAAATATTCCCACAACGGGCTAGCAGCGGTTTTGGACGTTGATCCATAGGCATTGCCTTCGATCTCGGCTGTGCCGGTGGCATCCGGGGCATCGCATGTATCTGTCGAGCATTTTTGAGAATTAGTTGACTCCGATGGCGCTTCTGTGCTTGGTCCGCCGGCTAATTCGTCCCCCTTTCTCAAAATTGCCTGTCTCCGGAAAAAAATCGCCCTGGGAAAGTTCGGTTCGAGTCGGATCGCATCGTCATAGTCAGCGATTGCGCGGTCGTTATCGCCTTTATCCAGGTACGCATCACCGCGTGCGCAGAAATAATCGCATTTTTTTGCATTGAGCCGTATTGCCTCGTCTAAATCGGCGATCGCCCGATCGTGGTGTCCTTTGTTGTTGTGAGCCCTCCCGCGGCCGAAGAACGCGGGAGCAGCTTTTGGATCGAGCCTGATCGCTTGGTCAAAATCGGCGATCGCGCAGTCTTCGTCGCCTTTTCCCAAGTACACCTCGCCGCGGCCACACAAAAAACTCGCGTCAATTTCCGGCGATAAGTGGGTCTCTTTCGGACTGAGTCTCATTGCCTCGCCGTAGTCGGCGAGCGCGCGGTCGTATTGTTCTTTCAGGCCATACGCACCGCCGCGTGCGGCGAAAAGAAACGCATCGTTCGGTTCGAGCCGAATCGCTTCGTCGAAATCGGCGATCCCGCGGTCGTGGTCGCCTTTATGCAGGTACGCGGTGCCGCGATTATAGAAAGCCGTAGAAAGTTTAGGATCGAGCCGAATCGCCTCGTTGTACTCGGCAATGGCACGGTCATGGTCGCCTTTCATCCCGTATGCAACGCCCCGAGCCATTAGCTGTAGTGCTGTTTGTCCAGGGGAGCAGTCGCTGTTTATCAGTTCCGACTTGGCATCCTCCCAGTCCGCAGGCTTGCGCTGCTCAGCGATTTTTTCCACTTGATCGTGGACCCAAGGTGCCTGTGTTTCATCCTGCGCCCAGACGCGCATGAGGGGGCTGAGCCCACCGAAGAGCGTTCGCTTGAAAACAGCCGTTTCCCATCCGCCGATCTTGGGGGCGGTGGAGATACTGTACTTCTTGTTATCAATTGTGTTCGTAACGTGGGTCAGGTAGCCCGTTCTCGCGTGGTGGCCCTTGTAGTCGATACTCATTAAGCGTCTCCTGTAATCCGATTTCTCGTTGCAGCTCACCGAGTCTGTTACGGTGCCTGTCTGGTCGGGGATGAAGGCCGTAGCACCACTGGCTGTTGTTTGGGCGATTGCGGTGTCGCACCACTAGGCAGCGTAACATCAACCCAGCGGTCGTTCTCCATGATGATCTCACACACGGGTCTCGTGCGCTGGCAGAATTCCAACGCCGATCGGCGCGCTTCCTCAACCGTGCGCCAACCGTGCGACTCGCCCAGGTAGGTGCCGCCCTTCTCTCGCGCCAAGGCTTTTTCCGACGGCGCGGCGATCTAGCGCTCCACGAAGCCGCGACTTGGGTTGGTACCGAGGTTCTGCATCAGCGCGTTGACATCAGCGGGCGTCCAGGTGGGCAACTTGAGAAAGCGCAGGAAGCTGTCCATCTCCTCCTGCAGCCACTTCATCCGGCCGGCGCCGGTCACGAAAATCTGGTGGCCGTCGGTGCCCTGCGGCTCCAGCATCACCAGCTTGGCGTCGCCGCCGCCCTCAAGGAACGCCGCACGCATGCGCTCGACCAGCAGCGGCCCGAAGAAACTGTCATTCCGGGCGTACACCCAAAGACTGGGGACGCGGCTCCTGGCCCCATAAGTACGGAACGCGGACGCCAGCACGTCTTCCCTGGAGCAGCTCTCGAAGCGTAACCCGCCGGACACGTTGATGACCGCGGCAAGACCCGGCGGATTGCGCGCCGACAGCGCTGTCACGGCTGCGCCGCCGCCGGACACCCCGATGGCGATAATGCGTGTAGGATCAGCATACGATCGCTGCGCGATCGCGCTAAGCGTCGCCGCAAGGTCGTCGGCGTCGGCATCGAACCGCTCAAGGAGCGACGTGCTCGCGCATGACACAGGCACCGGCTGGGGGCCGTCTGATGCACCGAAGCCGCGCCGCATCACGATGACGGCGAGCCAGCCGCGGCGGGCGAGGTCGCGCGCTTGATTGACATAATTCTGCACGTGGTGGTCGCCCATTTGCGCTTGCGTCGTCGGCTTGGCGTGCGCGATCAGTGCGATGGGCAGCCGTCCTGTCGTTTCGGCGCGCCTGACTGTCAACGCCTCAAGCCGAACGAACTTTCCCCGAATGGTGACGTTCAGGAAACCCGTGTATTCGATTAGATCGCCCTGCGCCCGAGCCCCGTCTGCGACGAGGAGCGCGAAGAGCAGGACAAAGGCCGGAATGAGGTGCATTGTGTTTTCATCCCGGCGACGGAAGGCGCATAAGCAAATTATTTTTTCGGCCTACGACCGCAAGGCGGTACAACGATTATCGTACAATTAAGATCAACCCTATTCGGCCAAATGGTCTATTTCCGTCCCGTGCGGCGCCCTGGGAAGACTGTGACTTCTAAGCCGGGCGTTATCACGTCACACGCACTGCCGTCCGCGCGCTAGTAGCTTGCGGGGCCGACGCGTGCCAACGCGAAACCGGTTTCAGGGTCGAACCAAAAAAGATCGCGCCGCCCTCGACCTTCAGATTATGAGGGTGATTTTGGGCGGACCTAACGCATTGAGCTAAGTGAACGTGCCGGCTGCCATGTGCCGGTGGTGGGCAGGCGCTCGGCTTCAAAGTGTTGAAGCCGAGCGCAACTATTGTACGTGCCCTTGTCGCTGCGGTTTTTGAGATCAGCGGTGGCGCCGCCCTGCATCATCAGGCGGCTTGCCGGCCTTGACCCCAAACCCCATCGCGTCTGCCCAGGCTTTCTGCCACTGCTCCGCCATTTGCGTCCAAAACTGTATGGGGTTCATCGCCGACATTGGGAAAGCCTCGGCGCTCGGCCAAGTGCCGGCCGGGCTGACGCTAGGCAAGGATTTTAGCTTTGACAGCATTGCCATCGGGTTCGGTGATCTGATCTGCTCCTCCCAAGCATCCATCATCTGATCCATCATTTGGATTTGCATTTTCGTGATGCTCTGCAATTGTGCGCGGGTGGCATCGACGATTTGCTCCGGCCATCCTAGCGCCCGGGCAGCCGCAGCCATCTTCTCAATGACTTCCTCGCTGTTTTTCTCGCTGTTGCTGGCTGTCTCGATGCGCCAGGTCGACATCGCGTCGAAGGCTGCGTTCACCGCCTTTCGCGCCTCATCCAAAAGCCCTGGGGCCCACATCGGCTCGAAGTTGCGGGGTTTCACGTCTGCGTACTTGCTCTGCATGGCCGCGTCTCCTCTCACTCATTGCAAGATGATCCAACCTCGGGATGCATTCTGCTGCTGAAGGTTCGCTTGCGGATTTCGCGGTCGCACCGGCCCAGACGGCGGCGCCGGATAACGAGAACGGCCACTACAGCTTCAATACTGTGGCCGACGGCGTGCACGCAAAGAATGGGCGCGAAGTGCCACGACGCCTTCGCAATGCAAGGGGCGCCTTGCTTGAACCGCGCCCTCAACTTCGGCGAAACGCGAGTCGCCACGTTAGCCTTGTTCACCTTTACTGCGCTTTCGGGATAGCGTTCCTGCGGGGTTGTTATCACCAAGTTCATGATGCGGTGCTTACCGTCGCTCATCGGCCCCAATCTTTCTCCGCCTTCCCTCTTTATCGCCGCGCAAGCTGGGGCTTCTAGCCTAAAATCTTCCATGACCGAGCATCGGCTCTAAGCACGGCGGCCTCGTACTCCCGCTGCGTGAAATCTTTATGGGCGCGTAATGGGCGCGTAAGCGGCTCCGCGCCAGGCGCAACTTCATTCGCCGACTAAAAGAAAGTCCTTCGCTCTTCGCCGTCATGACATCAATAAATGCTTCCTCAAATTCGTCGTATAGCTTGGCCACGTCGTTAATGCTGCTCATCATCGGCCCCAGTCCTCCTCGGCCTTGTTGCGTGACGGCCAGCGCATTTGAGGGATTATTTTGACAATACTTTCTCGTGTGTCCATTTGCACGGCGTGATCGTGTCTTTCGGATAGATACAGACATATGGCCCGCGGCTTGCGAAGATACGGACCCGATGTCCTGCGGGCAGTGGCTCGCATTCGCCAGCAAGCAGGAAACGCGGGTTGTCCATGACGCGCTGTAATTGCGAGAGCACGTCGCAGGCAACGAAATCTTCGCGCACCGTTGCGACGGGGTCGGTCTCGAAGCGGTGATCCTGCGCGGCGGTCGGATGGGCCGCGAGCATCGCGGTGGCAGCGACGGATGACCGCAAATTCCTGGAGTCAACGTCTCTTTGGATATTGTCCGAACGCGATGCGGGAATTCTGTGGGAGCCCCAAGGCTTGGTTGAGATGCGGGTCATCAAGAACGTCCCAGAGCCGAGT
>WNFR01001166.1_pt1 | contig 27238 bp, 20 predicted proteins | sample 5400221 | NCBI WGS metagenome assembly WNFR01 (sample SAMN13153357, study PRJNA577476) | soil metagenome | isolation source: 40 cm soil under Madrone tree | place: USA:California | collected 2016-06-14
GATCGCCGGCGTGGTTGGCGATGCCGGCAATTTCGTGGGGATGGAGCCGCAGATTTAGCGTGTGCAGAATGCCGCCGGCAGAGGGAACACCGAAGAAGGCTTCGAGGTGGCCGGCGTGGTTCCACATCATGGAGGCCACGCGATCGCCGGGGCGGATGCCGAGCTTGGTGAGAGCAGAAGCCAGGCGGCGCGCGCGGCGATAGAAGTTGCCGTACCAAGTGCGGTTGAGGGAGCGGTCGGGGCGGCGGGAGACGATTTCGACACGGGAGAACAGCTTGTCGGCACGCTCGAGGAGCGTGGGGAGGGTGAGGGGAAAGTCCATCATGGTGCCGCGCATGAGAGCCTCAGCGGCCTCTGGCAAAAAAGCGGAAGCAGCTGAAAACACCGGCATCGTACCACCGATGGGCATCGGGGGTCAGGGAGCGGGTCGTGCGTCAAATGGCGCGGCACACGATGCCGCTCGGGCCAGACTCTTTCTCGTTGCAAATAGGGTAATTTTTCGAGACGATGCTGTTGACCGCTGGAGTGTCAGTCTCGCGCCCGTGGTGGCCCTGCTACCCGGACTGCCCGTGTACGACTCTCGTCTCTTCGGCGCGCTCCGCGACTCTTATTTGGGTTCGGGCAGAAGGAGTGGGCAGGTGAAGAAGCTCTATATTGGGAATCTGCCGTTTTCCGCGACGGAAGAACAGCTCAACGAGTGGTTCTCGCAGATCGGTGTTACCCCTTCGGGCGTCAATCTCATTCGTGACCGTTTTACGGGACAGTCGCGCGGGTTCGCTTTCGTCGAAGTGAATAACGACGAGGATGCGGATCGCGCGGTGAATTCCTTGAACGGGCAGAATTTCGGCGGGCGCAACCTGGTGGTGAACGAAGCACGGCCTCAGGCAGAGCGCAGCAGCGGCGGCGGTGGCGGGCGCGGCGGATACGGCGGCGGGCGTGGCGGCGGTGGCGGTGGACGCGGCGGCCATGGTGGTGGCGGCGGACGCGGCGGTGATCGCGGTGACCGAGGCGATCGCGGCAATCGCTGGTAAGCGAGCAGTCTCCAGGTAGCAAGACAGCGCCCTTCTGCAAGGCGCTAGGACTCCCCTGAAGAAATTTTAGGCGGCTGTGGTGTGCTTGGAGGCAACGCGCTCGGGTTTCCCCTGCGCGTAGCGATAGCGCTCGACGCTGAGCGTGCGGATGGCGCGGTCCACGAGGGCCGCGACGTCGAGGGCGGCTTCGGCGGCATCCAAGGCGTCGGCGGTGGCGAAGAGCGCCGGCGATTTGGATTGGAAGACCGGGCAGCAATCGTGAAAGGGCTGCTCGGAAATGTCGTGCGTGCCGATGCGGCGCGCGATCTCCTGGATTTCGAGCTTGTCGTCGCCGATGAGCGGGCGGTAAAGCGGCAACTTTGCGATGGAGCCAACGGCCTGCAAATTTTGCAGCGTTTGCGAAGCCACCTGGCCCAGACTATCGCCGGTGATCACGCCTTTGCTCGCGCTGCGCAGGGCGATGCGCTCCGCGACGCGCAGCATCAAGCGGCGATAGAGGAGCGTGCGGAAGGCTTCCGGGGCTTGCGCGGCGATTTCGCGTTGCAGCGGTTCGAACGGGACGAGATACAGCTTGGTGGTGAATTGCCAGGGAACGAGCCGCTCGACGAGTTGGCGGGCGACGTGTACGGAGGATTCCCCCGGAGCGGCGCCGCCTCCCCAGAAATGGACGAAGCTCAGATGCGCGCCGCGCTTCATCATTTTGTAGGCGGCCACTGCGGAATCGAATCCGCCGGAGAGCAGGCACACGAGACGGCCTGCGGTGTTTGGCGGGAGTCCGCCGGGACCGAGGATGCGGCGCGCGTAGACGAGCAGCGGTCCGCGAGTGATTTCGATGCGGCAGGTGAGCGCGGGCGCTTTTAGGTCGACGCGAACCTGGCGGCCGTCGGCTTGCAACTTGTCAAAGAGGTAGCCGCCGACCTCGCGCTCGATGGCCATGGCGTTGAGGGGGAAGCCTTTGTCGCTGCGGCGGGCGCGCACGGCAAAGGTTGAGAAGTGCTCGTTGCGGACTTCCTGCCATGCGGTTTCGCGAAGGGCGTGGAGTGGATCGTCGCCCAGCGCGGGACGACGCAACACGCGGGCGACGGCCAAGTGCGAAATGCCGCTGACGCGCGTGAGGCGCCGCAGGGCTTCTTCGACGCGGGTGGCATCGGGAATTTCGATGATCAGCCGGTCCGCGGGCCGGGAAATGCGGCTGATGGCGATGCCGTCCAGCGCGCGGCGCAAAGCTTCGCGCAATTTGTGCAGGAAGAAGGCGCGATTGCCGCGCTTGAGCCACAGCTCGTGGTAGTGAACGACAATGTGCGAGGAAGGCGTCATTCTCACTGGCCATTACAGGCGGATGCGCGTAGTATACAGCCGCCTGCGCGCCGTTTTGGAGGATCGTTGTAGCTCCCGGCCGCACTGCGCGGGGCAGCAAGCCCCTTCGGCCCGATTCCCCAGGGCGAGACGGATGCGTCCAAAACAGCAACAGGCCCGCGAAACAATTAACCCCGTAACGGGTTTGATACATCAGGCGAGGAAATGTCTCGCGGCAGGCGTGGCTGCGTATATCGTAAGGCGTTCCTGGCGGGCCGCGAAGTAAGGTGGCGTGGCGGCAAAAATACAGCGAACTTCGAAGGCCGGCTTTGCATCCAATCGGGCAGGAATTACGTCGAATGGTAGTAGCGGCAGAAGACAGAATGACGACTTGGCACAAACGCGATTGGCAACAGTTTTATGAACTGGCGCGCCGCCCGTGGCAGCGTCATCGGCCGCCGCGGCCGGTGTATCCAACGGGGATTAATCGCGTGCTGCCGGCGCAGGGTTTTAGCTTGTCGGAACTGGACGACGCCGGTGTCGACCTGGATCTCGCGGAGCGGCTGGGCTTGCCGGTCGACGCGGGACGCATCGGCGCTTATGGCCCCAATGTGACGGTGCTGCGCGACTTCGTGCGGTCGTCGCGGCAGCCGCTGTAAAACCTTCATTGCGCTGCTATTTCCACAAAAATCAAGCGCGCATGACCGAGCTGGCGGGTTCGAGCGACCGCATGGTCCGCGGCCACGACGGGCTGCAATTTCAAAAATTGACCACGCCAGGCCGCATCGCCCGCATCAATTAACATCGGGGATTTCTAGATCTCCGCGACGCAACGCCTTCGGGGCCATTTGTACGCAAGTCCGAAACCTCATAAACTAGAAGCTGAAACGAGCCATATGGCTTCCCCGTTCAATATCATTTCCAACTCGGCGGCCCTGCCGGTGCCGCCTCCCAGCGCGCATCCGCGGCCGGAATGGCTGCGCGTGAAGTTTTTTGGCGGGGAGCGCTACCAGGATTTGAAGCGCATCATGCGGACGCTGGATTTGCACACCGTGTGCGAGAGCGCGCGCTGCCCGAACATGGGCGAGTGCTGGGAGCATGGCACCGCCACGTTCATGATTTTGGGGGACATTTGCACGCGGGCTTGCGGATTTTGTGCGGTGCCTTCGGGCAAACCGGTTGGGCCGCCGGATGAAGAAGAGCCGCTTCGCGTGGCGGAGGCCGTTGCGCGGATGGGATTGCGCTACGCGGTGGTGACTTCGGTCAACCGCGATGACCAGCCGGACGGTGGCGCGCACATATTCGCGCGCACGATCAAAGAGATTCGCCGGCGCGTGCCGGGCTGCAAGGTGGAAGTGCTGATTCCGGATTTTCGCGGCAACTGGGAGGCGCTGAACGTGGTCCTCGCGACAAAGCCGGATGTGCTCAACCACAACACGGAAACCGTGCCGCGGCTTTACCGGCAGGTGCGCAAAGGTGCGCTCTACGAGCGCTCTTTGGAATTGCTGCGGCGTTCAAAAGAGGCGCATCCAGAAGTGCCGACGAAGACCGGATTGATGCTGGGATTAGGCGAGGAAAAAGAGGAAGTGCTGGCAACCTTGCAGGATTTGGCAGCGCAGGGCACCGACATTCTTACGCTTGGCCAGTATCTACAGCCCACGAAGGAGCACCTGCCCATCGTTCGCTACGTGCATCCCGACGAATTTGCTGAATTCAAGGTCCGCGGCGAAGCCATGGGATTCAAGCACGTCGAAGCCGGGCCGCTGGTGCGGTCGTCGTACCACGCTTTCGAGCAAACGGAATCGGCTGTTGGATAGGATTTCTCAGTTCGAGCTGTGTGCTCACTTCAAAATACGGCGGAAACCGAAAAAGCGGCGGCAAGCCCGCCGCACTCCCATAAAAACCTTGGTCGCTATCAAGGTTTTGCGGGCTGAAAGTCTGCTACGCCGAATTGCCACAGCGCGAAACTCCATTCATCGGCGAGCTCTTCTTCCCTCTGAGTCTTGGTTGATCCGATTCCGTGCCCGGCGTCATAGTCCACGCGCAACAGAATTGGCTTGCCGCTCGACGTTGCCGCCTGCAGGCGCGCAGCCATCTTCCCGGGCTCCCAGGAAACCACGCGCGGGTCATTCCAGCCAGTGGTCACCATCACGGCTGGATACGCAGTTCCATCCTTCACGTGATGATAGCCGCTCATTTCATACAGAGCTTTGAAGCCGTCTGCTTCTTTAACCGTCCCGAATTCAGGAATGTTTGGAGGGCCATTGGGAGTAAACTCGGCGCGCACTACGTCTGACATCGGCACCCCATCAATGGCCACGGCGAATAGTTCAGGGCGCGAGGTAATTGAGCGACCTATGGTGATGCCGCCCGCGCTTCCCCCCTGGATTGCCAGGCGGGACGGCGAGGTGTATTTCTGATTGATCAGATATTCCGCGCAGGCGATGAAATCCTTCCAGGTATTCGGCTTATTCAAGAGTTTTCCCGCGAGATGCCAGTCCTCGCCATATTCGCCACCGCCTCGAACATGGGCTACAGCGATCACACCGCCGCGCTCGAACCAGGCTATTAGCTTGGGGTCGAACTCAGGATCAAAAGTGATGCCATAGGCGCCGTAGCCTTTAAGGAGCGTGGGATTCGAGCTATCCAGTTTCACGCCTTTGCGATAAACGATGGAAAGCGGAATTAGCGTTCCGTCGTAGCTTTTGGCTTTGACTTCTACCGACTCGAGGTCTGCAGGCGCATCAAATTTTCCCACCGGTTGTAGTTGTGTATCCGTGACATTTTTGCGGCTCGGGTCATAGGCGTAGACCTTGCGAGCCCTCGTCCACGAGGTCAGTTCTATCAAGGTGCCGGGAACACGCAGGTCCGTTGCCGAGAGTCCCACACTGCCATCGAACGGCAGTTGAATCTTTTCGGGCTTGCTGCCGGAATACGATAGCTGAACCAAGCGCCCCAGGCCTCCATCCAGCTCTTGGATGTAGAGGGCGTCACTGGCGGCCGCGATGTTTTGAATAACCGGCTCACCTGATGGCACTACGAGTTCCGCGCGAGCCACGTCGGGATCGGAAAGCTTGGTGTGCAGGACCTTATAGCGGGATGCTTGATGATGGGATAGCAGGTAGAGGTCACCGCCGTGAACATCAAACCCGGTCACGTCATCGTCGACATCGCAGAAGCGCTTCCACGGCACGGTTGCGCCGTTCAGTGAATCGAGCGGCGCGACATAAGCCGTGATCTCATTGCGGACACCGTGCGCAATCACCCCCAAGGCAAACGAAGTGCCGGGCCACGTGGCCACAAACGGGATATCCGCGGCGTCGATGTTCACGTTCGGTGTGCCGACACCAAAGACCAGTCGGTCCTTGTCGGGCTGCGTGCCCAGGACATGCAGGTACGTGCGGCTGTTGAGATAGCGGTCTGTCGGAGCGGAAGTAGACGTGAGCTGTTGCAAGCGGTTGTATAACAACGATCGACCGTCAGGCATCCAGGTAGGACTGCCGAACTGGGCCCGATCGATCACGTCGCCGGTTTCTTTCCCGGTGCTGGTATCAAATACGCGGAGCACCGCGTCCTCCGATCCCGCAGCGGAAATACCGGCGGCGACATACTTTCCATCGAAGGAAGGCGCGTAGTAGCTGATTACATAGTGAGGCCCACCCGCGGTCGCGAACTTTGTGGGATCCACGAGGAGCCGCTCATCACTTTTGAGTCCGTCGCGGACGTACAGCTTGGCCACATCCTCCGAGGCCAGCCGCTTTTGGTAGAAATAGCGGTCGGCGGGCAAGCGCCGCAAGTCGGTGATTCGTGCGGGCGCGCCCTCATCCAAAGTCTTGATCCGCGCTAACAGTGCAGTTCGGCCCGGAATCCGGCCCAAGACGCCACGCGTGTAATCGTTCTGCCCCTTGAACCACGCAGTCACCTCGGGGTTCGTCAGGTCTTCCATGTAGCGATAGGGATCGGCGACTTTAACGCCGAAGTATTCGTCGGTTACCGCGCGAACGGTGGCCACCGGAGGAGCTGACGAATCCGCCTTGTTGGAGTCAGCGCCGGTTACCAGCGCCAAGGCCGCAAGGAGAACCGTGAGGATTACAACGTTTTGATAGCGGAGGCAATTGTGGGACATGATCGCGTCCTTCCCTGAAGGTTGGCATCTCTGCACTGACAGCTACGGACTGCCGGAACCTGACGGGCCATCTTAGTGCGGGACGGAAAGGCGAGTCAACGAACGAGCGCGCGTTTGCCGGGTTGCGGATGCAGCTGGCTATTTTAGGCCGACTGCCGACCAGTCGGTGAAGGGCACGGCTCGGCCGCCGCGCACCACGGTCGAAATCACGTGATCAAACCCTTTGTGATCCTTGGCCGAATAATCCAATTTGAGTTGCGGGCCGAGCCCTAGATCCATCTCGTGGATGGACTCGATGCCGTGGATTAGTCCCTCGCGGGTCAAATCCTTGCCGGCGCGCCTGAGTCCCTCCACCATGACCATGGCATCCACGAAACCCTCCAGGCTCACGAAATTCGGCGTTGCCGAAGGCGCATACTTCGACAGAGAGCGCCGGTAGAGCGCCACGGTCTTCAAGTCCGTCAGATAATACGGCGGCACCACTTGCGTAATGACCATGCCTTCGGCGTCATCGCCGGCTTCCGTGATGAGCTCATCCGTACCCACAAAAGAAACCGTCAGAAACAGCGGCTTCCATCCTTTAGCATGCGATTGCTTCAAGATTGGCGTAACGGTGTTCGGGGGACCGACCACCACGACGGCTTGGGGGTTTGCCGAGCGCACGGTGTCGATCGCACCGCCCACATTCGCGGTTTGCCGCTCGTAGGAAGCGACCTTAACCGGCTCCGCGCCATGCGCTTTGAGTGCTTCCGTAACGCCGGCGAGCACCGCAGAGCCGAAGGCATCCTCCGGGTAGATGACCCCCACTTTGTGATAGCCGAGCTTATCCCACACGCCGTCCATCTGCTCGCGCGTTTCGTCGTAGTAGGAGGCGCGCACGTTCACAATCCAATGGCGCAGCGGGGTATAGAGCGTCTGCGCGCCGGTGAACAGGCCGATCAGCGGTATCTTGTTGCTTTCGGCGAGCGGCAGGTACTTGACCGCCGTCGGAGTGCCCACGAAGAATCCCATAGCGAAGACCTTGTCGCTGAGCAGCCGGTTGAAACAGGCTTGCGTTTTAGCCGGATCGTAACTGTCGTCATAGGCAATTAACTTGAGCTTGCGGCCGTTCACTCCGCCTTCTTCGTTGGTCAGGCTGAAATAGGCGCTTGCGCCGGCCACCGTTTCTACGCCGAGCGAATGCGACGGTCCCTCGAGCGCCGAGCATGAACCAATGACGATCGTCTTATCGGTGACGCCGGGAGGATTTTGAGAGCGCGCAGAGAGCGCTGTTCCAAAAAGAAACAGACTCGCGAAACTGAACCGCAGGACGGACCGCAAGTGCTTCTTCATCACACCACCTCGCGCAAACGACACGCCGGCGAATCCGGCAGACGTTGCAGCCATACTGAATCTGCACCGGAGGGTTGTCAATGCGGGTCGGCAGGCGGTGAGGCCAAGCGGTAAAGTGAGAATAGGCAAAGACTGGGTGGAAGAAAGTTCGCAGGCCAAGAATTAGGGTTTCATTCTTGCCCCAATCAAAACCAGCGCCAAACCGGCGATGAGCGCCGCAGCGGTTGCGGCGACGGGAATTTGCGCGGTCTTTTCTTCGTCGACCGTGGCCTGAAACGGGCCGACTTTGGCGACTTGCTGTTGCTGATGGTAGGTGTAGGTAGGATGCAAAACGGCGGCGATGCCCAGGAGTATGAGCACAACGCCGATGATTATGAGTGCGCGCTTCATGGGACAAACCTTGGCACGACAAACTTAACACAAAGTCGCGCCGTCCATTTGCCAGTGCTTCGCAGACACACCCCTACACCACGTGGGTGCGGGGAATGGTTCGAAAGGCAGGGAAGATACTACGAACGGCTGGTGGCAGCGGCGGCAGCAACTTTCTTAGCGGCTTTGGCGGCTTTTGCGGCCGTGGACGCTTTGCGGCGCCTCTTGGTCTTCGGAGGCGTGGCTGGGGCTTCGCCGATGAGCTCGGCCGTCATCATGCTGGTAACGAACAGCTTGGGCCCGTGGTCATCAAAATCAACCGAAGTACGCTCCTGGTCCGATGCGGTCACGATTCCCAGGCCGTACACACCATGTTTGATCGTTTGTCCTTCTTGCATTGCTTGCACAACGTCCTCCTGGTCACGCACTCGACGCGGAATAAACTTTTTTGGTGGGTGCCCCGGCTGGGAAGTCGAAGCACCCCAATTTACAGGCTAGAGACCTGTGACGTTCTCCGCCTGAAGGCCCTTGGGACCCTTTTTCACTTCAAATTCAACCGCTTGGCCCTCGTTCAGTGACTTATAGCCATCCATCATGATCGCGGAGAAGTGCACGAAAACGTCTTCCCCGGTTTGTCGCTGGATGAAACCATAACCCTTCGAAGCATTGAACCACTTCACGGTACCTTGTTCCTTTGACACTGCTGCCGACCTCGAGTTGGGATTGTTTTGCTTCTCTTGGTCCGTCTGCTGGTCGACTAAGCGGTGAACGCCTCGGTCTCCCAAGCGCCGTGACATCCTCCAGCCCGCAAAAAAAGGCCGCAAAGTTTGTCCTTGCAGCCCCCTGAACGAGTCAAAAGGTAATACAAGAGCAACAAACGCTGGTTAGAAGCATAACACGAAAACCGCGGTTTGTCCACGCGCGGGGAGGCGAAATCGACGGTGCGTTATTATTGTAAACCATTTACAATGATGGGCTTACAGACAGATTTTGGGAATACTCGGACGGAGGAAAACAGAGCGAAGCACTTACTCGAGGGACTCCGGCTGAAGGGTCAAATTGCCCTCGCCGGAAGACTTTTTCTCCCAGTATTTACGCACCCACGCTTCCCAGCTCTTGCCTGCGGCTGGATCGCGCCCGGAAAAAGCCAGTGCCGCGATTTCGGCATAGGAAATTTTGACACGCTGGTTGGAATCGCGCGGCAAGATGCGGACGAAGGAGCTTTCGAGGGTGGCGCCGGTCACGCGGTCAAAGATGTAACCGTCGATCTTGCTGCGATCTTTTTTGGTGACGGCCACATCGCCGCGGTAGTCGAAAGCTTTTTCCAACGCCACGCGCAGATCGTCTTCGGTGGCCAGCGCAGGGACCCAGCCTTCCACGCTTTCGTGAACGGTTCCCGGCGCGACCTCGAGCGTTTCCGGGTCGAGGGCCGCGTTCGCCGCGCCGTGGCGGTCGGCATGCGCCGGGGCGCTCACGCGGGCGTCTCCTCGAGTTGCGTCTTGCCGCTGGAATTGATCTGCACCAGCGGATTGTATGTGTGCACCGGTTTCGCGGGCTCGTTTAGCAGGGCCAACGCGTCCGGATCCTTGTAGCTGCCTGAAAATGTCGCTTTGGCGGCGGCCCAAAGTCCACTCAATCCGCCGAAGGTGTGGTCGACGGCGCTCGCTTCATAGCCGCTGTGCACCATGCAATTGGCACACTTGGGATTGCCCGATTCCGTGCCGTAATTCTGCCACTCCACGGAGTCCAACAATTCCTGGAAGGTGTCCGCGTAGCCGTCTTGCAGCAAATAGCAGGGCTTTTGCCAGCCGAAAATGTTGTATGTGGGCATGCCCCAGGGCGTGCAGGCGTACTGCTGCTTGCCCATCAGGAATTCCAGGAACAATGGCGATTGGTTGAACTGCCAGTTCTTCTTGCGATTCGACAGAATCGCGCGGAACAGCCGGCGTGTCCGTGCGCGTCCCAGGAAGTGCTTCTGATCCGGCGCTTTATCGTAGGAATAGCCGGGCGAGAGCATCATGCCCTCGACGCCCAGCTCCATCATTTCGTCGAAAAAGGCGCGCACGCTGTTGGGGTCGGCGCCATCGAAGAGCGTGGTGTTGGTCGTTACGCGGAATCCGCGCTGGACGGCTTCCCGGATGCCTTCCATCGCCAGGTCGTAGCCACCCTCGCGGCACACCGAAAAGTCGTGGTGCTCGCGCTGCCCGTCCATGTGCACGGAAAACGTCAGATATTTGCTGGGCTTGAATAAATCGAGCTTTTCCTTCAGCAGCAGCGCGTTGGTGCACAGATAAATGTATTTCTTGCGAGCGACGAGGCCTTCGACAATCTTGTCGATCTGCGAGTGCATCAGCGGCTCGCCGCCGGGAATCGAAACCATCGGCGTCCCGCACTCGTCCACCGCCTTAAAACACTCCTCAGGCGTCAATTCCTTCTTCAGAATGTGTGGTGGATACTGAATCTTTCCGCAGCCCGCGCACGCCAGATTGCACCGAAACAGCGGCTCGAGCATCAACACGAACGGGTAGCGCCTCCGCCCCATCAGTTTCTGCTTCAGCACATAGGTGGCGACCGTCCAAGCTTGTGATATCGGTACGGGCATTGTGCCTGCTTCTCTCCAGTTTGACAGGGGAATAGTGCGACCGCCCCCCCAGCCTTCTTATTGTAACCGACAACGCGGCAATTCGGCGCCACTCGTTTTCGGCGATAAGAACAATGTTCCTGACTGGCACGCTGCGTGCCTTTCGGGTACTGCAGCCACACGGCGCGTAGCGATGGCGTAAACTGCTTCCAGGCGGACGCAAGCTCAATGCCGCGATCCAATCTCCTCTCACTCTTTGACGATTTCCACCGCTACTCGCGCGACATCGCCGTCGTGCAGCGCCGCGGTTACCGCCGCGAGTCTTCGACTTACGCCAAATTAGCGAAAATCGCTTTCCGCCTCGAACACGACTTGAGACAGCACGGCGTTCGCACTGGAGATCGCGTTCTCCTGTGGAGCCCGAACAGCGCCGAATGGATGGCCGCCTTCTGGGGCTGCCTTCTTCGAGGGGCCGTGGCAGTGCCCATCGATGACGGCGCTACTTTCGATTTCGCGGCACGCGTTGCACGTGAAACATCCGCTAAACTGATCATCGCCTCGGAGGGGAAACCCAGCCCCGACGCCGCCATCCCCACACTGAATCTGGAGGATTTGGCCGACAAGTCCGAAGAGCCATATGTCGTTATCACACACCACGATGGCCGCCATACGCCCCCGCCAATCTACCAATCCCTTGCCGACGAACCCATTACCCGCAACCACGTCGCGCAAATCCTCTTCACCTCCGGCACCACCGCCGAGCCCCGTGGCGTCGTCCTTACGCACAGCAATTTCCTGGCGAACCTCGAACCTCTCGAGCGCGGCATCGACCCGTACCGCAAGTACGAGCGCTGGTGGCACCCGCTTCGTTTCGTCTCGCTCGTGCCGCTCAGTCATGTCTTCGGCCAGTTCATGACGCTCTTCGTGCCGCCGCTGCTCGGTGCCGCCGTGGTTTTCGAGCCCTCCGCAAATGCCGCCGAAGTGATCCGTACCGTGAAGCGCGAGCGAGCCACGGCGCTGATCACAGTTCCCCACATGCTCGACATTTTGCGCAATGGCATCGTGCGCGACCTTGAAGCGCGTAGCGAGAGGGAATGGTTCGAGCGAACGTTCGCCGCCGCCAATGGCCAAAAATTTCTTCGCCGTGCGTGGATGTTCCGCCGCATTCATCACCGCTTCGGATGGAAATTTTGGGCGTTCATCTCCGGCGGCGCTGCGCTCTCCGCGGAAACTGAAGAATTTTTCAGACGCCTGGGATATGCCGTGGTGCAAGGCTACGGCATGACAGAGACGGCCTCGCTCATCAGTCTCAATCATCCGTTTCGCGCCGCGCAAGGTTCCATCGGCAAAGTCCTGCCCGGCCGCGAATTTCGTCTCGCGGAAGACGGCGAGATCCTGGTGCGCGGAGAAAACGTCGCGAGCGGCTACTGGCAAGGGGGCGCGCTGAGTGATTCGAATCCGGCGCAGGAAAACGGCGGGTGGCTGCGCACCGGTGACCTTGGCGAGCTCGATGCCGAAGGAAACCTGCGCTTCCGCGGCCGCAAGAAAAGCGTCATCGTTACGCCGGCGGGACTTAACGTGTACCCGGAGGACCTGGAAGCTTCGCTGCGCAAGCAGCCGGGCGTGCGGGATTGCGTGGTGACTCCAGAGCAGCGCGACGGAAATGCCGAGCCTCTCGCGGCTTTGTTGTTGCAGGAGCCGAGCGAAGCAGCCGCTCGCCACGCGGTTGAAGGCGCGAATCGCTCGCTGGCGGAGTATCAGCACATGCGCCACTGGATCATCTGGCCCGAATCCGATTTCCCCAGAACGCCAACAGGCAAGCCGAAACTAGCCGAAATAGCCGCCCGCGCCGCCGCACTTTTGAGAGGGCAGCCAAATGATGAGGCAGCGAATGTAGCGGCCGCCGACCGTGGCGGGCGCTTTTCGTCAGACTCAAAGGACGGCGTATCGGCTCTACTCGCAAATATCGCAACGCGAAGGCAATCGCCTGATCTGGACCACGATCTGAACCTCAGTTCCCTCGATCGCGTGGAACTAATGAGCGCCCTGGAGCAGCGTTATCAGGTGGAATTAAGTGAAACGGCGTTCGCGGAAACCAAAACTGTCGCCGATGTGCAGCGCTTGCTGCGCGAGCCCGGCCCGCGCCGCACCGAATACGTCTACCCGGGGTGGGCGCAGCGCGGACCCGTCCGCTGGCTGCGCCTGGCGGTTTACTACGCGCTGGTGTGGCCGGCCACGCAAATTCTGGGTCATCCTAGAATCATCGGCCGCGAAAATCTAAAAAATGTCCGCGGTCCAGTTCTTGTCGTTTCCAACCATGTCACGCGACGCGCCGACATGGGCTTGATTCTCACTGCGCTACCCATGCGTTTTCGCCACCGGCTGGCCACGGCGATGGGCGGCGAATCCCTGCAACGCATGCGGCGGCCGCCGCGCGACTGGCTCTTCGTCAGGCGCTGGGCATACCAAATCGGATACTGGCTGGTCATTGCGTTGTTCAACGTCTTTCCGCTGCCGCAGCTCTCCGGCTTCCGGGAAAGCTTTCGCTACGCGGGAGAATCGGTCGACCGCGGCTACAGCGTCCTGGTTTTTCCGGAAGGAGAGGTCAACAACACGGAGACGGGTGAGATGGCGCCATTTCAATCCGGGATTGGCGTGCTGGCGGAAAATCTCCGTATCCCCATCGTGCCGGTGCGCCTGGATGGCGTGTGGCAAATGAAGCGGCAGCACCGCCGCCTGGCGCGCATGGGCGAAATCACCGTGCGCATCGGAGCGCCGATCACGTTTCCGCCCGCCGCGCCTCCACACGAAATCGCGCGGTCCTTGGAATCCGCTGTGCGCTTGGTATAGGCGTGACTTCAGCGTCGACAGCGTGACTTCTTGTTCTATGGCAAAATAGAAGTTTGCAGGCGCGACTTTATGGCTCACAGAACCACTCTCGAAGCAGAACGACCCGCTAAAACCGCAAAACCCGGCAAGAAATCATCCGCCGAAAAACCGGCTATTTTTGATGATCGCGAGCGCATCTTTGACGCGTTTCGCCGCTGGGGTTACAACGAAGCCAAGCTTGATCCGCTCGGCTTTTTCGGGCCATTCCCTCAGCCTGATCTGGAAGGGCTGACCGGCCAAGCTGCCGAAGAAGCTCGCCGCATTTATTGCGGCACAATCGGCGCAGACTTCATGCACTTGCCTCAGCTGGAGCGGCGCCGCTGGATCGCGGAACGCATGGAAGGCCCGCAATCCGAAGTCAACCAGGGAAAAATTCTGGAACGCCTGATCCGCGCCGACCTTTTCGAGCAGGTCTTGCAATCGCGCTATCTGGGCACGAAGCGATTTTCGCTTGAGGGTGTCACCGCGCTGATCCCACTGCTCGACTCCATTCTCGACACCGTCGGCGAGCACGGCGCCCTCGAATCCGTCATGGCCATGAGCCATCGCGGCCGTTTGAACGTGATGGTCCACGCCGCCTGCAAACCTCCCCACGAAGTGGTCGCCGGCTTCGAGGACGTCGATCCGCGCAGCGTGCTCGGCGCTGGAGATGTGAAGTATCACGTCGGCGCCACCGGCACCTACATCACCTCCACCGGCAAAGAAATCGGCATCCACCTCGTCTCCAATCCCAGCCACCTCGAAGCCGTAGACCCCGTCGCCATCGGTCGCGCCCGCGCCAAGCAAACCCGCTACGGCGCAGGGAGCGCCAAGAACGTCGTCCCCATCGTCATGCACGGCGACGCCGCCTTTGCCGGCCAGGGCATCTGGGCGGAAACGCTGAATCTCGCCGATCTCAAGGCCTACACCGTCGGCGGCTCCATTCACATCGTCGTCAACAATTTGATTGGCTTCACCACCCTCCCGGAGCAGGAGCATTCCTCCCGCTTCGCCTCCGACATCGCCAAGCGCCAGTCCGTTCCCGTCTTTCACGTCAATGGCGAAGATCCCGACGCCGTCGTGCGGGTTGGAAAGCTCGCCGCCGAGTATCGCGCGCAATTTGGCAGCGATGTCGTCGTCGACCTCATCGGCTATCGCCGCCACGGTCACAGCGAAGTCGACGACCCCACCATCACGCAGCCGCGCCTCTACGAACGCATCAAGAATCATCAACCGCTCTGGCGCATTTATTCCGAGCGCATCGGCGTGCAGCCCATGCAAATCGTCGAGGGCATTCGCAAGGAATACGAAGAAGAACAAAGCAAAGCTCGCGAAATTAAGAAAATTCCGCACTTGCGCCAGCTGCCGGACTATTGGTCGGCCTATCACCGCGGCCGTTTCAAATCCGAGTACGAAGCGGACACTGGCCTTGACACCACCAAACTCGCCGAAATCACGGACGCGCTCGTTCGAGTGCCCCAGGGCTTTCACGTGCACCCGAAAATCGTCAAGCTCCTAGAGCAGCGCGCCGAAATGGGCCACGGCAAACGCCCCGTCGATTACGGCTTCGCGGAAGCGCTCGCCATGGGTTCAGTATTGCTCGAAGGCAATCCCGTTCGCCTGACCGGCCAGGATACCGAGCGCGGCACTTTCAACCAGCGCCACGCCATGCTCGTCGACACTGAAAGCGAAGAGGAATATTGCTCCCTCGCGCATCTCGCTCCCAATCAGCCCTTTTGCGAAATTCACAACTCTTCGCTCTCCGAAGCCGGCTGTGTCGGATTCGAATACGGCTTCAGCCGCGACTACCCGGAAGCTTTGGTTTTATGGGAAGCGCAGTTCGGCGATTTCGTCAACGGCGCGCAGGTCATCATCGATCAGTTCATCAGCGCCGGCGAAGACAAATGGGATCTTCCTTCCGGGCTGGTCTTGCTTCTGCCCCATGGTTACGAAGGCCAGGGACCCGAGCATTCGAGCGCGCGCATCGAGCGTTTTATGCAGCTCGCCGGCGAAGAAAACATGCAGATTTGCCAGCCCTCCACTGCCGCGCAATATTTTCACCTGCTGCGCCGGCAGGTCCGCCGCCCGTGGCGCAAGCCGCTCATCGTCTTCACTCCCAAAAGCATGCTGCGCCATCCCGACGCCTCCTCCAGTATCGGCGACTTCGCGCAACCGCGCTTCCTTCCCGTCGTTCCCGACCGTGAAGTGCAAGACGCCAAGCGCATCCTCATCGTCAGCGGCAAGCTCGGCCACGAGCTGCGCGCCGAGCGCCGCCGTCGCAAAGACACCAGCACCGCGATTATTTTCCTGGATCAGCTGTACCCGCTGTTGCGCCCGGAAATTGCCGCCGCCATCGACGAGCATCCCAACGCCCGCGAAGTCGTCTGGATCCAAGAAGAACCAAAAAACATGGGCGCGCATTTCTTCGTCGTGCCCCGCATCGGCCAATTAGTGCAAAGCAAAGGCCTGAAAATGCGCTCCATCAAGCGCTCCCCCAGCGCCAGCCCCGCCACAGGCTCCGCCAAAGCCCACGAGCTGGAACAAAAGACGCTGCTCAGCCTCGCGTTCACCACCAGCCCGACGGAATGACGTCATCGCACCTCTTTAACATTCCATTCATCTCCGTCTCATCTGCGTGTCATCCGCCGCCCTCACACTTGCTGCATTCACTGTGCTACCCGAAGGCTCAAGTGACCCCAGGCGCTCCAACACCTTCCGCATTTCGCGGGCCTACGGTACACTTCGAACAAGCCGGCGGGCGGAACGTGCCACCTGCATGAAACGTATCCTGATCATTGAAGACGACCGCGACATCGTCGAACTGGTTCGCTACAACCTTGCGAATGAGGGATTTCAGGTCAATGCCGCCTTCGACGGCAGCAGCGGCCTGAATACCCTGAAGAAAACGCCTCCGGATCTTCTGCTTCTCGATCTCATGCTTCCCAAAGTTTCCGGGCTCGATATTTGCCGGGAAGTTCGCCGGGATGAATCGCTTAATCGTTTGCCAATCCTGATGCTCACCGCGCGTGGCGAAGAAGCCGACCGCGTCGTGGGCCTGGAGATGGGCGCCGACGATTACGTGACCAAGCCGTTCAGCCCGCGCGAATTGCTGGCGCGCGTCAAAGCGCTGCTCCGCCGCGCGGAGCCGCCTTCGGACTCGCCCCGCACCATTGAGGTCGGGAAGCTAGCCATCGATCCGGCGTCGTATCGCGTCAGTCATTCCGGGAAGCCCGTTCCGCTCAGCACGCTCGAATTCCGGCTGCTCTACTACCTGGCTTCGCGGCCTAACCGCGTTTTCACGCGCGACCAGCTTCTCGATGCCGTCTGGGGCACCGATCGTTTCGTCACTCCGCGCAGCGTGGACGTCTACGTCCGCCGTCTGCGCGAAAAAATCGAAGGCGATCCCGAGAATCCCGTCCACCTGAAGACCGTCCGCGGCGCCGGGTACTTGTTCGAAACTCGTGCGGCATAACCTTTTCTGGAAACTAACGCTGACGTTTTTCGCCTTGCTCGTGGGCGTGCTGCTCGCCGTGGATTTCTTCGCCGAGCGCGCCCTCCGCGAGGATTACGCCAACACCGCCTTTGCGCAGTTGGCTGCCATCGCGCACATTGCGCAAGCGCGCCCGCCGCGCCTCACGGCCATCCCTCCGGCAAATCCCGAAGAAATCAGCGGTCTGCAAAAATGGACCGCGGAAATGGCCGCCAGCGGCGCGCGCGTTACCATCATCACCCCAGTTGGCTTGGTTCTCGCGGATTCGCAGTCCGATCCCCGCACCATGGAAAATCACGCCGGCCGGCCCGAAATCCGTGACGCGCTCGCCAAGGGCGAAGGGCAGTCCACGCGCCACAGTGTCACCATCAACCGCGACTTGCTTTATTACGCCGTGAAGCAAGACGTCGGCGCCGGTTCTCCTGTCGTGTTGCGTTTCGCCATTCCGCTCGCCACCATTCAGGAGCTTCTCGGCTCCTTCCGCCGCAGCTTGTGGCTCTCTTCCTTCATTATTCTGTTGCTCGCAGGAGCTGCTTCGCTGCTGGTTTCCCTCGGCCTCTCCGCACGCATCGAGCGCCTCGAGGACTTTTCCCGCCGTGTCGCGGAAGGCGATTTCCGCCCGCTTCCCGGCGATGGCTCCGGCGACGCACTGGAAAAACTCGGCGCTTCGCTGAATCAAACAGCGGCGCGGCTCGATCAGACCATCCGCACGCTAACCGAGGAGCGCAATCTTTCCTCCGCAATCCTCGGCAGCATGGTGGAAGGCGTCGCGGTAGTGAGCGCCGCGGAGCGGCTGGTCTTCGCCAATCGCAGCTTTGCGGAAATTTTGGAGCTGCACGCGCTCCCGAAGTCGGGGAGCGCACTGGTGGAAGTGGTGCGCCAGACGGAAATGATTGAAGCGGTGCGAAAGGTCTTAGCCGGCGAGCCGCGCGTGGAATCCGAGATCGTCACCGGGACGCTGCGCCAGCATTTTTTCGCCGCCACCGTCGCCGCGGTCCGCGCCGGCGAAACCTCCGGCGCCGTCGTCGTCCTTCACGACATTACCGAGCTGCGCAAGCTTGAGCGCGTGCGTCGCGATTTTGTCGCCAACGTTTCGCACGAGTTTCGCACGCCGCTGACCGCCATTCAGGGTTTCGCGGAAACATTGCTCGCCGGCGCTATGAACGATCCGCAAAATCGCGAGCGCTTCCTCGAAATCATCGTCGAGCATTCGCGCCGCCTCGCGCGGCTGACCGAAGACTTGCTCATGCTCTCCAAAATGGACGCCGACCGCCTCGAACTTGAAATTCGGCGCGTCAGCGTCGCGCAGCTTATCGAATCCTGCATGGAAACCTCGCGCCATCGCGCCGCCGAAAAAGAGATCGCCATTTCCGTCAAGCCTTTCAACGGCTTGCCCGATGTCGCCGGTGATCGCCGCCGCCTCGCGGAAGTGCTGCAAAATTTGCTCGACAATGCCACGCAATACACGCTCGCGCGCGGTCAAATCGTGGTCAGCGCGGAATCTCGCGACGCCGAAGTCGTCTTCACCGTCGCCGATACCGGCATCGGCATTCCCACCGCCGATCAGCCGCGCATCTTTGAGCGCTTCTATCGCGTCGACGCCGCGCGCTCCCGCGAGCTGGGCGGCACCGGCCTGGGCCTCTCCATCGCCAAGCACATCGTCGAAGTGCATGGCGGCCGCATCTGGGTCGAAAGCGAAGTCGGCCGCGGCTCGCGATTCCATTTCTCCGTCCCCATCTTCGACGCCGAGCGGGCCGCCCGCGCAACCCCGTCCGCCGGGACATCACGCGGCAGCGGCCGCGCTTCCGCGTAGAGGATCCGTCAGGCCACGCCCTGGAACACTGCAACCGATTTTGTTTCCGTTCGTTCACAATCGCTTCATCAACCTTTAATCGTCCCCGCCGCATATTTTTGCTTACGAGCGGGAGTGTCAGTTGCCGACGCCCATCCGCACGGAGGGCCAATTCATGGCGAACACCACGGCCGGACTCACCGAGGCAATACTGTACGACGTGCTGGTGAACTACCTCGTCTCCATGGCCCGTACTGTGGAAGGTGCCATGAATCGCGCCCTGGACGCGGTCACCTCGCTCGATAGCACGCGCACGTCCGCGCTCCCCAGCGAAGTCTTTCTCCTTGAGCCGCGCATCAACGAAATGGAAATTGTGATCGACGAGCACGCCATACGCCTGCTCCGCCGCGGCTCCTTCTCCGATGACGAAATGCGCCTGATCGTGGCGGCGCTGAAAATTACCAACGACCTTGAGCGCATCGGCGACCTCGCCGTCAACCTCGCGCAAGGCGCGGTTTCCCTGCGCGAAATGCCTGGTGCGCGGATTCCGGAGGAGTTGGTGCCCATGGTTCTCGCCGTGCGCGCCATGGTCAGCAAGAGCCTCGGCGCGCTCATCTTTCGCAACGTGGAAATGGCCACGGAAGTCCTTGAAAGCGACGATGTCGTGGACCAATACCGCGACCGTATTTTCGAAAATTTGCTCGCCTCCATGACCCAGCAGGCCACGCTGGTCAGCTCCGGCATGCAATTCATTCTGGCTACTCGCCACCTCGAGCGCATTGCCGATCACGCCAGCAACATTGCCGAGGACATCATTTTCTGGGTGCGCGGCCTCGACGTGCGCCACGGTCGCGGCCTGACCATGCGCCCGGACCGCTCCGAAGGGCAACCCAGCTCCGGGATCGCCAGCGAAACGCGGGGCGAAAGCCCGCTAGCCGGCTCGCCCGAAGCTGGCGCGGTCATCGAGAATTCACACGCGTTTGATGCCGGTGTGACCCCGGCCTGCGACACTGAGCACGCTTAATCTTCACCAATCGTTCCTACCTGGAGACCGGCGCACCCCTGGCGCCGGTCTCCTCCTCCTCACCCTTGGTTCCCGGGCATTGCCTTGGCGTCGTGAGTTAACTAGACGGACTCCAGGAAACGCGTGGAACCCCGCCGCATGGTAAACTTAGATGTTTGATTGAAGGAGAATTTCCGTGAACTGGGGCTGGTTTCCGGTGGGCAGTGCCATAGCGTTGACGCTTCTTACCTTGCTATTTCTCTCCCAGCGATTTTGGTATCGCTCCGTCTGGCGTGTCACCGCCAAGTGGCGCATCGCCTGGCTGCGCGCCGCAGTGCGGCTCGTGTACGTCGCGCTGCTGGTTCTGATTATTGGCTCCGTGGCCGACGGATTTCGCATGGGGTACCGCCACCACTTGATTCCCGGCGCCAAAATCACGATGTTCGCGGGCCTGTGGTTTACGAGCGCGCTCTTCGCCTATATCGCAGTGAAGGTGGTTCGCGTCATCGAGCGCCTTTATGTTTCCTTCCGCTCTGTTGCTCGGCGCAACAACCGCGCGTCAAGCTCTTCGCCTGCCCCGGTGACAGCAAACGCGCCGGCCACGCGCGCAACTGCCGTGGCTGCGGACCTGGTCCCGGACCCTTCGCGCCGCTACTTCTTCCGCACCGCTTCCGCCCTGGCGGGCGCTGTTCCTTTTCTCAGCGTGGTCTATGGCTTCGCCGCCGAGCGCTTGGATTACCGGGTCCGCCGCGTCGAAATCCCCACCGCCAATTTGCCGCCCGCTCTCGACGGAATGACAATCGTCCAGCTTAGCGACATTCACCTCAGTGGCAGCACGAGCCGCACGGATGTTCGCCGCGCGGTGGACATGGCCAACGCGCTGGGCGCCGATCTCGCCGTCGTCACGGGAGACTTCATCACCGGAGCTGCGGACCCGCTGGCCGATTGCGTCGACGAGATCCGCCAACTTCGCGCACCCCTCGGTATTTTCGGCTGCAACGGCAACCACGAAATTTACGCAGGGGCCGAAGATGCCGCGCAGGAACTCTTCGCGCGGGCCGGCATGAAATTGCTTCGCTATGAAAATGTGCAGCTCGCGTTTCGCGGCGCGCATTTTAATCTTCTCGGCGTCGATTATCAGCGCGAGCGCGCACATAGCGGCCAGCGTCTGGAGATGCTTCCCGACCTGGCTCCCCTGGTTCATCGGGACATGCCAAACATTTTGCTCTCGCACAATCCGAACACTTTTAATCGTGCCGCGGAGCTGGGCATCGAGCTATCGCTGGCTGGGCACACCCACGGCGGGCAAGTCCAGGTGGAAATCCTCGATCATCGCTTCAGTCCGGCGCGCTTTATCACCGATTACATTGCCGGCGCGTACTTCCGCCCGCTCTCCATGCCCGCGACAAACCTCCGTGCGCTGAAGGAGGCAAACTATTCGAGCCAACAGGCGCTGACATCCAGTCACGCCCAGCCGCCCCTCTCAGTGCTCTATGTCAACCGCGGACTAGGCACGGTCGGCGCCGCCGTGCGCCTCGGCGTTCCGCCGGAAATCACGTTGATCACGTTGCGTCGCGCATAAACACCTCATTGGCAGTCGTCGGCGATTGACCCACTCGTGTCCGCTTATTCCCCGGCACGGAAAGCCTTCCCCGCCGGAGTATGATGGTATTGCCTGACGTTCCTATGCTCCTGCGAGTTGCCAACGTCCTGTTTTCGGTGGCCTTCGCCTGGGGACATCCTTCCCCGCGGATGGAGAAACTGCAGATTCCCCGAGGAAACGGCGACTACGTTATTGCCGGTTCCGCGCGGCGCGAGGACACGGATGAACCTCTTCCCGGGGTCCGCATGCAGTTGCTCACTGTTGCTGGAAGCGTTGCTCACCCCACCGTTTTGACCAATCCTTCCGGTGAATTTTCCTTCGGCCACTTTGCGCCGGGTCAATACGAAATCGTCGCCGAAGAGGATGGTTACCAGCCCACACGTCTGCCGGTGGAAGTCACGCGATACGATCAGCCGAACGTGATTGTCCGCCTACGAAAGCAACTTGTCGCGGCTATTCCCACTGGCGATGTGACCACCGCGCATCAACTCGCCATCCCACAAAAAGCCCGCGCCGCCTTTGAGAAAGGCATCGCTAAAGCCGACTCGCGAGGAGACTACACAGGAGCCGTGCAGGAATTCCAGCGCGCCATAAATAATTACGCGGACTATTACGAGGCTTACGCGCAGATGGGCATGGCATATGTTCACCTGAAAGACTTCCCTGCCGCCGAGAAAGCGTTGCGCCAATCCATTGCGATGAGCGCGCAGAAATACGCACCGCCATTGCTGCTGCTTTCCATGCTCCTGAACGATCAGAATCGTCCGAATGACGCCGAGCCCGTGGCTCGCCAGGCGATCGCCTCTGATCCAAACACCTGGCGCGGACCTTACGAACTGTCTCGCGCTCTGCTTGCCTTGCGCCGCTTACCCGAATCGGAAGCCAGCGCGTATGCTGCTCGCGGCCTCAAGCCGGAAAACCCCGATGTCTACCTGCTGCTGTCCGAAATCCACCGTCACACGCAAAATCCTTCGGCCCTGCTGCAGGATATTGACGCCTACCTCAAGCTCGCGCCGCAGGGCCCGGCCGCGCCACAAGTGCGCAAGCTCCGCGAGCAGCTCCTGAAATTCATGGAATCGCAGGCCAAACCTGCCGTCGCTCCCTGAGAGAGTTAAAGCCGACAAGCGTCCTGAGCATCGCCCCACCAGCGGCTTTGCGCAGCGATCTGCTCTGACGACTTGATTCGCCAAAACGCTGAGTCCTTGCGGCCCAGCCGCGCTTCCGATTATGAAGGGGAGGATCGAGGGCCAGACGCGCTGCGGCCTTGACCCGCGTTTTGCTGGACGCGGAGATGAGCCGCCACCAGGCGAATCTCGCCAAATGTGATTTCCTCTGGCAATGCTTCCTTTACCGGCTTCAGGCGCTCCTTGCCAAATTGTTGAATTGCCGCAGCAATCTGCGCGTAGCGCTCGGCGCTGAGCCACTTCGCCTCGAACTTCACCTCGCCGCCTTCCATCAGTTTGGCCACCATGTCCACCACGCTACTGACCTTGCGGCCGCGAATCTGCGCTATTTCCTCGAATGTGCGTCCTTCTCCGAGGAGCTGCAGCGTATCCTCGCGCGGGTGTGAGGCGGCGGCGTGCCAGTCATTGTTGGCCCGTTCGCCTTTGTTGAACCGCTGCAGTGCGTCCAGGATCTCCTGGCCGTAACGCTCCACCTTCTTGTCTCCGAAGCCAGAGACCGCCCGCAGCGCCTGCAAGGATGTCGGCTTGACGGTACACAGCGCATCCAGCCCTGTGTCATGCAACACGACGAAGGCGGCCACTCCCAAATCTCTCGCCGTATTGCGCCGCCACTCGCGCATGTATTCCCGCAATTGAGCATCCGGCAAGGACAAAGTGGCGCCAGCCGGACGCTGTTCGCCCGCGACCCGCTTGTCGGGTGGCGTCCGGCGAGCCTTCGCGCGCGGCCCCCAGGACCGCGTTTCCTCCACTTCCAGCCAATCCGGCGTACCCGCGCAGATGTCGCAGGTGCCGCAGCGTTCCCACTTGGGTTGCTCGCCGAAGTGCTTGCACACATGATGCTGCCGGCACTCCATGGACTGCACAAAGCGTTCCACCTCGTGGTAACGCTGCCACGATCGCTCCCGCTCTACGGGATCGCCAATCTGCCCTATGAAATAGGCGTGCAGTCCACGATCCTTTTGCTGCCATAGCAAAATGCAATCTGCGGGCAAGCCATCACGCCCCGCGCGGCCCGCTTCCTGGTAGTACTGCTCGACGCTCTTCGGCAGCGACAGATGAATCACCGAGCGTACCGCTGCCTTGTTGATCCCCAGGCCGAATGCCAGCGTGCCCACCAGCACGCGCACCTCGTCGCTCATCCATTTTTCCTGATTTTCGCGGCGCGCCTTGGCCTCCATCTGGCCGTGATAGCCGATCGCCGCTATCCCATTTTCCTCAAGGACATCAACCGTCTCGCCCACCCGCGCAATCGTCGGCGCGTACACGATTACATTGCCTTCGCTAACCCTCCGCACCGCTCGCAGCAACATCTCTTCCTGCGTGCGCGAGTTGCTTTCGTGCACGATGTAATGCAGGTTCAGCCGCCGGAAACTGGCGATATGCTTGTGCGGGTCGCGCAGCCGCAACTGCTCGATAATGTCGTGCCGCACGCGCTGCGTCGCGCTGGCGGTGAACGCCGCAATCGGCCGGTCCGGGAAGAGCTCGCGCAATCGGCTCAGTTGCCGGTACTCCGGGCGAAATTCGTGGCCCCACTCGGAGATGCAATGCGCCTCGTCAATCGCGAAGAAAGAAACCGGTATTCGCTTCAGCCACTCGGGCGTGTCCCCCAGCGCCACGCGTTCCGGCGAAAAATACAGTAGCCGGAATTCTCCCGCTGTGGCGCGCTTTAGAATTTGGCTTCGTTCTGCCCCGCTCAGGGAGCTGTTCACGAATGCCGCCGGAATCCCGCTCTGCTCGAGCTGTGCCACCTGGTCCTGCATCAGGGCAATCAGCGGCGAAATGACCACCGCCGTGCGTCTGGCGTCCAGCACTGCCGGCAATTGGTAGCACAGCGATTTGCCGCCGCCGGTGGGCATCACGACGCAAGCGTCGCGTCCCGCTGCAATGCTCCTCACAACCGCTTCCTGTCCGGGCCGAAACGCGTCGTATCCCCAGTAATGCCGCAGGGTGTCAGTGAGAGAACTTGCGGTTTCGGGCTGCATCCCGGTTTCGATTCCCTGGTCGGGCAAAGCCGCAGCAAAGCTCATAGCATACTCCCTAACTCCGCAGCAGTTTCGCTTTTGTTTCGCTATATGTCAAGTAAGATTTCTGTGAATCGTTCGCACCGTTGTGGAATCTGTGGAAAACCGAGAAACAGGCTGGTGCTAGCGGCGGCGAACTCGACTCATTGCCCGCCCGAAACCGAGGCGGGTTGCTGGCCGGGGAGCCCGGTGCCATAATCCTGCTTCAGGTAAGGAAGCGTGTCCCCGCTCGGACCTCGGGTTGCGGAACACGAGTTACGGGGGATAGTCATGGCTTTGCGCGATAGTTGGATCGAAAAACGAGAAGCGGCGGCGGCCACCGCGAACGGCAACAGGAACATGTCGCAGATGCATCTCGCGCGGCAAGGTTTCATTACCGAAGAGATGCAGTTCATCGCGAAGCGCGAACGCCTGGAACCGGAGCTGATCCGCAGTGAAGTGGCGCGCGGCCGTTGCATCATTCCCGCCAACATTCATCACCGCAACCTGGAGCCGATGGCCATCGGCATCGCCACCAAATGCAAAATCAACGCCAACATCGGTAATTCCGCCACGAGTTCCAATATTGGCGAAGAGCTGAAGAAGTTGCATCACGCGGTGCACTACGGCGCTGACACCGTTATGGACCTGAGCACCGGCGGCGACATCCCCGTCATACGCAAAGCCATTATCGAAGCATCGCCTGTGCCCGTCGGAACGGTTCCTGTTTACGAAGCAATCTCCCGCGTGCGCCGGCCGGAAGATTTAACCTTCGAGTTGATGCTCGAAGTCATCGAAGAGCAAGCCGAGCAGGGCGTCGATTACATGACTATTCACGCCGGCGTAATGCGCGAGCATGTGCCGTTTGTGCGCAAGCGCATCACCGGCATTGTGAGCCGCGGCGGTTCGCTGATGGCGCACTGGATGGAGCATCACAAGAAACAGAATTTTTTATACGAACATTTCGATGACATCTGCAAAGTGTTCAAGAAGCATGACGTGAGTTTTTCGCTGGGCGATGGTTTGCGGCCGGGCTGCATTGCGGACGCCAGCGACGAAGCGCAGTTCGCGGAATTAAAAGTCCTCGGCGAGCTCACCAAAAAAGCCTGGGATCACGACGTGCAAGTGATGATCGAAGGCCCCGGGCACATTCCCATGGACAAGATTAAGGAGCAGGTCGAAAAAGAAATGGAGTGGTGCCACGAAGCGCCCTTCTACACGCTCGGCCCACTCGTCATCGACATCGCTCCGGGCTACGACCACATCACCAGCGCGATCGGCGCGGCCATGATCGGCTGGTACGGCGCCTCGATGCTCTGCTACGTCACACCGAAAGAGCACCTGGGCCTGCCGAATCCGGAAGATGTGAAGCAAGGCGTGATCGCCTATAAAATCGCCGCGCATGCCGCGGACGTCGCGCGGCATCGTCCCGGCGCGCGTGATCGCGACGATGCGCTTTCCTACGCACGGTTTCTCTTCGACTGGAACAAGCAGTTCGAGCTCTCGCTCGATCCCGCCACCGCCAAAGCCATGCACGACGAAAATCTTCCCGACGATTTCTACAAAGAAGCCAAGTTCTGCTCCATGTGCGGCCCGAAGTTCTGCTCCATGAACATCACGCAATTGGCCGAAGCCGAGGGCGGCCACGACCAGGCGGAACGCCAACAAAAATTTGTCGAGCTGCTCGCCAAGGTAAAAGCCGCAGGAGCGTAACCAGCTGCATTCGGTCGGTGAATGGCAATGTCGGATCGCTCAGATGTGATGGCATTGATTGGGGCGGGGCCTGTGGGGCTCGGCATGGCTAAGGCTTTGCTCGAGCACAAAATTCCCTACGAAGAATTGGAGGCGGACCGCGAGTTGGGCGGGAATTGGCTGCACGGCGTGTATGAAACCGTGCATATTATTTCTTCGCGCAAAACCACGGAATACGCGGACTATCCGATGCCGGTGGATTATCCGGATTTTCCCAGCCGCCAGCAGATGCTGGATTATTTGCGGGACTATGCGCAGAAATTTCAGCTCACACCGCACATTCAATTCAACACCAAAGTGGTGATGGCTTTACCGCTTGCGGATGGACGCTGGGAGCTCGAACTCGCGAGCGGCGAAAAGCGCATCTACAAAGGGCTCATTGTTTGCAACGGGCACCACTGGGACCGGCGTTTTCCGAAGTATCCGGGAGAATTTGCAGGCGAGTTCATTCATTCCAAGGATTACCGAACGCCGGCACAGTTGATAGGACAACGCGTGCTGGTAATTGGCGGGGGAAATTCCGCTTGCGACATTGCGGCGGAAGCGGCGCGCGTAAGCAAGACGGCGCGCATCAGTTTGCGGCGCGGTTACTGGTTTTTGCCCAAGACACTTTTCGGGATTCCGTCGGCAGAATTGATCAAGCCGTGGGTTCCAGTGTGGGGGCAGCGGATTTTCTTACGGATGGTCTTGCGAATTGTCATCGGAAAATATTCGGACTACGGTTTGCCGGAGCCGGACCACAAAATTTTCGAGGCGCACCCGACGATCAACAGCGAACTGCTCTATTACATGAAGCACGGGAGGATTCAGC
>WNFR01004653.1_pt1 | contig 27236 bp, 24 predicted proteins | sample 5400221 | NCBI WGS metagenome assembly WNFR01 (sample SAMN13153357, study PRJNA577476) | soil metagenome | isolation source: 40 cm soil under Madrone tree | place: USA:California | collected 2016-06-14
AATCGCTTGCGTTGTGCGGGGAGACCATTGCGCACGTCCTCAGCCAACCCGGTAAGCGGATCTCGCTTGACCAGGTTGTGAATGAAAAGTTTTTCTTCCCGCTTTTGGGCCAGGTCTCTTTGCGACAAAAGTCGTTTCCTCGCTTCTGGACGAGCGAATGATCACCAGGATACCTGGGGGCTGCTGCAAGGGTCTGCTTATGATAGCCGATTAGACCCCATTAGCAAGACTAAGGCGGGATTCTTAGGTCTTAGTTTGGCCGGACCCTGTCCCCGCCTCAGGCTCAGCAGTCACTCATTGTCAAATCCAACTTTCATCTCCGGCCATCTCTCAGGTCAGGAAGGTGGACCCTGTCCCCGCCTCAAGGTTGAATGCCACTCAATATTCAAACCAGCAACCCAATTTGAGTCATCTCTCGGGTCAGGAAGGTGGACCCTGTCCCCGCCTCAACTTTGAATGCCATTCAAGCTCGGAGCGGGGACAGGGTCCACCTTCCTGACCTGAGAGGTGGTTGCAGTTGAGAGAACCAGCATGATGGTGTGTGGCATTCAATACCGATCAACTGCTCGTTCCTACCCGTTCCTAGCCCCGCTTGACCAACAGACGCAGGCCGGGCAAGATCGCACGCGATGTTTTACCCTAAGTGCCCCGCCCCAGATTTCTGGCGAAGGTCTTCCCTCAAGTATTTCCTGGTGACCAGCGCGATCGTTTTATGCGTAGCGTCGGCCCAGCTTGTGGCTTTCGCTCAAACCTTCCTACGCGAGCTAGATGCCCCTGAAAAAGTTTCCGTTTCAATCAAAAACCGCGATGGACGAGTGTCAGTTATCGCCTCAGACGAACAACAGAAGAAGGTCAGTATTAACGCAACGTCGGCCGGTTTGCCGGTGGAACCGAGCGATGTGCGCGTGGATGCAAAGGGAGAATCGATCCAAATTGATGTGCGTGCCCGACGTGAAAAGGATCGGATCGATATTGTGGTGCGCATTCCGACACGTTCAAAGGTCACGGTTGAGAGCGAAGCAGGCGCTGTCGACGTGGTAGGCAATGTTGAATCGGCCAACATCAGGACGAATACGGGAACGATCCATGCGGATGTTCCGCTTGATGCCCTGAAGTTTGATTTTCTTTGGGTGGCAAGCAGGCCACGATTTCTAAGCGACGTTGAATTGCCGCCGGTTAAAGAGAAGGCGGGGGGCACTTTCAAGATTTCTGGAAGACTGGGAGAGAAGAAAGCAGATAAAGAAGAACTGGTTGCACTCGATTTTCAGACACTGCGCGGCGTGGTCCTGCTTAACGTTGACCCGAGTATGGTGCCCAGCGATCTGCATGAGCGTCCACTGACGGAGGCAGCGCGCGCCATCGTGCGGAGCGGCGACAGTCAACTAGTCGAGGCTATCCGCAAAGTTTCTCCCAAGATGTTTGGCGACTATGCGCGGACATTGCCTCCGCTCGAACGGGAACCAACGCTGGTCAAGAGGCAGCCTCCTGGTCAGATCGTAAGCTCAGTAGCACCACAGTTGATGCGCTTCAACGCCAGCGTAATGGATCGCAATGGACGCGCGATTGGTGGGATGCGCGAGTCTGACTTTACGGTTTACGAGAATGGTCTTCAGAGACAAGTAACGAACGTCCTACCAACCAATGAACCCTTCAATTTGGTTCTTTTGTTGGACGTTTCCGGCAGTGTTGAAGAAAGAATGGATTTTATTCGGAAGGCGGCGCGCGATTTTTTGCGCACCACGAGCCCTCAAGATCGTATTGCGATCATTAGTTTTCGCGATGATATTCAGGTTATCTCGAATTTCAGCACTGACCGCCAGATGCTTTCGCGCAAACTCGATGAAATCGATGCGGGAGGAGGCACTGCTCTTTATGATGCAATCGGTTACGTTTTGGCCGACACTCTGAAACAGCTGCGCGGCGAACGCACGGCGATCGTAATCATGTCGGACGGCGACGATAACAAATCATTTGTTCCTTTTCCCGCAATCCTGGAAGCGACGATGGAGTCGGGAGCACTGATCTACCCGCTGTACGTTCCCTCCGGATTGATTCCGGAATCGAGTGTGCCAAAACCGGAAATCACAATTGATCCCCTTCGCACTCGTTATCTGACTCTCACCTCGCGCGCTGAAGAGGAAGCACGCAAGCTCGCCGCCGTTTCCGGCGGGGTCTATTACCCTATACGGCGAATGGAAGATCTGCAGAAAGCTTATGACGATGTGGTGAGGCAACTGCGCACTGCTTACACAATTACCTACGCCTCAAATTCAACACCAGCAGGTGGCCGCCGCGTTCGTGTGCGCACAAATCGCGAAGGAGCTTCGGTACGGTTGAGTCCGGTCGTCGGGGTTGCCACTCCTTAAGTGGAATCTTCGTGCAAAAATGATTGGATCTTACCTCTCTTATTGCCTTTTCAGCCTTCATCCGTCATCCTTCATCCTTGAATGAACCAGCCTCTCTTCTCCGCCCTTTTTGACGAATCCGAGCGACGACCGTTAACCGTTTCGGAGCTGACCGCTGCTGTAAGAACAGCACTCGAAGCGCGCTTCACGTCAGATTTCACAATCAAGGATGAAGCTGCTCAATTGCGGGCAAAATGTTTTCGTTCCGCAAATACGCGGATTCGCTTTCGACCCACCGATGGTTTGCACGTACGCGCCCGCGGTCGTTTGAGTGTCTATGCGCCGCGCGGTGAGTATGAAATGGTTGTGGAGTCACTTGATCCGATCGGAGCGGGGGCCTTGCGCATCGCTTTCGAGCAGCTCCGCGACAGACTGCAAGCCGAAGGTCTCTTTGCGAAAGAACTCAAACGACCGCTACCGGTTTTTCCGCGCCGTGTTGGTATTGTCACGTCTCCCACGGGTGCTGCCATTCGCGACATTCTCAATGTCATCTCCCGGAGGACTCGCACCGTTCACGTGCTCTTTTCACCGGCACGGGTGCAGGGTGAAACAGCCGGGCCCGATATTGCGCGCGCTATCCGCTTAATCAATCAGCATCACGAACGGGCTTTGCGCGAGGGACGAAGTGGTGATCTGGTCGACGTACTGATTGTTGGTCGCGGCGGCGGATCCAGTGAGGATTTGTGGGCTTTCAATCAGGAAGAGGTAGCCCGCGCGATCCGCAAATCCGTTATTCCCGTTATCTCCGCTGTCGGCCATGAAACGGATTTCACCATTGCAGATTTTGTGGCTGATTTCCGCGCGCCAACACCTTCCGCGGCTGCCGAGATAGTGGCGGCGCACGAGGACCAGGTTTGCTCCTCCCTTGAACGATTGGGGCGACAACTAGTGCGGTTGACGCGATTCAGAATTGTTGATGCCCGAGCGAAGGTACAGGAGCAGGCCTTGTCGCAGGTGTTTGACGAAGTAAGAGCGCGGTTGCGCGATGCGCGTGCGAACACCAGTTCCGCCACGCATGAATTACAAACGCTGATCACGCGAACGGTCCGCAACGCTCAGTCGCGAGCCAATGCGGTGACGCAAAACTTATCGCCTGCTCGGCTGCAAACGCGCGTAGTGAATGCCCAGGCCCGGTTTGAGACGGCATCTTCAGGTTGCAGTGCCGCGATGGAGATGCAGTTACAACAAGCGCGTGAACGGCTGGGTCTCGCCGCCGTTTCGCTCGACGCGCTATCACCACTGGCGGTGCTACAACGTGGTTACGCGATAGCCCAGGATAAATCGGGAGCGCTGTTGCGCGATGCTAAATCAGTTGCGGTTGGTGATGAAGTGCGCGTGCGCTTGGTCAAAGGAAGACTTAATACCCGCGTCGAAAGTCTCGAGTTGTCGGATGAACTCTAGGGAGGTGTCCGATATGCTTCAGCTTGTCGTTGCGTGCGCCGAAGACTTCTGCGAGAGTCGACGACAAGCTAAAGCATATCGGACATTAACCGGACATAAACGAATATGAATAAGTCGAGCCGCAAGCGGATCGTAATCAACCTTGATCAGTCGAGTGGCGCGCAGCCAAGAAAACGGCGCGCCAGACGCTGGCCCAAGGTACTTGCCCTCCTGGCAGTGCTGATAATAGTTGTTGTCGTGACCGCGGCGGCGGGTGGGTACCTTTGGTGGCGACACTTCCAAACAACCCCGTCTTACTCTCTCGCACTTATTCTCGATGCAGCGCAGCGCGATGACATGGTTGCCTTTGATCAGCAGCTCGACAACGACGAGATCGCCAGGAATATGGTTGGAAGTTTTCAGCAGAAGGCGGCAAGCCGTTATGGCGCAGCACTCAGTGGACCGTTGCAATCGCAGATTGATAGTCTGCTGCCGTCTTTCCTGCCTCGTTTGAAGCAGACAGTGCACGACGAACTGGCGAAGCAGCTAAAGGAGTTTTCCGCGAAATCCACACCGAAGCCTTTCTTCATTGTAGCGCTCACAGTGCCTTCTCTCGTGAAGATAGATACCAAAGATAATATTGCCCAGGTAACAGCGAATGTTCAGGATCGAACGATTCAACTTTCCATGCGCAAAGACGGCGAGCGCTGGAAAGTAACAGCCCTGAACGACGATACTCTGACACAACGTGTCGTTGACGATATGATGAAAGAGTTGCCGGCCATAGGCCAATCTGATCGTCCGGACACGCGCAAGAAGCAGAAGGTACGCCGGCGCTAGCTCGCGACCGTTTAGAGAAACAAATGAAGAACAACGAAGAACAGAGTAGAACCTTCGAGGCTTCGCTCGAGGCACTGGAGCAGATTGTTCACCAACTGGAGAGCGGCGACCTAGCGCTCGAGAAAAGCCTGGAATTGTTTGAGCAAGGCATACGACTCTCACGCGAATGCCAGGAGCGGCTTAGTCAGGCGGAGCGTCGCATTGAAATCCTGTTGCGCGATAATCAGGGGCGAACGGTCGTAGCTGCTTTCGACGAAGAGAAACAAACGGGAGCGGACCATACCGCTGATGAAGATGGCTTCTGAGATCCTTCCACGTGCTGGCTAAACTAAACAGTTTCCTGAACGACTGCCGGTCGTTGATTGATGCTGAGCTCGACACGCTCTTACCCGACGCGACTACTTCTCCGAAAAGGGTTCACCAGGCGATTCGCTGGAGCGTGTTCGCGGGAGGCAAGCGCTTTCGCCCCGCACTGCTGTTGGCGGCGGGCCAAACCTTCCAGGCGTCTAACGACTTGCTTCTCAAGACAGCCTGCGCTCTGGAGATGATTCATACTTACTCACTGATTCACGACGATCTGCCTTCGATGGATAATGATGATCTCAGGCGGGGCCGGCCCACTTGCCATGTCCGTTTTGATGAAGCGACCGCGATCCTTGCCGGCGATGCACTGCAGACTCTGGCTTTCAGAACTATCGCACAGGACAACACATTTGATCCGAGTCAACGCATCAGATTGATTGGTGAACTAGCGGATGCGGCGGGTACTCCGCAGGGAATGGTGGCGGGCCAGGCGCATGATATTGAAGCGGAGTCGCGAGAAGTAAGTGGTGAGGAACTGGAGGAGATTCACCGGCTCAAGACTGGGGCGCTGATTGTTTGTGCGGCTCGCTGTGGAGCGATCATCGCTCGCGCAACTGAGGCGGAGCTCAACGCCGTAACGAATTATGCCGGCCAGCTTGGGTTACTGTTTCAGATTACAGACGATCTTCTCGATGTAACGGCAACTGCCAGGGATCTGGGCAAGACACCAGGCAAAGACGCCCGCGCGCTGAAGGCAACTTATCCAAGCCTATATGGAATTGCGGCCACGCAGGAAACGGCCGCTCGTGTGCATCGCGAAACGGTTGCAGCGCTAGAGAAGATCGAGCGACCTACCGAGATTCTCCACGAGATAGCAGATTTCATTCTCAAGCGCACGGCCTGAGAGGTTTTCATTTTCCATTTTGTCTTTTTGTGAAGAAGTCAGTGGTCCGTTGTCAGGAGTCAGTTGTCAGTTGAAGAATAGGCGCACCAGGCCACTCGTCAGTAACAGCCCCGGAAAGCGTGTGGGTCTCACTCGCAGTCACACATGAGGCGGTCCCATGAGGTCAGTACCACCATGCGGGTAGCGGGTGGGTCTCACTCGCAGTCACATATGAGGCGGTCCCATGAGGTCAGTACCACCATGCGGTAGCGGGTGGGTCCTGCGCTCATTTCGACACCTCCGACCATGCCATGATTGCATAGGATTCCCGCCTGAGTGACTGCGTAAGACCCACTCGCTACCGAGAGTGTGTGAGAACTCAGCGTTCAGATGGCGAGCGTCGGAATAGCACTCAGTACAGAACCGGTCGCTACGCTCGCGGTTCTGTACTGAGTGCAATGTCATCCTTCGCTGCCTTCTTCTGCATCGCCTTCAGGGTTTCAGGTATAAACGATGTGATTGCATGCGTCTCTTCTCGCCCATCAGCGAACGTCTGGTAGAGAGTGAAGTCAGGCAGGGATAGACAACTGAGCGGCGACTGGTGATTGTAGCCAGTGTCTAAACCGATGGCGCTGTGAGAAATGTAAATGCCGTGGCGACCCAGCCGGCCGCGCAACGGCAAAAGAGGCGTAGGAGTATGGCCAAACAAACAGGGCTTGCCGTAATAGTTCTTATAAAAATCCATATTGCGCATCCAGAGCAGCGAGAGGGGTGAACTCTCACGCGGGTGCTTCCCTTCATCCAGCCCGGCGTGAACGTAAATTGCGTATTCATCTTCGTGATAAAAAGGCGTTTGATGAACGAAGGCGAGATGTTCGGCTGGCATGGTGCGATTAAGCGCAAGCCGCATCTCTTCGATATCGCGTTCACTCTCTATACGCAGCGCCTGCCCGGTATATTGCTCAAATGTTCGTTCCCCTCCGGTGACTGGAGTTAGCCAGATGTTACTTTTTCCTTCAAGAAAATCCATCAGCATCTGCTCATGATTGCCACGCAGACAGATCACTCGTTCAGGATTCTCGCGGCTGAGCTCCATGATAAGAGCAACGCAACCGGGCGCATCCGCACCGCGGTCAATCAAATCGCCCAGAAAAACAAGAGTATCCGTGCCCACGTCGCGCGGCAGCATATCGAGCAAGTTTCGAAGTTGGGCGCAACGGCCGTGTATGTCACCGACCACGAATGTTTTCATGCCGGCTGGTCCTCAGGCGTCTCGTTCTTGATCTTGATTCTATTGATCAGTTCCTTAAAGCGCGGATCGTCATGCATGTCTGACCAGCTGGGGTCAGACTCAAACCACAGATAGTTCTCGTTCCCTAACTGAATGGCCGTCTCCAGCCATCTGAGCGCCTCAACTTGTCGCCCCTGCATCAGATAAGCCGTCGCCAGCCAGTATGCTATATCGTAATCAGCTTCGGCCACGAGTCTGACCTTCGGCGTCAACTGTTCGTTCGCTTTAGTGTGCTGCCCTTGCGCGCTCAAACAAATCGCGAGGATAGGCCTGATGCCATCCATTTGCGGATGCTTTCGCAGCACCTGTTGAATCATGGTAGTTGCGGCATCAATCTCACCCTGGTAGTAGAGCACACGCGCGCGAAAAACTTGTACCAACGGATGTTCCGGCTCGATCGCAGCGCCCTCATCGAGCTCCCGCAAAGCTTCTTCATACTGGCCTTGAACCATGAAGATGCGCGCGCGATTATAACTGGCCACCACGCGTTGGTCCGGGTTCAGCCGGGCCATGCGTTCGAAACTGCGCAAAGCCCGATCATAATCTCCGTGAAGACGTGCCACCACGCCTCGAGCAAATTGCACTCCCGGATCGTTTGGATACTCCTCACGCAGCCTTTCTACTTCGGTGTAGGCTCGCTGCTTCTGTCCTCCGGTCAGGTAGATAAAAACCATCTGCATGCGCGCTTCGAGCAATTTGGGATCCAGCACTAACGCTTTGGCAAAAGCGGCTTTTGCTTTTTCGTGGTCACCTGCCTGGCCGAGCCCTTTCATAACACGAGTTACATAACAACTGCCGAGGGCTGAATACGCAAGAGCGAATTTGGGATCAATTTCAATCGCCCTCCGGAAGTGTTCTATTGCCGAGTCGAGATGTCCTCGTTCGAGGGTGTGATAGATGAACGTGGCCAGGCAATCGCGGCCTCGCAGATACTCGTCCGAGGCGGCCGCGTCAGCAGTTGCTCCCTTGGCAAGCTCTACCTTCTCGTCTGGACTAAGCTCCAACCGCAGGCCTTCCACTATGCGTTTTACAATCGTATCTTGCACGCCAATGATGTCGCTGGAATCGGCATCGATGCGCTCGCTCCAGAGAATCTGGCTCGTACGGACGTCAAGCAGTTGGGCCGTTACCCGCAAACGATCGCCGGCGCGCAGGAAAGCCGCTGTCAAGATGGCGTCAACACCCAGGTCACGTCCTGCTTCTGCCGCATCGACCACCTTGCCCTGATACTTCACAATCACCGAAGAAGGACGGACCACCAGCGATCGCACGCGTGCCAGTTCGGTGATCGCCGCATCGGCCAGCGAGAACTGATAGAAGTCCATCTCGCGATCGTTGCCGACATTCTTAAACGGCAGGATCGCGCAACTCTTGCGTTCACTGTCTCCCTGGCTTGTCAAAGGCGTCTCGTGGGCATCGGGATTCGGCCTGGTCCTGGCACCACGTGAAGATCCGGAGCCGGAGGAAAGACCTTCACCGCTCTTAACGCCCTTTAGCCACCGCAAAGCGCGCGACATGGGACTAGCTGTACTCAAATGTTTGGGTGCCACACTAGGAATGCTGTCATCAACGCCGTAGATTGATTCAGAACCAAGTTCGCGGATTACTTCGCGAATGTCATCGCGAAACTGTGAGACTTTCTGGTAGCGAAGGCGAACATCCTTAGCCAGTGCTTTGTCGAGAATCTGCTGCAATCGAGGCGGCACCCGCCCGGGTCTGACCTCGGCGAGTGGGGCAGGTTCGTCATGCAAAACAGCGTGACGTACATCGACTGCGGTCTTACCCCGAAACGGCCAGGCGCCGGTCAATGTTTCATAAAGCAATACGCCCGTTGAGAAAATGTCAGCGCGCGCATCGACACGATCGCCTCGTGCTTGTTCAGGAGCAGCGTAGGTTGCTGTTCCATAGGGAATGCCCACCTCCGTCAGCTCCGTGTGATGAATTCCTGAGGAGCGCGCGGCTTCTTCATCGAGAAGTTTCGCAAGACCAAAGTCGAGCACCTTAACCTGGCCGCTCGGTGTGACCATCACATTGCCGGCCTTAATATCGCGGTGAATGATTCCTCGCGCATGGGCAGCCGCAAGTGCGTCTGTCACTTGCAACGTGATCGACAAAGCACTTTCCAAGGACAATGGTCGACCGTTCACCAACTGTCGCACATTGCGTCCTTCGATGTATTGCATGGCAATAAAATGGATACCATTGATGTCATTGAGATCGAAGATGGTGCAGATGTTGGGGTGGTCCAGGGCCGAAGCGAGACGGGCTTCGCGTTCAAAGCGCTTTAGGTTTGCTTCTTTGACCGTCAGTTCGGCGGGTAGAACCTTGATCACGACGGTCCGACCCAACTTTGAGTCGATTGCTTTATAGACCGTTCCCTGTCCGCCCTCACCGAGCTTCTCGAGGATCTTGTAAGTCCCGACTGTCGAACCAATCATTGCTTTATTATTTCGAAAACTAACCGGCAGAAGCCGGAGCTTACAAGACACCTCCGCGCTGAAGTTAGATCAAAAGGAGAGTCGGCATGTGTCGGCTGTATATTTAACTCCCAAGTCGACTAAGCCGCAACCTGTTTGGGAATTAAGCCAGCATTAAATAACATTTGGTGTGATGTGTTAAGGAGAATGACAACTGCTGAGTCGCAGAGCACGCCGGGTCAACACAGAGAGTTGAAACCAGGACCTTACCATGCGGAGAGTCGCCAATTGTCGAGGTCTTGTGCGAAAAGGTATAGTACTCCACCTGTGGTAACGTGCTATTCGGCTCTTGCTGTTTCGCCGAAACTGCCTTCGAGCACTGAACGTGGGAAGCTCGAGTCTGTCTCAGGTCTGCGTGGGTAAAAGCAAATAATTCTTGTGCTTGGATCATAGACGGGCCATTTTTAAAACGGACGCGTTTTCCGAATTCTGCGTCGTCTAAGGAGAAACTCCGCAATGTTGAAAGTTGAAAAGATCAACAAGCGCCGGCCAGTAATGTTAGGTGTAATCGCCTTACTTGCCGTCTCCGGAATAAAGTTGGCGCAGGTGTTTCCCTCAATAGGTTGGACCAATGTGCTGCCAGTGGCAAGCGCTCAACCGCAATATGACGCCAGTCTCTATTCTGGTTTGCGCTGGCGCATGATTGGTCCTTTCCGGGGTGGCCGGGTGAATGCAGTAAGCGGAGTTATCGGTCAACCGAATACTTTTTACTTTCGGGGCGATCGGGGTGGCTCCGTCTAACCCCAACATTGTCTACGTCGGCACCGGTGAAGCTGACATGCGCGACTCGATCTCGTTCGGCAACGGCGTTTACAAATCCGTTGATGCCGGAAAGACATGGAAACACCTTGGTCTCGAGAATACACGGCAAATAGGCCGCATTCTAGTCGATCCCAGGAACCCGGAGGTCGTGTTCGTCGCAGCGCTGGGCCATGTCTATGGTTCGAGTCCTGACCGTGGTGTGTATCGTTCCCGCGACGGGGGTGTCACGTGGCAGAAGGTTCTTTTTAAGAACGACGATGTTGGGGCCATTGATCTAGCGTTGGACCCGACTAATCCGCAAATAGTCTATGCCGCCTTGTGGGCAGTACGCCGTCCACCATGGTTTGTCTACACGCCGGCTAATGGGCCTGGCAGCGGCCTCTTTAAATCAACTGACGGAGGAACAACATGGCAATCACTCGCTAATGGCATTCCAACAGAAGGACTCGGGCGTATTGGTATGGCGGTCGCTCCGGCAAACAAGAATCGGATCTACGCGATCCTGGACGCGAAGGAGGGCGGCTTGTACTCGTCAAACGATGCCGGGGCAACGTGGACTAAGACTTCCGGCGACAATCGCATCTGGGGGCGAGGGTGGTATTTTAGCAAGGTTACAGTCGATCCAAAAAATGCGGACACTGTGTATGTGTCAAACACCTCAGTCTACAAGTCGACCAATGCTGGGAAGAGTTGGACCGCAATCAAAGGCGCGCCTGGTGGTGATGACTATCACCAGCTCTGGATTAATCCTGACGATCCGAAACGAATGATTGTCGCAAGCGATCAGGGAGCAGTAGTGAGTGAAGATGGAGCGACGACGTGGAGTTCATGGTACAACCAGTCAACCGCACAGCTTTATCACGTTGCGGCGGACAACCGTTTTCCCTACTTGGTTACTGGAGCGCAACAAGATAGTGGTGCGGTAGGGGTGCCTGCGCGAAGTAACCACGCGGAGATCTCCAATCACGATTGGACCGGAGTCTGTGCGGGCGGCGAGGCAGGTTATACCGCTCCCGATCCCTTGCATCCTGAGATTCTCTTCGGTGATACGGTTACGCGGTGCAACGTCGTAACGGGCGCGACCAAAAACGTTTCCCCGGAGAAGGCCAGCGAGGGGCCATTTCGCCATGCCTGGACCCAGCCGCTTGTTTTTTCCCAGGCCGATCCACATGCTCTCTATTTCGCCAATCAGTTTCTTTATAAGACTACTAATGGTGGAGAGAGTTGGTCGCAGATCAGCCAGGATCTAACGCGAGAGGATCCGGGCGTACCTTCTAACCTGAATGAGTCGGCGGCGGCTGATGCGCCGGCCGGCAAACGGCGAGGAGTGATCTATACGATTGCTCCGTCTCCACTGCGGGCGCCGCTGATCTGGATCGGTACCGACGACGGCTACTTCCAACTAACAAACGACGATGGCAAGACATGGCGGAATGTAACCCCGCCCACAGTCACATCCTGGAGCAAGGTAGTGATGATGGATGCTTCGCACTTCGATGTGAATGAAGCTTACGCAGCAGTCGAACGCCATCAACTCGAAGATTACGAACCCTACATCTATCGCACGCGCGATGCAGGAAAAACGTGGCAGAAGATTACAAACGGTCTGCCTGCAGGGGTCTATGTGCAAACCGTGAAGGAAGATCCCAAGCGCCGCGGCCTCCTCTTTGCCGGCACTGAGCTGGGGGTCTACGTTTCATTTGACGATGGCGACCATTGGCAGTCGCTGCAATTGAATCTGCCTCCGGCCTCCGCGCGCGATCTGGTTATTCACAACGACGATCTGATCGTGGCGACACACGGACGCGGCTTTTGGGTACTCGACGATATCACTGCGCTGCGCCAGATTAACGACGAAGTGAAGGCTGCGAGTGCGTTCCTGTTTCGACCGGCCGATGCTATCAACATGCCCGAAGGCACTGATGACGGCACCCCTCAGCCACGTGACGAACCGCTTGCAGAGAACCCTCCCTACGGTGCGATTCTCGATTATCACCTGAAGACTGCCGTGTCTGGTCCAGTGGTGCTCGAAATACTCGATCCATCAGGCGAAAGCATTCGCCGTTACTCGAGCGAGGACCGCACGCCGCCTGTCAATCCCGACACGCTTAACATCCCGGCCTTCTGGCGTCCTACTCCCGAACCTTTGTCAGCTGCCGCGGGTATGCATCGATGGATCTGGGATCTTCGGCCGACACCGCCCCCTCCGCGTCCCGCTGGCGCTCCTGGTGGCTTCGGTGGAGGGTTCGGTTCCCGGCCTACAGTATTACCAGGCAACTACACCGTAAAACTGACTGTAGGTGGCCAGAGCTACACACAACCATTGGTCGTTAGAATGGATCCGCGTGCTAAGTGAGTAAGGCACGCCGTAAGCGTGCGAGGAATTAGAAGTCCCACTCGTGGGAAGAAGATGTGAAAAAAAGCGTTAACTATTTTCACTCCTGGCAGGGGTGAGATGTTTATAGCCTGAGTTGAATTGCCAGAACCAACGGCGTTCGGAGGAGCGGAATGCAACTAGATCTTCAGGACGCGAGTAGAGTTCCGCTCCTCCGAACGTCGCCGGAGGGGTTTTGTTCTTCGAGCTATAAACATGCGACCCCTAACGGGGTGAAAACCGTTAACGCGTTTTTTTTTCACGGCTTCGGAAAATGGGTGGATGTTTCAAGTCCAGTTTACAATCTCACTCACTCAATCGTGAAATTGATCTGTTGAGATGCTCGGACTTTGCTGGCGCGATCGAAGGCGGTAACAATGAGGACGTAGCGACCGGCGGCCAGTTGATCGAGGGGAATCTCAGCCCAGTAAGGCAAACCTGGTTGGTTCGCTATGGTGTTGCGGGGAACCTTCGCGGGTGGCATAACGACGACGGGACGACCATTACGCATTAGTCCAGCCCCCACTTCAAGCCCCGACCAATCTGTTGAAGAGGTTTGCGAAGCAGCGTAAAGAAAGGTTTGAAAGCGCAGGACTGAACCAGTCGGGAAACGGCGGTCGACACTGACCTTTATTGGCTTGGGAATTGTTTGCAACAAGGTAGAGATTGGCTTCCCGCTGATGCTTTCACGTCCGCCTATAAACAGACTGCTCATCTGTAAAGTCTTCTGCGAAAAATCCGGGACTTCGATCCATTGCAAAGCACTGCCGGTCCAACCAAGCTCCCGATCCCGCACCGCAACGCGCACTTGATACAGTCCGGGTGGAACTAACAATTGCTGATGCCAGATGACTGGTGCTCGCGCCGCGAGCGTTTCAGGAGTAATAGTCAATACTTGTTTGAAGGTCGAGATTACGCCGCGATCGTCAATCGCCGCTCCCAACACATCCAATTCGGCCTTCTGTTTTTCACTTTCAAGCTGAGAAGCAAATATTTGCGGGTCGAGCTGCATTGAAAGCCTTAACTCACTACCTGGTCCAGCAGCAGCGACATACCCTGCTGACAGTTGAACGGCTGCCTGTCGTTGCGGATAAAGAGAACCAAGCGCTGACTGCAATTCCATCACTCGTCGCTGTTGAGGGCTAACTTGAATCTCTGTTTTCTTGTTAGATGAGTTAAAGCTTCGCGACGGTGGCGCGTAGAGTTTTCTTCTCAGACGCACGCGCCACTCGGGATGTTCTTTAATTGTAACGTTGAGGCGTGCTTTTCCCTCGCGCTCTTCGCTGGTATCCGGTCGCCAGGCGAGCAAGTAGTAGTCGGCAGTCTCATCAAGGGCCTGCAGCATTCCTTCGGTAATTGAGTTGGGGTTGAGAATAATTCGACCACCCGTCTCGTCTGCCATAGTCTGCAACGGTTCACGATTAGCCGTCATCTCGCCCAACATCAAGCTCGAGCCGCGCGCCGAGAAATCAATGTAGTCGTTTGTGCTGACGTCGATTGATGAACCGCTTGAGCTGTCTCGCAAATCGATCGAGTAGATCACCGCACCTGTTCTGGCAGCTGCTCCGGTGATTTGGTGAAGCAAATCGGAAGTAACGGAATCTTGCGGGCTAACTATGAAGCCGTCGGAAAGGAAGAAGAGAAGCTTGCGACCCGGAAGACTCGCGGTAGTCGAAAGCAGTCCCTGCAGAGTTGCCAGAGTTGCTCTACTACTCAGTTTTCCCTGTCCTTGTATCTGCTGCAAGCGGTTTTTCAGATAAGGCTCCGCTGAATAAGAGCTGGCGAGGCGATGGTCTCCGTGGCGAGTGCCGGCACCCATTTGCTGCTCAAGTTTGGTTGACTCCAGCAAATAAGCAAACAAAGCCTTGTCGTTATGGTTTTCGATCTGACTCGCCATGTATTCCGTGATCCGAGTCTTGCCGGGATAGGCTTCCACGTCGCGCTTGCTCGTCAGGCGAGAGACTGCCGTGCGCAGAACGGTCTTATTATCCGTCAGTTGTTGTAAGAAGCCGATCTGGCCACTGGACGAAACAATTGCGACCTGATCATTTTGCCGCATTCGGTTTTCGACAAAATCAAGCAGCGCGTTCCGGGCCCGAACTATGCCCTTACTGCCCAAGTGCGTGTCGTCGACGAAGAAGAAAATCGTGCGTACACGGTCGGCATCATCGCCGTTTGTCACTGCCTTGTTACCCCTCGCGGGCGTTGCCGATCTGACGGCTGATAGTTGATTTTCTTCACGGGCAGATCCGGCGGCGATACGTTCAAAAAACTGGATGTTCTGCTGTTTCCCATCAAGAGTTAGCGCAAAGTCTTCGGGCCGCAAACCATCGACGAAATGACCTTGTTTGTCGAAAATCATGACGTCGGTCTGAACCAATTCGGTCTTGATGCGCACTACTGAATCGTCTTTTGGGAGTGAGGCTGGCTGCTGTGCTTGAATGAGTAGTACTGGACTTCCAAAACTAATGAGTACCAGAAGGAACAGTATTTTTCGGGGCATTCGCGGCGTTACTCTTGTATTAGCTATTCGGTTATTCCCATTTGCCAGAGCATGAAGCTGAAGTCAAAAGCCGTCTCCCGTAAGGCGTCGTAACGGCCCGAGGAACCGCCGTGACCGGCGCCAAAGTTTACCTTTAACAGCAACGGGTTGTTGTCGGTCTTCAAAGCGCGGAGTTTAGCGACCAGCTTTGCGCCCTCCCAGTAGGGCACCTGGCTATCGTTGACTGAGACTTTCACGAGCATAGCTGGGTAGTTTTTCTTTCCAACGTTGTCGTAAGGCGAGTATTGCTTCATATATTCGAAAGCAGGCTTCTCGTTAGGATTACCCCATTCGATGTATTCGCTGGTAGTCAGAGGCAGCGAAGCGTCCAGCATCGTGTTGAGAACATCGACGAAAGGCACCTGCGCGACAACTGCTTTGAAAAGATCCGGGCGCATGTTGCTGACTGCGCCCATCAATAGACCGCCGGCGCTTCCACCCTGGATAACGAGTCGATCGCTCGATGTGTATTTATTCTTCACGAGACTGTCGCCGCAGGCGATGAAGTCAGTGAAAGTATTCATCTTATTCATCATTCTGCCGGCCTGCCGCCACTCTTCACCCAACTCACCACCGCCGCGAATATGCGCGATGACATAAATAACCCCGCGATCGAGCAAACTCAACCTGCTCGACGAAAAGCTTGGTGGGATCGAGATTCCGTAAGAACCGTACGCGTAAAGCAGCAATGGAGCTGTCCCATCAAGCTTGACCCCTTTGCGATAAACCATCGACATCGGGATCCTTGTGCCGTCCGACGCAGTAGCAAACAGTCGCTCAGATTTGTAGTTTGCTCTATCAAAACCACCGGGCACTTCCGTCTGTTTCATCAGCGTTGCCTTGCCTGTATTCATGTCGTAATCGAAAACAGAGTTAGGCGTCACGAGGGAATTGTAGTTGTAACGCACCACTGTGGTATTGAACTCCCGGTTCGAGCCCAACCCCGCAGAGTAAACGGGCTCTGGGAATTCGATGCGATTTCGCTTGTTGCTCTTGAAGTCAATTACCTCGAGTTGCTGCAAACCGTTCTCCCACTCGGAAAGCACGGCATAATCCGCAAATAGGCTGATTCCCTCGACTTTTACAGCCGGTCTGTGTGAAACAAACTCTTTCCAGTTCTTTTCCGATGGATCTGTGACAGGCGCCGTAACGATGCGGAAGTTCTTCGCGCCTTTGTTAGTTCGAATGTAGAAAACGTCGCCGCGATGATCCGCGTCGTATTCGTGATCGGGTTGTCGTGGCAGAACGACCTTAAGGTCAGCCGTCGGCTTATCGGCCGGCAGGTAGCGAGATTCGGTGGACGTCTTGCTGGCGGCTTCGAGAAAAATCACGGCCTTGTCGCGTGAACGCCCGACACCGATATCAAACAACTCATCTTTCTCTTCGTAGACGAGATCGCTTTGGTTCGTTCCCAGCACATGACGGAAAAACTTATTGCTTCGTTTGGTGACCGCATCTTCAGTCACGTAGAACATTGTCTTGTTGTCGGTAGCCCAAACTACGTTGTCGACTCGTTCGATGCTTTCTGGAAAAAGTTGTCCGTTGCGCAAATCCTTGACGCGCAGCGTGTACTGGCGATAGCCGGTGTTGTCGGTCGTATAGGCTAAAAGATTGCCGTCGTCGCTGGGAACAAACGCTCCCACGCTCATGAACTTCTGTCCTTTTGCCAACTCGTTTTGATCGAGAACGATTTCTTCCGGCGCTTCCAGACTGCCGCGCTTACGACAAAAGATGGGGTATTGTTTGCCCTCTTCGGTGCGCGTGTAATAGAAATGGCTTCCCCAGCGATAGGGAACGTTCACGTCGGTTTGTTTTATGTGGCTGAGCATCTCGTTATAGAGCTTCTCCTGGAGCGAAGCCGTGGGTTTCATTACTGCCTCGGAGTAAGCATTCTCGGCTTGAAGATGCGCCATAACTGCCGGATTGGTTTTTTCCCGCAGCCAGAAATAGTCATCCACTAGCGTTTCGCCATGAATGTTTGTCGTTTTTGGTTTCTTATCAGCCATTGGTGGTTGAGGAGAAGTTGCTCCTAAATTCGATTGTGCTCTGATCAAATTACTGAGAGTGAATGTGATGCATAAAGTAAAAAACGCGGACAGCATTAGAGGTTTCAATCGGTTGTTCATGTAGTTCCGTCCTTGCTGAGAGATTGATTTCTACATCCGCTCGATAATGCGAAAGGAACACGCTGGAAAGGTGCGAGATGAATCTGCAATTTAGTCGCTGGCACACGGCCAGTTTAGTCGTGCACGGTTCAACCACGTGGCGGGACTCCCCAGCCGGAACCCACGTATTTTCCGTTCTCGACAATGCACGGAACGGTCGGATCTCCGCCTGAGAAAGTGAACATTTCGGCTCGTCGAGCGCGATCGTTCTGAGCATCATAGTCCTTGAATGAAATGCCTTTTGAATTGTAATAATCTCGGGCCTGCTGGCAATAAGGGCAGCCGGGTTTTGTGTAGATTATCAAAGCCAACTTTGGATTCCCCCTGTACTCTTAGTTTAGCAACGTCTTATGCGGGATGAGAAGCGGCCGGGGAAGCGGCCGAGAAGCGAAAAATCCCTTTACAAATTTTCGGAGGGAGCGATTATACTGCCGCTGAGTATGAGCGAACAAAGCCGTGGGGCCAGCGGGTTAGAGGAAATCGCGGCCGATCTTCTCGATCCGTATGAAAAACTCGTCAGTATCGAGGTTCTTGGCAAGGAAGTTGGCGTGCCTGAGAAGAACCGTCTGCTTCGTTGCTTTCAATACTTATCAATCAATACGATCTCTTATGGGGATTTCTGCTGGAATGGTGAATGTACTAACTGTCAGGTCTGGTACCACGCGAAGGGTCAGACCGAGGTGAATGACAAGCCTGCGCTTTCCTGTCGTTTGGAGTGCGAAGAAGGGATGGTCATTACCAGGTTAAGCCGCTTTATAGAACTTGAGGGAATTGAATAGTGCTGGGAATGTAGGTCTGTCCGACGAGATTCAGGAGCTCTGATCTAAAAGAGACTGTGTGAAAACGCATATACCACCGGCTTCAGCCGGTAGTATTTCACTTTCAACCTCTTAGAGAGCAAAACAGTAGAAATTCTTAGATACCACCGACTTTAGTCGCGTGGAGGGTCAGTCTCAACCTAACTTTGCACCATCGAACACCACACGACTAAAGTCGGTGTCACTAGGAGGGCGTCCGATATGCTTTATTAGCTTGTCGATGACTATCCAAGGAGACTCCATCACACGACAACGACAAGCTAATAAAGCATATCGGACATTAGGAAATAGTAATCAGCGGTTCTTCAGGCTTTCGGTTATGAGCTAATTCCGCCGCGCGCGCCGGAAATCACGATGGAAGTCGCGGATATCTCCTCGACGATCAATCCTGTAGCCTCGAATATCAGGTCTGTCGGAACGGATATCGTGCTTATCGGCCCTGATTTCCATCCGGTCGGCTCGCAATTCTTCCTGCGATGCGCCATTCCGCCTATCCTGCCGAAATTCGCGGACGTCACCGCGTCGGTCTATCAGATCCCCACGCACGTCGCGTCTATCCAATCGTATGTCCCTGGTATCGGCGCGAATCTCTCGGTGGTCCGCGCGCAGTTCCCTTCGTTCCCACCGATTGATATTTCCGCGACTACCGTCTTGCGCAAACGCCGCACCTGCGGAAATACAAATCAACGCAAGCAGCAGTAAGAGACTGCGAAAATTATTTGGTCTCATATTCTTTTCCTCCATATTCAAAATTAGGCTCGACGAACGAGTACCGATTATTGAACCGAAAACATGGAGGAGAGAAAGACACTCCACCCTTGACACAGACCTCTGGTCGCCGGTGGACTAAAGTGCTTCGGTCCGGCTTCGGTTCCCTTTGCTGTTTAGTTAGACGCTGACGTGGTGTGGGGGGACGAGATTTCTTCAAGTATTAATACTTCGGCACTGCCGGATCGACTTCATTGGACCAGGCGGTTATGCCACCTTTGAGATTTGTGAGATTACCGCTGAACCCTGATCGCTTGAGGGCTTCGATCGCTCGAGCACTGCGGCCACCCATCTTGCAATGCACAACCGTCTCGCGGTTTGGATCAATCTCCGACATTCGATTCACGACCTGAGCCAAAGGAATATGTACAGAGTTTGGGATACGCGCGACGGCTACTTCGTTATCCTCGCGTACGTCGATGATCTGTATATCGTCGCCTTTATCCAGTCGCTGCTTCAATTCCGTTGCCGTCATTTCGCCCATCGTTTGTGATCCTGTTGCTTGGTCCATAAACATCTCCATTATTCATGTTAGATTTTGTATTCGCAAAGGTGACTATTCTACGCAGTCCGCGAGTGTGTAAACAAGCGGCCTCCAACGACAGGTTCGCGGCAATACTCGCTAGATGTATTTGACCTCACTGGCTCTTCTGCGCGGCCTCTCTTGACGTGTGACGTGTCCAACCGTGTCACGCCCCTTTCTGAGTCACCCCTTACATACGCTACACTCTCATTAATAACTCAGCGATTGAAGGGAAGCGGTCAGTATGAGATTCGAGTTTTATCATGCCGGTATTGATAAAGTACCCAAGTTGTCGGTGGATGGAACAGTTGCGAATAGTGTTCATTTCTCTCATTGGCAAGGAAACGAAACTCCCGCTGAAGTTAAGGCTGATACTTCAACGGGAATCGCCCTTAACCTTGTTGCTTCACCAAACAGAGCCCGACTGACTCAAAACATCGAATTGGTAACAAACAATCATTTCGATACCGACGGTGTGCTCTCGGTGTGGACTGTGATGAGCGGTGAACGCGCGCTGGGAGTTCGCGACCTGCTAATCCCCGCAGCAGAGGCCGGCGATTTCTCCGAGTACACTAACGAGAATGCGGTGCGCACCAGCATCGCCATTCAAGGGTCAGATCAAGCAAGCCCTGACGATGAAACAGGCTCGCCACTGGCCCGTTACCTTGCCGGCGAAGCAGTTGACGATGATGCCCGCAGCTACGAACTGGTGCTGCCTGAGGTGGAGCATCTGCTCACAAAAATCGACGATTACGAACCGCTCTGGCGCGATGGTTGGGAAAGAATTGCCAGAGCTCTCGATAGCTTTGAGCAAGGCACTTCACAAGTTGAGGAGTACTCGGATTCCCAGCTGTCAGTGATTACTCTGGCGCCTGAAATGTTCAGCGGCAGCGGCTTTAATCCCACCAGACATGCCGCTCCCTATACCGCGATTTCCCATTACGCACGAGGCTCGCTCTATCTAATCGCAACCCCGACAGGCGATGGTTGGTACTACCGTTTCGATTATCCCTATTACTCTTGGGCTGAAACCATTATTCGACCGCAGATTGAGCGGCGCGATTTCACTCCAATCCTACGAGACCTGAATGAGATGGAAACGAATCGCGCCGGACGTTGGCAAGTGGACAATCGGGAGATGACTTCCGCAGTAAAGTTTCTCGATCAGCAGGGAACGCTCGCTGCTTCACGATTAAGACCCGACGAAGTTGCGAAATTTGTGCTTTGACCTTTGAACTTTGTACCTGGATTTGTTAATCGAATAGGAGTGGTTGCGTGTTGAAGGAACAAAGTACAAAGAACAAAGTACAAATCTCAAAGTACCAAACAAAAAGTACAAAGTTCAGAGTGCCAAAAACACACAGACAGAACAGTCCAGGTTATCAATGCACGACGTAATCATAATCGGAGCAGGACCAGCCGGTTTGTCGGCAGCCTTCTGGTGTGACGAACTCGGCTTGGACACGCTCGTGCTCGAGCATGCGGAAAAGATTGGCGGCCAACTGCAGCGCATCTATAACCCGATTGAAAACTATCTTGGTCTCAAGGCCGCTAATGGTCAGGAGTTGCTGGTACACTTCTCCGCTGGCGTTACCGACGCTTCATTTGATCTTTGGACCGGAGTAGAAGTTTCATCGATTGACCTGAAAACCAGACGAATCTCGCTGCGCAGCGGAGAGCAACTGCAAGCGATCTCGCTAGTCATTGCGACCGGTGTTAGACGCAGACAGTTAGGCATCGCTGGTGAGAATGAGTTTGTCGGAAAAGGGATAGTTGAATCCGCAGCGCGAGATCGGGATCTTTTCGCCGGCAAGGATGTTTGTGTGGTAGGAGGCGGCGATGCTGCTGCGGAAAATACCCTGTTGCTTTCAGACGTTTGTCCCACGGTTACGCTAGTGCACCGGGGCAAACGGTTGCGGGCGCGGCGAGAACTTATCGAACGTCTTCAGACAAATCACTGCGTCACGGTTTTCACTGAATCAGTGCTTACGCGTATTATTGGCAATGCTGAAGTCGAGGCGGTTGAGGTTTTACGCAAAGATGGACTGAAGCCGTTCCAAATTGCCGTGAGGGGAGTGCTAATCCGTATTGGTGTGGAACCCAACACCGAGCTGTTCCGCGATCAGTTGCAGCATGACGAAAACAATTACATCTCTGTTAACAGTCAACAGGAAACCAGCATGCCTTTTGTCTTCGCGATTGGCGATGTATCCAATCCTCTGGCGCCCACTATCAGTGGGGCCACCGGAGCTGGGGCCACCGTGGCGAAGATCATTGCGGCACGGCTAAATAGAAAAATACAGGCTTAATAAGGTAAAGGAATATGCAGGATACCGAATCTGTTATAACGTCGCTTGCTAACGCGCCGAGAATAATCATTCCCCTGGTAAGGGATGTACCACCCGAAGTTGTGAAGCGCCGGCCGCGGCCAGACAAATGGTCTGCTCATGAGCATGCATGTCATCTGGCAGAAGTACATTCGTTATTTTTCTCACGTTTAGAACAAATGTTGAGCGAGTCGCAGCCGCGGATTAGACCGTATGATCCTGATCAGGACATGACATCGCACGATGCCTTGCTACATGTCGATCTGGAGCAAGCTCTTACGCGATTTGAAAATGATCGAAACAAGCTTGTTGAGAAGTTACGACGGTTAGGACCTGCAGATTGGCAACGCACCGCCGCGCATCCGGAGTATGCTGACTACTCGATCTTTATCATGCTTCGCCATCTTGCACTTCACGATTCCCTCCACGCTTATCGAATTGAGGAACTCTTGCTAAAGCGCGATTGGAATCAGGCGGAGGGGGTTAATGGCTGAGCCAGAGATTGAGGAGGTACCAGCCTACAGCGATGCACATATCGCAGCATATCCGATTGAGTACATCGCGGGCATCGACTTGTACAACGCCGGTGAATTTCATGCAGCCCATGATGCGTGGGAAGAACGTTGGATGGGCGAGGTCGGGCCGGACGAAAAACTGTTTCTCCAGGCGATGATCCAATCCGCCGTGGCTTTCCATCACCTGGATATCGGCCGTCCGGGCGCAGCCCGCCGGATGTATCAAATGGCCAAGGAGAAGTTTGCGCGCCTGGGGCAAAGAGTTTTTATGTCGCTCGATCTGGAGGACTATCAAACTCAGCTCGACTGTTCGCTGTCGTGGTTGCTGACTGTGCCGGATCCGCGGGAACTGCCGCAGCCGCTGATTATCCTGCCAAAAATTCGTCTGTTGAAAGCAATTGATCAGTTTGACTAGAAAGCGAATTGGCAATTCTTAACGCTACCAGACTCGTGTTGTTAACGCTGTGGCTTGGCGCGGCGCTCTTTTTCGGCGCCGTTGTTGCGCCTGCCGTGTTCGTGGTACTGAGATCGTTTGCATTGCCAAACTCCGGCGAAATTGCCGGTACCATCGTCACGCGAACTCTTTCCGTCGTGAATATCGCAGGGTTCCTGATTGGAGTGTTCTTACTTCTGACTCTTTTCGCGCGGCGAGCTGGGCCGGGGCGGCCGGCTTTCATTGTCGAGTTTTTTTGCCTGGCGATCGTTGTTATGGCCACCGGGATTGGACACTGGCTTATCGCTGCTCGTATGCGCGCGTTAAGGGCGGCAATGGTCTTGCCAATCGACCTTGTGCCGGTGGATGATCCGCGACGAATTGCTTTCAGCAGCCTTCATGGTTATTCGGTCACCGCGCTCGGGCTTGCTATGATTGCGGCCTTGATTGCGATCGCTCTGATTGCACGAAGCCTGCGCAGCTGAACCCTGGGAGAAGAGAAGGAACCTTCGTGGATATTATCGAGAACATCGACGACTGGCGCAGACGTTACAGCGCCTGGCAAAAGACCCGGAAAACAAATGTAGTCGACGACATGGGGAGCGACTATCCCTTCGTCAAAAATCGACGGGCTCCTTTCACACCGGCGCGCCGTGCGCTGCCGATGCTCAATCTCGCATTGATCTGCTCCGCGGGAGCATATATAGACGGCACGGAACCGTTCGCTACCGATAGTCCCTCGGGAGATGTAAGTTTCAGAGAAATACCGGTGGAGGTTGAAGCCGAGGATCTTAGGTTCGCCGCTCGAGGTTATGATCCAACGGCCGTACTGCAGGACGCCAACTCGCAGCTCCCTGTCGAACGTCTCTTCGAGTTTGAAAGAAACGGGATCATCGGCCAACTCAATCCTGTGTTCTGGAGTTTCTGCGGGTTTATTCCTGACGCAGGAAGGCTTGCTGATGAGCTGGCGCCCCGGCTGGTGGAACGCGTGAAATTATATGAAGTGCAGGCGGCGCTGCTCGTGCCCGCATCGCGTTTGTGTCACCAATCAGTAGGCCTGGTTGCTCGGGCCATCGAGTCTGCCGGAATTCCGACCATGACATTGGCAGTCGTCAAGGACGTTGTCGAGAGTGTCCGCCCACCACGCGTCGCGCTATATGACGGAGAATTTGGAAGCGTGGCCGGCAAGCCAAACTGGCCTGAACACCAACGTCGTATTCTCGACGAAGCGCTACGCTTAATTGAACCCACGGACCAGCCAGGCATTCGCAAGCTTGTCGTTGAGTTAGAAAGCCAGGTCGAAGAGTCGCGCGGCGAACGATGATTAGACCGAAAACTCATTAATGGCTTTGATGTGGCCTGTCCCAATTACACCAGCCAGTTGGACACCTCCGGACGCTCCGATCCTTGCCGGCCAGTTTCAACAGAACTCCCGGCTAACGACCACACAAAGGCTGTCTCTGGGTACCGGCTTCGGGCCTGAAGACGTCGCCCTCGATGCGCAGGGTCGCATTTATGGTGGTTTTGAAGACGGCCGGATCATTCAACTCAAGGCCGATGGTAGCCAGCCGCGTGTCTTTGCTGACACGCATGGCCGTCCACTTGGATTGAGTTTCGATCAGACGGGAAATCTCATTGTTGCCGACGCCATCAAAGGCTTGCTTTCAGTAAACCCGAATGGCGAGGTGACGGCATTGAGTACCGGTGCTGATGGAATTCCGTTCGCCTGCACAAACGACCTCGATGTGGCGGCCGACGGGACGATCTATTTTACTGATGCATCCAGCAAGTTTCCGTTGACTAAGTTCACGCTCGATCTGCTCGAGCATCAACCCAATGGAAGGCTGCTGGCGTTTGATCCGAAAACGAAAAGCACCCGCACGATTCTGAAGGATCTCTATTTCGCGAACGGGGTCGCTGTAAGTCCAGACCAATCGTTCCTGCTTGTGGTGGACACAGGTATGTATAGAGTTCGGCGTGTTTGGCTAAACGGGCCGAAGCAAGGCCAGTCAGAGACGTTTATCGACAACCTGCCGGGCTTTCCGGATGGCATCTCGTCCAATGGAAAAGACAAGTTTTGGCTTGCACTGGTGACACCTCGCGATTCCGTGTTTGATAGGCTTCTTCCCAATCCGTTCCTGAGGAAGGTAGTTTCTCGCCTTCCCGCTTTTCTTCAACCTGCACCCAAACGGTATTCATTTGTGTTGGGCCTGGATCTAAACGGCCGGGTGATCGACAACCTCCAGGATGGCTCACCCAGCTGCTACGCCGAAATTGCCAATGTAGTCGAGCACGATGGGGCGCTCTACTTCGGCAGCATTGGTGAAAGCACCCTCGGACGCTTCCCGCTTCACTGATTCGAAGTCAGTCCATCTCTAGAGGTTCGTTGACTATGAGACGATGCGGAAAATACTTAGCGTGTATTTCAGGCAGATAAAGACTAGCGGCAACGACCTCATCAACCGGAATCGCAATCACGAAGGAAGCAATAATGTTGTCCGCGTCTGGTTCCTGGTCTTTGATCTTAGCGGTGGCGTCATCGTAATCAGTTGTAATCGTTAGGCGTTGGCATTGATCGCGATACCCACTCTTAGATGGTAATAAATGAATTGCTGTGTGCTCTCCCGGTATAAACGTTGATCCAACATCGCCGATGTATACCTTGCCGCCTTTTAGTGTAAGCATCACCGACTTTTCTTCCTGCATGGAGCGCAGAAGTAATTGCTCCAACCGTAGCTGTTAACTACCCTAACGAACTCGCGACGCTTACTGCCTCTATGTTCCTCATCGGCCCAGTCTTTATAGTGCCAATCCGCAATCAGATTAAGCGGCAACCAGCCCAGAGCGCCGACGAAAAAGGCTAAAGCGGCCACGCCAGAATGAGGAAACCCTATATTTTTATCCCACCAGCCAGGCGGACAAGGGACGGGTATCACACAGAGACCGCTCCAACACAGACGGTCAATACACGGAATAAATGGAGGTATAGACCTGATTAGGTAGGCTAAGGCAAGCGACCCTAACCCAGCCAGAGCGGCATATATTAGGAGTCTATCTTTCTCCGCTCTGTGTGCGTGCCATCGGGTGCGATCCCAAAACGTGACAAAGAGAAAGCCACCCAACAAAGGGAGGATAAGTATGTTATACGGCATTGGAGGCTGCCTTGTAACCTACTGCTTACGCTAGATTATTTACCGTTCACGAGTGTTGGGATCGCTGTTTTTTTGGGCATCGCCTTGATTGTCGTTGCGGCTGCCGTTCTGTGGCTCTTGCTGTGCTTGCCGAGCCTTTGCGATTCGGGCAAGCCTAGCCTTGACCAAGTCGGCTACGTCAACGTAGGCACGTCCCGTCTTGCTAATCTTGATGCGAGGATTTAGAACTGCTTTTGGACTCATATTGCCATTCCTTAAAGAATACTACGAATCTTAAGGGTCTGACGTTTCGTGACTATGTCAGATGCTTGTTTGGCTTCTGCGGCTTACTGACACTAACCCCTGTAATGAAGAAATGAGAAAAGGGCCTTGTCTTTGAGTTTTTTGCAGCCGAAAAAGGGCAATTCAATGCCCTTCGTCGGCCGCTAGAGTATATCGGACTGGCCTAAATGGCAACAAGATATCAGCCTACGCAACATCCTCTTGCCAAAACTCTGGCTTGATATTCAACTCAAACAGGCTCTGAATTTAGACAGCAGATGTTGTGGCAAAACACCTTGCACAGTGCTTCGTTAATCTGCGCCTTCTTGCTCAATTCGCAGAACGTTACCGAACTTCGCCTTGATCATACTGAATGAATAAGGTCTCCCAGATAAAGCCTATTCGTCCGGAAGAATCTCAAGGCCGTGTGCGCCAAAGCGGCGGCGCCATACCATTCCTTTTAAGAGCAGCGCGATGGGTTGTGAGTATTGGGGCGGTTCGGTTTGGAAACGAATGTTTCACTATTACAGCTGCAACACAGAGCAGTTCATGGAGCACTATCATAAACGCTCGAACGTCGAAACCACGTTCAGCATGATTAAAGCAAAGTTCGGGAATCACCTGCGAAGTAAGACCAAACCCGCGCAAATCAATGAAGCTCTCTGTAAGGTTCTGTGTCACAATATTTGCTGTCTCATTCAGTCTCATTCAATCTATTTTCGAGCTTGGGATTGAGCCGACTTTTTGGGCTGAGGGTGCGAATTAGCGCCCTCAACTCGTTTTCTTTGTTCCTGCTCTTGTACAATCCTCGACCGTCTAAGCCTCTCACGCACGGCTAATATTGCGATGCTCACTATTCCGACCGCAAAACTCATTAACGCAATGACCACTATCCAATCCAATCCATCGCCAATAGAAATTGCTGATGCAGCACAGAGAAGACTCTTTGTGCTGTCGTTAATCTTTGGAGTAATTGCCGCATTGATTGCGGCACTGCTTGCATTCTTGGTATGGAGG
>WNFR01001167.1_pt1 | contig 27219 bp, 22 predicted proteins | sample 5400221 | NCBI WGS metagenome assembly WNFR01 (sample SAMN13153357, study PRJNA577476) | soil metagenome | isolation source: 40 cm soil under Madrone tree | place: USA:California | collected 2016-06-14
GTGTCATGCAGCAATCGACCGAACGCCGACAAGTCCTCGTTGCCCGTCAGTATGTTGTAGCCGCGGTCAACGTGCAGATGCATCCGTTTGAGGTTTTCCTGGATGAGCGGTAGCCGGCGCAACTTACCGCGTTCGACGTCTTGGGCGCTGCGGCTCATGCCGGTGTAGAAAAGCATGAGACTGTCCGACAGTTCTCGAAGCCTCGTTGGGGTGATCGGAATCCTTTCGACCTCGAAGTCCGATTCGCCGCGAAATCGAATCACATTGAACCCGCCGAACGCGGCAAAAATTTGATCCTGCAGGCCGACGGCCTCCTGCAAAACATTTCTCTCGATGTGTATTGCGGTCCGGGCAAGTGCGTATTGACCGATGTGTCGGCCCTGAAATGCAGTCAACCCCTTGATGAGACCAACCGAGAAGCTGGACGACGAACCCAAACCACTGAACGATGGAAGATCTGAAGACAGGTTGACCTCAACGTCCCGTGTCACTCCGCAGAACCTAAGGATTTCCCGGAACGGGCGATGTTCAATTTCATCCAGATCCCGCACATGTTCAACCTTGCGATAGGAGAGGCGGATTTTGTGGTCGAAAAGCCAAGACGGGAGCTGAAACACCGTGTGGTAGATGTAGCTGTCGATAGCCGTGCCCAGGACGGCACCGCCATTGTTTTCGAAGTACGCTGGGAAGTCGGTTCCACCCCCAAAGAAACTCACGCGTAGCGGGGTTTTCACGATTATCATGGTTTACGGTGCTCACGCAGCATGACTGAATCGCTATTTCAACAATAGCCGAGCATTTGGCCTCGGGCGGAAGCTGCGAAGCCTGGCTAACGTCGCTCCGCGAATGGCAAATGTGCTATCGCCGGACCCTCCCCGAAAAGAGAAAAAAAATTCAAGATTGGCCTCGCGTTGTATGTCAAACACCCAGTCGCGATAGCTGTCGGACAAGAGCTTGGTATTGGCGTGGTACCGAAGTATTTGCTGTCCATCGATCGACGCCCCGCAGACCATCTCGTTGTCGATTCCCTGTCCTTCGAAGAGCATGTCGGCAAAGTATCGCCCAGCTGGCAACCGAAATGGTCCCGCGAGCCACCCACCTGATTCAGTACGGAAGTCCGCGCCCTTTATTTCAAGGTGCGTATCGCGTTCCGCCGGAAGTGTATATGGGAGACTCTCAAGACGTTCTTCATGAATGAACAAGACATTTCTTAGGCCAACGCTCGCAGGATAGTCGGCGAGTGATCGAACTGACCGAAGCGTGTTCACGTCGATCGCGCAATATCCTCTGTCTATGAAAAAGTTTAAACAGCGCTGATCATTCGTCTGCTGCTCAAGGATCATGTGCGGTCGATGCTTGTCGACCAGCGCGGTGGCGCCGAGTAACGCGTCATACTCCGCTCCCTCAATGTCCATTTTTACCGTATCGGGCACGAGACCAGAGACTTCGACAAAATCGTCGAGAGCAACGGTCTCGACGGTTGAGTAGGTTGTCGCATCGGGATTGGAATGATAAATGCTGTCATTCAGGTGGTCCCCCTGAAACACTTTTATCTGTTCGAATGAGCGAAAATACACGGCACGAGGAATTGGAAAAACATTCTGGAAGCCTTGCTTGACGATATTTAGCTGTAAATGCGCAAAGATTCGCGGTGAGGCTTCGAAGCTGCATACGGTGCCCTTCGGTCCCACTAAGCGCGACATTACGGCGGTAAGACCTCCCAAGTTTGCCCCGACGTCGAAGACGACCGAGCCTAATTGGCACAGGTCCTGTAGAGCGAGTTGCACGGGCGGTTCCCAGAGATTTATCCCTTCCCACCAAGGTTGGTCGCCGTAGGGTCGAAGACACTCAAAAAGGAGATTGGCCGGCGTCTCGGCAGGCGGCGGCGGCTTGTTGCGCCACCTAATCACGTGGGTCGCCCCGGTAAAAACGGCGAGGAGGCTGATGTGAAGCACAAGAAGGACCGTCAGCAGCACCAGCGGGCAAGTGCTTCGCGACGAGTGCGCAATGGACCACTAGGTTGTCTTCCATAACCACGAGTGCTGTTCGAAGCGGTTGTCGTTCAATATTTTGTAGGCCGGCCCCGACGCCAGTGATTCGATGTCCCGCGCCTTGTCAAATTGCATTGCGCGCCGCCAAGATGTCAGCATTCGCCGTGCGCACGGGACGGGTTTCGGCGGCGTTTCGGCGTATTCCATTGTGCGCAGGTCAATCAGGAGATTGGATACAGATCTGAGAAGAAAATCATTTGACCGCTTTCGCGAATGCAAAAAAACACTTAGATGGGTGGCGTATTCGATGTCAGTGCTGATGTGGCGGCAATAAGATTTTCGGTAGCCAAGGCAAGCAGCGAGTAGCGACGTGACGTCGTCCACCGGTCTTTCTGCAAACGCGTACTCGACACCGCCAGGCGTGCGGTGGATGTACCAAGCGCGCAAGTCTTCGATCTCTGCCCTCGGGCTGGCGGTAGTGCGTTCGTCCGGATAGTTGAGGAACAGCCCGAGGGTTCGTGGTATGAATTTGACTGTAATGTGCGGGAGAACTCGATTCTTGAATTCGGTATCTCCCGCAGCGCCGAATGTCTCATCGTAAAAGCCGAAGCGCTCATGAATGGATCTCCTATACATCCCTCCCACCCAGGAGACGTAGCAGGTCTCGAGGTAAACGTGATCCTTTGTGCCGCCATTTCGGTCATATGGCATCACGTCATTCTTGTAGATTCCGCGGTTGTCGACGGCCGTCACCAAACTGTTCGCCATGATCCAATCGATGGCCGGGTGACAGTCCAGTTCTAGGGACAGCACTTTGAGAGCATCCGGGTAGAGTGTTTCATCTACGCCGAGAAACACGAGATAAGGCGCGGTCGCAAGCATGATTCCGCGATTCCATGCGGCTTGAATTGTCTCCCGTTGGTGGGAGCGTGCATACACGGCGTTTATCGGCTGTCTTCTCCAGAATTGTTCAATGATGTCATACTCGTGATCCGGAGAGCCGCTGTCGACAAAGATAAACTCAACTTGGCCGCTCTTGGCCATCGTTTGTTGGATCATCGTTGTCAGGAATAAGAGCAGCTTAGCCGCGGCACTGTAGAGCGAAACTATTACGGCCACCTTCGGGGTGCCATGCCGGCGGTCGTCCACTCGCTCAAATGGTAGCGCGCGCTTTACTAGGTTCCTCTCGTATCGTTCCTCGAGATAGTGGCGCACGCGCTCCTGCGCACGGACCGGGTCCGCGTAGAGCGCCCGCGCGGCGGCGGCCTCATTCGATAAGTGATTCGTTTCCAGCGTTCGTACCACACGCGGTAGGATGCCGAACTTGTCCGCTCCAACAAGGCGGAGCGCGCGCAGTTCATACGTTACGGCAACGAGTTCATTCCCGAGTATCCGTTCAATCCGCGCAATGTCCAACCAAAAGTTGCATCGATAAAGCGGATTGACGCACGCGGCATAGATTGCATTGAGCTTTTCACGAAGCCGGGAATTATTATGTTCGGAGTGCTCCGAGATTCTTTTCAGTCGTGCCGGTACTCGCGTCGAGTCGGACACGACGCCGAGATATTTTGCATCGCCAAAGTATTCCGATTCACGCAGTTTCCTGTGAAAGTATTTGCCCGGTGCCTTGAGGAATGCCTTTGTCTCGCGATAGGCATCCACAGGAAGCATTCGCTTCGCGAGCCGTGCTGCGCGAGCCCCAGTCGTCTGGCCGGACTCGTAGTATGGGAGCTGCGCACGAGGTTCGCCGACCGCCGTCGACGCGCCGTTCAATATGCTTTTATAGATGCTTTGGATTCCAGGCGCCGGCCGCGCATGGATTGGGAGCTCGGACAAGCGATTCCGCAATGCTTCCCGATATTGATTGTAGTTGGCAAGAATGTCATTGATTGACGACGCAACCTGATAGAAATTGGCGAAGTCGATCTTGATGAATGGAAGAGTGGGATGAGTGGACTCGAGATAGTCGCAAACACCCGCCTCGGACGAGACCGCGACCGGGCAGCCTTCGAACAAAGCCTCCAACGCGATCAGATTCAAGGTGTCGTAGCGCACCGGCAGTATCACCAAACAAGGCTCTTGGAAGAGCATTCGGAGTTGTTCGCGGTTGTACGACGCAAGATAGTCAATGGTTGTGTTGCGCTTCTCCGCTATGTCAAACAGGATGGCCCGCGTTCCCACCCCCCACGACGCAACCAATTCGTCGCCGATATGCGCGGCCTTGGCGAACAAGCTCGGGTCGACCCATCGCACCAATTCCACGAAAAGATCATTTCCCTTGCGCCGCTCTGTTCGTCCGATACAGTAGAGATTGGGCTTTTCATTGGCACTGAGTTTTGAGCGCCGAAGCGTCGCGGGAATATCGACAAAGGCGAGCGGGTCAATGTAGCGGACCGGGCGATTGACGAGCGCTTGCCACTCCCGAATATAGCGCGGCGATATGCCATACGCACCGTCAGCACTCTCGAATTGTTCGCGTTCCAGAATGCGCTGCTCGAGCACGTTGTCGCCGCCAGAGCCCCACGCCATCTCCAGCGAGACGGATATATTGCCGTGCATCGCAAGCACGATGCGGTCCACCGTGACGCGGTGATGCGCGAAGGCGTCTCGCAGTAGGCTTCCAAAGGCGAAGTAATCCGGGATGTCGGCTATGTCGAAATGCTGTCCGGCGACGGAGCGCGCGAAGCGGTCGGCATCCTGGAGGTGCGCGAGTTTGAACGCGGGGTAGGGCGGCGCGCCGAGCACCTTGAGCTTGAGCCGAATACTTAGCGAGATTGCAGTTGTGTTGCTGGGCCGGGCCGCGCGTTCCGGTTCGCCTTCCCGGAAATAAAAGAACTGCACCTCGGGAGCGGATTCGATCAGCCGTCGATAAACGGTTTGGCCGCCACCGATGTTGCGATAAAGATCAGTCGCGATGAGCAATACTTTCATCGGTTCGGCGCTGACCCCGCGATGACGCTCGCTGTTTTAAGTAGTTGCCTGGATCCCTGGTCGACTAAGCATCTCGGCCTTTTTTCCGAAGGCCTTGATTGAGTCTGCACCAGATTCGGGGCGAGCGCAAAACATCTGAATAACGGTCTGAGAAAGGCGACCGCCAAGCCGGCGAATTGATTGTCCGAATCATCCTAGTAGACTGGCCGGCGTGCCCGTGCTCCCCATTCTTATCGATGTCAGTCGGTTGATAGGCGCCAGACTCTCGGGGCGGCGGCCCACGGGCGTCGACCGGGTCAGCCTCGAGTACGTGCGGCATTTTGGCGGCGGCGCGCGGGCGCTGATCTGCAGCGGTAGGTTCCGAGCGGTGCTCCCGCGGAATGTGTCCGCGATGACCTTCGAGGCCCTTCTCGACCCGCGAATACACTTGGCCCCAATTGCGGCCCGTATCATGGGTGGTGCATTGTTGCGCGCTCTGACCCCGCCGGTGATGAACGGCTGCATTCTGTTAAATACCGGACATACCGGCCTCGCCGATAAGTCGGGCATCAGCACGTGCGCGCGGCTGGGCGCGAAGCCGGTGGTATTCGTTCATGACCTCATCCCGATCCAATATCCGGAATATTGCCGACCCGGGGCGCACGACCGGCACGGCTCCCGAATGCGGAACACCCTGGCGGCCGCCAGCGGCATTGTTGCAAACTCCCAGTCGACGCTCGAATCACTGACGCAATTCGGCGAACGCGCCGGCTTGCGGCGTCCGCCGGCGGTCGTCGCGCCGCTGGCTCCCGGGCCGCTGCTCGAGGCCGGTCCGCGCCCCCTCCCATGGCCTTATTTCGTAATGATTGGCACGATCGAGCCCCGCAAAAACCATGCACTGCTTTTGAATGTATGGCGCCGGCTGGTCGAACGGCTGGGCGACACCGCCCCGCGCCTCGTCGTCATTGGAAGGCGGGGCTGGGAGTGCGAGAACGTGATCGATTTGCTGGAGCGCTGCGCGCCGCTGTCGGGCATCGTGCTGGAGCGCAACGATTTTAGCGACGCCGAACTAGCGGTTTATCTTCGCCACGCCCAAGCGCTGTTGATGCCGTCCTTCGCCGAGGGATTCGGGTTGCCGGTGGTGGAGGCGTTGGCGCTTGGAACCCCGGTGATCGCGAGCGACCTTGATGTTTTTCGCGAGGTGGCCGGTGCCGTGCCGGACTATGCGGACCCGCTGGACGGACCTCGTTGGGGCGACCTGGTCATGCAATATGCCGATGGTGGGAGCGGTCCGCGCCAGGCGCAATTGCGGCGTCTGGCGGCTTACCAGCCGCCGACCTGGCGGGATCATTTCGCCATCGTGGAGGAATTCCTGTGCCGGTTCACTGGCGTTCGGCGACCCTAGCGGCGGACTGGCCGCCGTCGCCGGCCGCGTACGGAGCGCGGGCGAGATTTGCATGCTAGGATCTTTGCCGCGGCGCAGATTCGCTCGGCAGGCAATCCTCGAACGTGCGTTACCGTCCGCACGAGGAGGGAACTGCAGCTATAATCGCAGCGCCGGTAACTAGGGGCTGAGATCACGAAGTAGAAGAACGCCGCTGCGGCTTCGGCCGCACCCAGGGAGGGCCAGAGTGGACGCGAATTCGGCGACTGGCACATCACCACGCAGCTTCCTGTTTCTGCAGGGGCCTATCGGGCCGTTCTTTTCACGCCTTGCGCAACGCCTCGCCGCCGCCGGACACGCAGTTCACCGAATCAACTTCCATGGCGGTGATCGACTGTTCTGGCGCTTGCCGGGCGCGGTTGATTTCCGCGGTGACGAGGCCGGGTGGCCGGCCTTTCTTTGCGAACACTTGGGCCGCTGGTGCATCACGGACTTGGTGCTGTTCGGAGATTGCCGACCGATGCACCGCGCCGCCCTTGCGGCGGCCGCCGAGCACAAGTTGCCGGCGCATGTTTTCGAGGAGGGATACCTGCGGCCCAATTGGATCACGTTGGAACGCGGCGGAGTCAACGGCAATTCGGTGCTGCCGCGCGACCCACAATACTATCGGGTGGCGGGACAGTCCGCTCCGCGCAGAGAGGAAGCACCCGTGGCGTCGAGCTTTGCCCGACGCGCGTTCGAGGACGTGCTATACCACACCGCGATGGCGTTGACTCGCAACCACTTCCGAGGCTATCGCACACATCGGCCCTGGCATCCCTACGTCGACTATGCACACGCCGCTGGACGCTTCTTGCGCCGGCCTTTCGTCAAGGGGTACACCGCTGCCCTGTCCGAGCGACTCGCCGCCCAGCCGCAACCTTATTTTGTCTTCCCGCTACAGCTCGATGCCGATACGCAAATACGCCACCATAGTGTGTTCCGGCGCATGCGGCCGGCGATCGAGCACGTGATCGCCTCTTTTGCTCGGCATGCACCTGGCGATGCGCTGCTGTCGGTGACCGAGCACCCCCTGGAGACCGGAGTCGCCGGTTTGAAGCTCATCGTCGATCGCTGCGCAACCGATGCCGGAGTGAGGTCGCGCGTGGTGTATTTCGAAGGAGGCACCCCTGACCGCCTGCTGCGCGGAAGCCGGGGCGTGATTACCGTCAACAGCACCATTGGTGTGCGGGCATTGAGCTGGGGATTGCCCGTCGCCACGCTGGGACAAGCCGTCTACGCGTTACCGGGTCTCACCCACCAAGGTACGGTAGATAAATTTTGGCGTCACGCGGCGCCGCCCGACCCCTCTTTGTTCGCGGCTTTTCGGCGCGTGCTGGTAACGCGAACCCAAATCAATGGAGGATTTTACAGCGACAGCGCCATTTCAATGGCCGTTCGCGAGGCAGCCGGTCGGCTGCAGCAGGAACCGGCGCTCGAGGAGTCCGTCCGGCCGCGAACGTCGCGATTCGATCCCGATTTGTTGTTGCCGCCTACCGCGACCGCGCTCTGAACGAAGATGTCAGGCTTGCAGCTCGGGGTTGGATCGGTCTTGGCGGCAATCGGCTGGTGGTTGACCCGATGGGTGGCGGGTGCGCCGCTGCGAATGCGTTTCAGCTTGCTCCTCGACGCGGCGCTGCCGGCGTCGTTGTTCGTTTTGTTGCTGGCGGCGAGTGCTCGACCGGGCTTTGCGGGCGCCGCCACGCTTGTACTGGGCGCCGGCTTCGCTTTTTCGGATTGGCGCAAGCGCGCCACCCTGGCGGAGCCCATCATCGTGTCGGACGTCTTCCTATCGCTCGATATTTTTCGGCATCCAGCGGTCGCGGTGCCGTTTCCCGACACGGCGCGGGTGATCTCCGGCGCCGGTGTGGCCGCGGCCGCGTTTGCAGTGCTGTGTGCCCTGGAAACGCCCGCGTGGGTTTGGACCCCCTGGCCCGTGCTCGCGGTGTTGACCCCAGTGCTCGTCCTCATCTGGGTGTTGTCCGGCCCGTTCAATGTCGCGTGCGGCAAGATGTTGCGCCGGCTTCAGCCCACGGGCGATCCCACAAGTGACGGAGCCGCCTTTGGTTCGATTGCGACCCTCTTGATTTATGGCATCGTTGCCCGCGCCGAACGTGCCCAACGACGAGCGCCGGCCGGTGTTCCGTTCGTTGACCAGCGGCGCCAAGGTCGGTCTGCGCCGCCGCTAGTTTTGGTGCAATGCGAGTCGTTTTTCGACGTGCGTCGAATCCATCCCAGCATCTATCGTGACTTGTTGCCGAACCTGGATCGCCGCCGTAGCGAGAGCTTGCAATGGGGGCATCTGACCGTGCCTTGTTGGGGCGCGAATACCGTGCGAACGGAATTCGCCGTTCTCACGGGCATATCGGATACGGCGATCGGCTTCGACAAATTCAATCCCTATCAAGCATTCGCCCGTGCCCCGATTCAGTCCCTGGTATGGCAACTGCGCGCCCAAGGCTACCGTACCGTCTGCGTGCATCCCTTCGACCGGCGCTTTTACGGACGCGATAAGGTCATGAGCAATCTCGGCTTCGACGAATTTCTTGGGGAGGAGGCCTTCGCGGGGGCGCACCGCATTGGAGCCTTTGTCGCCGATGTGGAGGTGGCGCGATTCGTGGCCGAACTGCTGGCTCAACAGGGAGACAACCTGTTCGTCTTCGCCGTCACGATGGAAAACCATGGGCCTTGGCCGACGGGAACCGCCGGTCGCTCGGCCGGCACGGCCGCCGTGCGCTGGCACGACCTTGCTCTGCCGCCGGAAGAACAACGCGCGTTCACCGGTTTTTTAGAGGGAGTCCGCAATGCCGACGCCATGCTGGGCGTCCTGTCGGAGTCGCTCTCCAAGCACGCCCCGGGAGCGCTGCTCGCAATGTATGGAGACCATCTGCCGAGCTTCCCGCAAACGTTCCGCTCACTGGGCTTCGTCGATCGGCGCAGCGACTACCTGCTTTGGCGCGCCAGCAATTTTGGTGCGGGCATGCGCAAGGATCTGGCGGCCCAACACCTGATGGGCGATATTCTCGCCGCCAGCCTGCGCGCCTAGGCCGCTGTCACGCACATCGAGAAGCGCGCGCGATCGAGTGCGGCCTGTGCATCTCCTCCGGCCACACTTCCATGCGTGCGGCGGGTCGGGCATAATGCGTGCACCCCGCTCTTTGAGGTAGTCGCAAGGAACCGCGTGAATGGGTGATCAGGATAGATCGAATGGTGCAACCGCGGGGGGTGGCTGGCTGGATGACACCATCCGCCGCTTCGGTTTCCTCTCCGCGATACGTGAAGTCCAGCACGTCAAGCGCACCTGCCGCGAGTGCCTGCAGCTATACCGGCGAATTGAAAAGGAAAATGGTGGTTCCACCGCCGCTGAACGCTATGCTTACGTGGTTGCCAAACGGACCGGATCGGATCTCAACGGCGTCAAGTCCATCATTAGACGTGTCGAGGAGAGCTTTGGCGAGTGGCCGAACGAGCGCCCCGTGAATTTTCGCGACGTGGTCCAATATCTTGCCATCACCGAATGCCTCAAGGAATCGGCGACGGAGAGCGGCGTCCGTGCAGAAGTATCGGCGGTCGTTGCCAAGTTGATTCCGGCAAAACTCTAGGGACTGGCGGCTGCCGGGTTAGACCTTCCAAAACTCACAGGAGGAGTTTGGGCGCGCCGCACCAATCGCCGGAAATCTCGAGGGCATAGGGCTCTTCGATATCGGTCGGTGGATGCGATAAGGCGTTGACTCGCCACAGCCAGACCACAAGCTCTCCTTTCATCCGCCGATCTTCCCGATGCCGGGCAAGCTCGTATGCCGGTTGCACGGCTCGAACGACGCCCGCATGGTCGCCGGCCAGCCATGCAGCATCGGCGCCCAGAGCGGCCAGGGTCCCGATGCGCTGCAGCTCCGGCATCGGGCCGGCAAGCGTCCGCGCTTCTTCGAGCGGTGCCACTGCGTCGGGGTCGCCGCGCCGGTTGCGCAGGTACCCAATCACGGTCAGCGCGGGAATGCGAATCATGGGGGTGCTTCGCGGGTTGCGCAATGCGGTTTCCGCATCCTCGCTTGCGCCCTGCCAGTCGCTTTGCTCGAGCCTTGCGCGCGCCCCGTGATACTGTGCAAGTCCCCGGAGGGACGGCCCGCCTACCTCGCCAGGTGCTCGACTGCGGATTCGGTCAGCGGCGACAACAGCATTCTGCGGGTGCTCGCCCGCGGCAGGTCGCCGATCACCAACCGCAGCGGATGCCGCGGACCGACCTCGTCATCGCGATACGTGGCCGCGAGCATCGCGCGAGTGCGGTGAATGCGGCGGCCCAGAAACTTGACGAGATCGAGCGTCGCTTCGTCCGCCCAGTGCATGTCTTCGAATACGATGAGCGAGGGGGACTTTTCCATCTCATCGAGGACCGCGGTAAAGATGACGTCGCGACTCGCTCCGGAATCGACGGCGGCCAGCAACGCGCCCTGCGTCTGGCGCGCGATGTCGTGCACGGGCGCGAGAGGGCGGGGCGTGAACAACGAATCGCAAGCGCCCCACAGGACGCGCGTCTTTCGCTGCTGCTTCGAGAACTCCTGCAGCAATGCGGTTTTACCGATCCCGGCCTCGCCGCCCACGAGCGCGATGCATCCGCCGCGCTCCGAGGCCGCGGCGAGCCATTCGCCCAGTTCGGCGACGTAAAGCCTGCGCTCGAGGAGTTCCATCTACCGCCCTCCCAAGCGCATGCGTTTACTCCGGCAACGTGATGCCGGAGCCTCCCATCTCCTTCGGCATGTCCTTCATCTTCGGCTTCCCATCGTGAATGCGCAGTACGGTTTCTTGGTAGTTGACGTGCACGCCGGGCTCGAACTTCAGTTGTGGAAGCATCGCTGCGTAGATGTCCACAAGTCCCAAAGTCGGATGCTGGGTGAACAGATGGCCGCCGCACTTTTGGCACCACTTCCGATAGCTGATTGGCGTCTTGTTGTAAGTGCCGACGCTCCCCGAGCCCCGGGTGACCTTCAGGGCCTCCGGCTTCCAGAGGGTAAACGCGTTCACGGGGCCCGCCGACCAGTGCCGGCAAGATTCGCAGTGACAGTACCCCATTCCGGCAGGCTCTCCGGAAACCTCGAATTCCACCTCGCCGCAAAAGCAGCGTGCCGTGTGGATTTTTTCGTTACTCATGATCTGCTCTCCATGTAATATCCCTCTACTTCAATGGCCTGTAGTCTATCGATCGGTCGCGGGGCCTCGAATGACCAGCCGTCCAGCGCTCTTGCTCTTTCGTCCATGGAGAGACTGATGGATGCTTTGTCGGATGTGCTGCGAGCGGTGCGCCTCACGGGCGCCATCTTCTTCGACATCAAGGCATCGGAACCGTGGGTGGCCGAAACGCCCCCTGGGGGAGCCATCGTCGGAGCGATGTTCCCCGGCTCTGAGCATCTGATTTGTTATCACGTCATCACGCACGGAAGCTGCTGGGCATGCATCGACAGCCAGCCTCCGATACGGCTTTCCGCCGGAGACATCATCGTGCTGCCGCACGGCGATACGCACGTGCTGTCGAGCACGCCGGGCCTGCGGCGTAGTCCCGATATGTCGTTATATCGGATGCCGATCGACCGACAGCTTCCGATCAGCATTTCCATGGGCGACCCTAACGGCGATCCGGTGCACTTTGTGTGCGGATTTCTGGGCTGCGATGCGCGTCCGTACAATCCTCTGCTTACCGCGCTGCCGCAGGTCATTCTGGTCAGCGGCCAGGAGGATGGAGCACTCGCCGCGTATGTGCAGTTCGCCCTGGCGGAATCGAAGGGCCCTCGCATGGGAGGACAATGCGTGCTCGGTCGCTTGAGCGAACTGATGTTCGTCGACGTCGTGCGCCACTACCTGGAGACATTGCCGGCCGACCGGATGGGTTGGCTGGCGGGTCTGCGCGACCCGTTCGTCGGGAGGGCGCTCACGGCACTGCATCGCAAACCCGCCAATCCCTGGACCATCGAGTCATTGGCAAGAAACGTGGGATTGTCGCGGTCGGCGCTTGCGGAGCGTTTTACGCAGTTCGTGGGTCAGCCTCCGATGCACTACCTGACGAATTGGCGGATGCAACTCGCCGCGAACCAACTTCGAAGCGGGGTTGAAAGCGTTTCGGCAGTTGCCAATCTGGTGGGCTACGAGTCGGAGGCGGCATTCAGCCGGGCGTTCAAAAAAGTGGTGGGCACGCCGCCGAGCCAATGGCGTAATCACGGGAGCGATGGGTCCCCGCAGAATTAGGCGGCCGTTCGGCGGCGCGGGCTCAGCGCTTCAGCAGCGCCGTCGCGACCGACGTCATCGCGATCACACCGGTGCGCAGGGTCGGCTCGGGCAGAGGTTCGAAGCGGCTGGTGTGCGGGCCCGGAAGAAAACTACCCGCTGCCTGGGCTGCTGCGAGCTTCGCGGGATCCATGGCGCCCAGCCAGAAAATCACGGTCGGAATTTTGTGCCCGGGGAGGCCGAATAGACCAAAGTCCTCGCTGGCCATGATGGGGTCTTCATCGAATACGTTGTGCGCGCCGAGTGCAGCCACCAGCGCGGCCTTTACCCGGCCAGCCAGCGCAGGATCATTGTAGGTCGGCGGCGTCGACTCGTCGCCGAACACGGTTACGATGGGCGCCCGGTCCTCCGGGACGCCGGCCGAGAGCGCAACGCCCTGCGCGGTGCGCCGAATACCGTCGACGACGATCTGATTGGCCTTGTCGCTGAAGGTGCGTGTGGTCAGTTCCAGTTTCACTTCGTACGGAATAATGTTCCGCTTGGTGCCGCCGTGGATGGTTCCGACGGTCACCACCGTGGGGTCTCGCGGATTTTCCTGCCGGCTGACGATGGTCTGCAATTGAACGATGAACTCGCCGGCCATCACGATGGGGTCTTTGCCGTTCTGCGGCTGGGCGCCGTGACCTCCAATGCCGCGCAGGATGACGTCCACGGACGCGGACCCCGCCATCGCGGCGCCGCTGGTGATGCTCACCGTGCCCGCCGCCCGCGAATTGGTGTCATGCAGGGCGACGGCGAGAGTCGGCGTGCCGAATCGCTCGTATAGACCGTCGGCGAGCATCGCCTTCGCCCCATCGATTTTTTCTTCCGACGGCTGTCCGATGAGCATCACCGTGCCATGCCAGTTGGCGCGGGTGGCGGCGAGCGCCCGCGCCGTGCCCATCATGGAAGCCACGTGCACGTCGTGCCCGCACGCATGCATCACGCCGACTTCTTCGCCCGCCGCGTTCTTCGTTTTCACGTGGCTCGCATAACTCAAGCCGGTTTCTTCGACGACGGGCAGTGCATCCATGTCGGTACGAATCAGCAGCCGCGGGCCGGGACCGTTCTCCATGATGCCCACCACGCCATAGGCTTGCGTGCCGTCGGGATATTTACCGACCCGCTCGGTAACCGCGAAACCGGCCTTGCGCAGTTCGCCTGCCAGCCGTGAAGCCGTCTCCTTTTCCTGATGAGACAGTTCCGGGTGGGCGTGTATTTCCTTGTAGGCGGTTACCAATTCGGAAAGCTCGCCATCGACGATCCGCTCGATGTTATCGGCCAAGGCGGCTGTGGCCGAGAGGGACAACAACAGGCAAATACTCGCGAATTCTTTCACCGGTACTCCATGATTATTCATCGGGCCGAACGGTCCCTGCGCTGGATGGAGCAATCATGCCATTTTCGATCGTTCGCCGCCGACCCGCAAATCAACTTGCGCGACGGAGGTCGTGACCGGGGCGGGCGCAAACCACTGTTTCAGCAAGGAGGGTGTGTTTTTTGACGCTCTTTATTTCCCCCGTCATGTCGGCGGCGGGCATACTTGAGCGTCCTTGGGCAACATACCGGAGGACTCATGCTCTACGCCATACTTTGCTACAACGACGAGGACGCTGTTTGGTCCTGGACGAAAGAGGAAGACGCTGCCGTCATGGGTCGTCTGGCGGTGGTGCGTGAGCGCCTGGCGCCAATAATGGGGCCGTCCGCGCGGCTCCTGCCGACTACTGCCGCAACCACGTTGCGTAAATCACCCGAACCCATCGTCATCGACGGTCCCTACGCGGAAACCAAGGAACAGCTGCTCGGGTTCTACGTGATCGATGTGGAGAATCTCGACGCGGCGTTGGACGTTGCGCGGCAGTTGACGGCGGCCAATCCGGGCGGGGCCTATGAGATACGGCCCATCGCGCTCTACCAGCCGGACAAACGCGTGTCATGACCGATATGGGTTGGATCAACGGTGCGATCACCGGTGCCCGTCCAGCGGCGGTCGGCGCACTGTTGCGGTATTTCCGCGACCTCGATACCGCGGAGGAGGCCTTCCAGGAGGCGGCGCTGCGTGCGCTCAAGAGCTGGCCGGCGAATGGACCACCGCGGGATCCCGCCGCGTGGCTCATCCTGGTCGGGCGCAACGCCGCGCTCGATGGTCTGCGCGTGCGAGCCAAGCACATGGCCTTGCCGCCCGACGAAGTGCTTTGCGATCTCGATGACGCCGAGGCGACCCTCGCGGAACGATTGGACGGCTCGCACTACCGCGACGACGTGCTGCGGTTGTTGTTCATCTGCTGCCATCCCGATTTGCCCGCCACGCAGCAAATCGCGCTGGCGCTGCGCATCGTCTCGGGATTGTCGGTGGCGCAGATCGCGCGCGCATTTTTGGTGGGCGAGGCTGCCATGGAACAGCGGATCACGCGCGCCAAAGCGCGCATCGCAAAGGCGGATGTCCCTTTTGAGGCGCCGGGCGCCGCCGAGCGCGCCGAACGCGTCGCGGCGGTCGCGTCGATGATTTATCTGTTGTTCAACGAAGGATACTCGGCAGGCGGCGATGCGGCGCGCGGCCCCTTGTGCGACGAAGCGATCCGGCTGATTCGACTGCTGTTGCGGTTGTTCCCCACCGAACCCGAGATCATGGGATTGATGGCGTTGATGCTGTTGCAGCATGCGCGATTGGCGGCGCGATTCGACGCGGCGGGAGAGGCTATTTTGCTGGAAGACCAGGATCGAAGCCTGTGGGAGGGCCGGCTGCTCGCCGAAGGTCTGGCGCTGATCGACAAGGCGATACGCCCCAACGTGCCGGGGCCATACCAGCTTCAGGCTGCCATCGCCGCCATCCATTCCCGCGCCGTGCGGGCCGAGGACACCGACTGGGCCGGAATCGACGGCTTGTATGCCGCGCTCGAGCGGATGCAGCCCTCGCCGCTGGTGACGTTAAACCGTGCCGTGGCCACGGCCAAACTTCATGGTCCGGAGGCGGCGCTCTCCATGATCACGCCGCTCGAGCAGCGATTGTCCGGATACTATTATTATTTCGGAGCGCGCGGCGCATTCTTGGCGCAGCTGGGCCGCCTCGCCGAGGCACGCGCCGCCTTTGACCGCGCCATTGCACTCGCCGATACACCGGCCCAGGCGGCTCATATCCGCCGCCATCTCGATGGCCTGATGCGGTCAGCTGGGCCGACCGTCATGGCCGGCTAAAAGACCTGCCGGAAAGGTATCCTGGGACGCCGTAGTCGGGCCACAATGGCTTTTCCCGACAAATCCAGGAAAAGCCGTGGGTAATGCATTTCCGCATCTATTCGAGCCGCTGCGCATACGCGGCTGCACGCTCAAGAATCGTATTATGTCTACTGGGCACGATACCACGCTGCCCGTCGACGGCACCGTCAACGAAGCGCTGGTGGCCTATCAGGAGGCCCGGGCTCGCGGCGGGGCGGGCCTCATCGTGCTGCAGGTCTCGGGCGTGCATGAGACCGCCCGATATACCAACCATGTCCTGATGGCGACCGACGATTCGGCCATCCCCGGCTATCGACGCGTTGCCGAGGCAGTGCATCGCTTCGACACGGTGCTGTTTGCGCAGCTGTTCCATCCAGGACGCGAGATTGCCGAAGCGGACGGCGGACTTCTCAGTGTGGCGTATGCACCGTCCGCGGTGCCGAACGAGCGATTCCATGTGATGCCGAGTCCGCTCAAGCTCCCCATGATTCGCGCCATCGTCGGCGGTTATGGCGATGCGGCGCGGCGCATGCAAGCCGCCGGCGTGGACGGTGTGGAGATCGTGGCCAGCCACGGGTATCTGCCGTCGCAATTCCTGAATCCGCGGGTGAACTTGCGCGACGATGGGTATGGCGGCGAGCTCGACGGGCGCCTGCGATTCCTGCGCGAGGTGATTGCCGACATCCGCGGCAAGGTGAGCGACCGGTTCGTCGTTGGATTGCGCATTTCGGGATTCGAAGTGGACGAATCGGGGTTGTCGCAGGATGAGAGCATGCAGGCGATCATCGGCCTTGCGGACAGCATCGACTACGTCAATGTGACGCTCGGCACTTCCGCCAGTCTCGGCGGGGCCATTCACATTGCGCCGCCCATGTCGTCGAAGACCTCCTACGTGGCGCCGTATGCGGCGAGCGTAAAGCAGCGAGTGGGAATACCGGTGTTCGTGGCGGGCCGCATCAATCAGCCGCAGGAGGCGGAGACCATCCTCGCTTCCGGTCAGGCCGATGTGTGCGGCATGACACGCGCCATGATATGCGACCCCGAGATGCCCAATAAGGCGCGGCGCGGCGCCGCCGACGACATTCGCGCCTGCATCGCCTGCAACCAGGCGTGCATTGGACATTTCCACAAGGGGTATCCGATCTCGTGCATACAGAATCCGGTGAGCGGGCGCGAGCTCAAGTACGGAACAATTTCTCCGGCCCGGGTGCGCCGCAGGGTCATGGTCGTGGGAGGGGGGCCGGCGGGCATGAAGGCGGCGATCGTTGCCGCACAGCGGGGCCATCGCGTCGTCCTGCACGAGGGGCAGAAGCGATTGGGCGGCCAGGCGCTGCTCGCGCAATTGCTGCCGGGCCGTGCGGAATTCGGCGGATTGGTGACGAATCTGCTGCACGAAATGGCGGCCGCCGGTGTGGAGGTTCACACCGCCTCGCAAGTCGATCGCGCGATGATCGAGAGCGAATCACCGGATGTGGTTGTGATGGCGACCGGCGCGATTCCATACCGGCCTTCGTTTGCCAGCGAGGGCGCGCTGCAGATCACGGATGCCTGGCAGATCCTGCGCGAGTCGGTCGAGCCTGGACATTCCGTGGTGGTCGTCGATTGGCGCGCGGATTGGATCGGGATCGGGATTGCGGAGCGCCTGGCGCAGAGCGGGCGCCGCGTGCGGCTGGCGGTGAGCGGCATCGCCGTCGGCGAGTCGCTGCCATTCTATGTCCGCGACGCCTCGGTAGCTTCGCTTCACAAGCTCGGCGTGAGTGTGCTGCCCTACATGCGCCTGTACGGCAGCGACTCGGACACGGTCTATCTGCAGCACGTGACGAGCGGCGAGGCCGTGGTGATCGAATCGGTGGACACGCTCGTGCTATGCACGGGGCACCAGTCGGTCACGGACCTCGCCGACTCCCTCGACGAACTCTCCCTGGACGTGCGGATCGTCGGCGATGCGGCGTCCCCTCGCACGGCCGAAGAGGCCGTGTTCGAAGGTCTTCGAGTCGCCACGGAAATTTAGGAGTCGCCGCCGCTCGCGCAGAAAATGCACGCGAGGGGAGCGCGCCCGGACACACGACCGCACGACCAGTGGCCGCGTGTCCGGGTCGGCAAGGCTGACGTCAGTCAGCTTTGACGGCTTCCGCCTGGATGCGCAGCAAGACGTCCATTTTAAAGCCGTACTTCTGGCCGAAGTCCACTCCGAAGTCAGCGCGGCTGAACGTGCCGCTCGCGTCCGCGCCGCACACTTCTTTTTTCAACATGGGATGTTGCATGCACTTGAACGAATTGATCTTCAATGCCACCGGCTTGGTCACGCCGTGCAGTGTCAGGTTCCCGGTAACGGTTGTCGGTGCGCCGTTCGCGAAACCGCCCAGCGTGCCTTTGTAGGTTGCGGTGGGATACTTCGCCACGTCGAGTATTTCGGCGCTGGACACGTGTTCATTCAGCTTGTCGTGGGCCAGGTCGATGCTCCCGGTGTCGATCGTAACGTCCACGGAGCCGGTCATGGCCTTTGTATCCAAAACGACAGTACCCGTCGTCTTCTTAAACAGGCCGCGCCACACGGACAAGCCCCCCAAATGATCCACTTCAAAACTCGGGTGTGTGTGATCGGGATCGAAGTTGTACGTCGTCGGTGCGGCAGATGCCGCGGTGGCAAGACCAAGTAGCGCAAGGGCCGCAAAATACGTTCTCATCGTGAAAGTCTCCGTGGCGGTTGAACAAAAGCGACAGCAGAACACAGCATAGGCGAGGAGTGATTCATAGAATAGATGGAGGAATCGGCATTCTCTCGTCCAAAATTAGAAGTAATCTTCCTAGTCTCGACACACGCCCGGGTCAATGGGGCGCCTTCGCGGCCTTCAAATGGCCCGGCCGAAGTTCACCACGGGCCAGCACGAGCAGCAACTGGCGCCAGTTGGCGATGAAATGCTCGGTCCGTGCCATTCCAAGCCGGTCAATGATCGTGGGCCTGAGCGGACCCTCCATCGCCGCGAGTTCGCGTTTGGCCAATGCCAGGTACCAGGCGTGGCGGTCGCGAAGGTCCACCCCCACGAAGCCGGCGTTGCGCAGGGCCGCGGCGCTCTCCTCAAGCGTAACCATATTGTAGGCAATTCCTTCGAGGCGAAAATATTCCATCATTGCGGATGAATACGCGCCGGTGCCGCCGCGCAGCCAGTCGCTTGCGATGAACCGGCCCCCCGGGCGCAAGACTCGCAGAATATCCGCAAACAGGGCCGGTTTCTCGGGAATCTGGACCAATGAGTCCTTTGAAAAAACGACGTCGAAGCTGGCATCGGCGAACGGCAACCCACCTGGTTCCACCTTCACGCCGCGAATTCGGCCGACGAGTCCCGCGCGTTTGACCCGCGCCTGCAGGCCCTGCAGCAGGGCGGGGTCGATGTCGATTCCAACCACCGACGATGCCCCGTACTGCGTAATCAGCAATTCGTCGACGGCTCCGAGACCGCAGCCGATATCGAGAACTTCGCAGCCTCGGATGTCGGTGCCCTCGAATAGCCGGGCCAGCTCATCGGCTCCTCCGGGAGACAAAAATCCGTCACCCCAGATCAATTGAAGCAGGGCCAGCATGCCCTCGTCGTATTCGCCGGGCTCACTGGCCTGACCGATTTTCGCGGATTCCGCCATGCGCTAAAGTTGGCTCATTTCCTGAAGCAATGCCGCTGCCCCGTACACCTTGCCAAGGGCTTCGCGGATGATGGCCGGGTGAACGGCGATCGCCCGGTTCTTGGCGGCGTCGAACCAATAGTCGCCGGAAATCGAGTGAATGTTGCCGTCGAACATGAGGCCGACGATGCGACCCTGCGCGTCGATCAACGGGCTGCCGGAATTCCCTCCCACGATGTCGTTGTTCGTCGATATGCAGAAGGGCGTGCGCATGTCGAGTTGGCTCTTGATCTTCATCCAGCTGTCGGGAATCTTGAATGGAGAAACGCCGGTCGATCGGTCGAATGCACGTTCCAGGTAGGTGAACGGCTCCACCTGCGCACCGTTCTCCTCCCAACCCTGCACGGTGCCGTAGTTCAAGCGCAGAGTGAAGGTGGCGTCGGGGTAGACCTGAGTTCCATAGGCCTTGAAGCGTTCCGCTGCAATGCGCTCCGAGGCGGCCGAAATCGGCGCTTCGACTTCATCCTCGAACTGCTTGCGTATGGCGCGCGCGCCGCCATCAAGCGATCTTGCAAGCGTGATCATGGGATCCTGGGATGCGTCGACCGCGGCTTTGCCGCCCTCCCAGAGCTGTTTTCTTACCGCGGGGTCGTCGAGCTTCGTCTCGGCCACGAGCCGGGTTGCGAGCGTGTCGGGCGAATCCTTGATGAGCAGTTTTCGCACGACGGGATGATCGGGACCGAGCCACTCGCGCATGCGCTGCAGGGAGAAGGACATCGTGAGCACTTCCACCTCGGAATAAATGGGCACCCGGGCGTACAGCTGCTGCTCGATGCGGGGCAGCGCGGCATCGGTATATTCGCGCAGCCGCTCGGTGTTGGGTTTCGTCCGTTCGTCGGCGGCGCGCAACAGCAGGCGTGCGTAGCGGAATAGAATGCTGTTGAATCCGGCGCCGCCTTCGATGAACGTTTCCGGCAAATACAGCACGCGTTCGCGCAGGGACGCAGCCTCTATCTGCCGCCATGGATCGGTCCCGGTAATTTGCGCGCTCGATCGCAGAGAGTTTTCATCGTCGCTCTTGCGTGCCATCAGCGCGTCGTCGTGCAGCGCATCGAGCAGCTTACGGCGGACCTTCAGGCCGTTCTCGAGGCTGTTCAGCGGCGCCTCCACCAACTGTTCGTTGCCCGGCGAGGTTCGGCCGAATTGGAGATACCGGCCGCGCAGCTCGGCTGCTCGCAACAGCGAACTTGGCAGAGATACGTCGCGCTCGAACTCCAACTGCGCTCGGGTTTCCAGCCGTTGCGTAGTACCGGGGTGCCCGGTGACGAACACCAATTCGCCCGCGCGCGGGCCCGCGAAATTGACTTTGAGATAGTTCGGCGTTCTCGCGGGCCTGCCATGTTCGTAGGCCCGCAACATCGAGAAATCGAGCGACCAGCGCGGAAACTGAAAATTGTCCGGATCGCCGCCGAACGCGGCAATATCCGCTTCCGGGGCGAACACCAGGCGCACGTCGTCGTAACGCTTGTATTTGTACAGGAAGTACTGGCCTCCCTCGTACAGGGTCACGGCCTGACACTTGAGCTTGCCGGATTTTGCCTTCGCGCTCGCCTGTTCACACGATTGTTCGAGCTGCGTGAGCGCCTTCTTGCGCGCCTCGTTGGCCGACTTGTCGTCGAGGCCGCCGACGGACTTGGCGACGGTGGCGGTGACGTTCTCCATCTCGACCAGGACGTCGGCGAGTTGGGTGGAGCAGCGGCGTTCCTCGGTTCGTTTCTGCGTCTCGAAGCCGCGGTCGATCAGGCTGTTGTCCTTGGAGGAGAGTTCGGCGAGACAGGACTCGACGCAGTGGTGATTGGTCAGTATCAAGCCTTCCGGTGACACGAAGGAGGCCGTGCAATTCGTCAGCCGGATGGTGGAGAGTCGTACGTGATCCAGCCATGCCGCCGTCACCAGGGTGCCGTTGGTCTTTTCGACTTTGCTCGCGGGAAAATTATCGAAAGTCCACATGCCTTCATCGGCCAGCGCCGGAAGGGATGCGGCAAGCCCCATAATCAACAGTAAGATTCGCATGCCAGCCTCTTGAATATGATTTGGTCCGATATGTCGTGAAGCGGCGATTCTACGTGAAAACGAAATGTCCCCGGCAGTGAGTTGCGGCGCGGAGGCCCCCGCGCGGCTGCGGGGATCCGCTACAATCCCGGCGGAACCCTCGTTTTCGAGACCCCCAGCCAATTGAATCCAGACAATCGAGCCTCGGCGACGCCCAAGCCCGCGCACCGGGCCTTTTCCGCGTTATCAAACGGCGATTTTCGGATTTATTTCCTGTCCGCGACCGCGGCGATCATGGCCGACAATGTCGAACACGTCATCAGCTATTGGGTCGCCTTCCAGAAGTTTCATTCCCCCGCACTCGCCGGATTTGCCGTGATTTCACATTGGGTGCCGTTCCTTCTTTTCGCGGCTTTCAGCGGTGCGCTGGCGGATCGATTCGATGTCCGCCGGTTGATCCAGATCGGCACGCTCATGCTGTCCTTGGTTTCGGTCGGCTGGGGGGCGATGTTCCTGACCGATTCGGTGGCTCTGTGGAAGGCCATGGCGCTGCTCGTCGTGCACGGTTTGGCGGGCGTGTTCTGGCTTCCGGCAGCCCAAGTGCTGATTCATCAGATCGTCAGCGCGGATCAGCTCCCGAGTGCGGTGCGATTGATCGCTACCAGCCGCTACTTGGGCTTCCTGGTTGGCCCCGCGGTGGGTGGGGGCTTGTTGCTGCTTCTCGGCCCGGCGAACGGGATCTTGGTCAACGCGCTCATCTACCTGCCGCTGGTCATCTGGCTCATCGGCGCCCCCTACGGCAGAGCGGCTGCGGATTGGCGGCCCGTCCCACCGGCATTGGGTGGCTTCGCCGATATTTGGTCGACCATGAAAGTTGTCGCCCGGCACCCCATACTGCTGTCCATGACGGTACTGGTCGGGGCCTCCTCCTTTTTCGTCGGCAACGCCTATCAGGCGCAGATGCCGGGTTTTGCGCAGGACCTCGGGCACGGCCGTATTGACGTGTCGTACAGCGCTTTGCTGGCCGCGGATGCCGCCGGCGGACTCGCCGGCGGGCTGCTGTTGGAGAGCCGCGCCATGCTGGCCCCCAGGGCTCGCACGGCGTTCATTCTTGCGATGATCTGGTGCGCAGCGCTCATCGGATTCGCGCGGTCGAACATGTACGCGTTGGCGATCAGCCTGTTGTTTATCGCTGGCTTCGTGGAACTTGCGTTCAACTCCATGGCGCAGGCGCTGGTGCAAATAAATGCGCCCGACGAGATTCGCGGACGGGTGATCGGGGTGTTTTCGATGTCGGCCATGGGCATGCGGACCTTCAGCGGGTTGAGCGTCGGGATCCTTGGGGCAAGCGTGGGAATTCATAATTCCCTGAGTTTGAGCGCCGCCGCGCTATTGGTCATCATTGCCGTCATGTTGGCGGCGCGCTGTCGGCGCGGCCGCCGGAAGGAAGGTCCATGAGCGACGTATCGACCGATGTGAAGTTCATGCGCCGCGCCCTCGAACTGGCCGGACGCGCGGGCGACGATCTCGAGGTTCCCGTGGGCGCCGTCGTGGTGCAGAACGGAACCGTGATCGGCGAAGGCTGGAATCGCCCGATTTCGGACACGGACCCCACGTCGCATGCGGAAATCGTCGCCATGCGCGCCGCCGCCGTGCGGCTGCAGAACTATCGTCTCGAACGCACGGCCCTCTACGTGACCTTGGAACCCTGCGCCATGTGCATCGGCGCGGCCGTCAATGCGCGCATCGCGCGGGTGGTGTTCGGGGCCTGGGATCCCAAAGCCGGCGCCTGCGGCAGCGTCTTCGACTTACCTCGCGAGCCCAAGGTGACGCACCGTATCGATGTGTTCGGCGGGGTGTGCAGCGAGGAGAGCAGCGCCCTCTTGCGGCGCTTCTTCGAGGCGCGGCGCCAGGCTCGCTCCTAATTGAGCGCTGTGGTGCCTGTGTTGAGCGCCGTGGCGTCCCACGCCCATTCCAACATGTCGCGATAGCCGCGCACGTTGTCGACATAGCGAACCGGTTCCCAACCTCGCGCGTAGCCATTCTCGGTTCGGGAGTACCACGCCTCCTGCTCGAGCAGCGGCAGGAACTCACGCACGTCCTGCCAGGAGTCGGGGTCGCGGCCCGCTTTCTGCGCCAGCACACGCGCATCTTCCAGATGCCCGTAGCCGATATTGTAGGCGGCCAGCGCAAACCAGGTCCGATCAGGCTCGGGGACGTGGGCGGGAATCTTTGCATAGACCTGCCCGAAATAACGCGCGCCGCCGAAGATGCTCTGCCGCGGATCCGTGGGGTTCGTCACCTTCGCCTCCGTAGCCGTGTTGGAGGTGAGTTGCATGAGGCCCTTGGCGCCCGCAGGCGAGGAGGCGCCTGGATTCCACTTCGATTCCTGGTATCCGATCGCAGCCAGCAAGCGCCAATCCTGACTGCTCTGTTGCGCAGCTTCTTCAAACCACTTTTGGTAGAGAGGCAGCCGACTCTGGAGATGACGCATGAAGCCCGGTGCGTTGCCGAACTCCGGATCCTCGGAGCGGCCATAGTAATGTTTGACGATGGCCACGAGTTCGCCGTCGAGCAGCAGTCGCGAGAAGTAGCCGCTCACATCTCCCATGAAGCCGGCATCGCGGTTGCTCGCCGCCCATGCCAACGACTCGCTGCCCGGGAAATCGAATGCGATGCGCAAGTCGGGATGTTCATCGTGTGCGAGGGCGAACTCCGTCGAATCGGCGATGGTGTAATCGATGCTCCCGTCCGCGACGCCGTCCAGGAGCGCCTGGGAATCCATGCTGGCGTTTTCGACCCATGCCAGATTAGGAATTGCATCACGCGCAGCGCGCAAGTTTTTCGCGTGCGAGCTGCCCGCCGCGATTTCCAGGTCGCCGTTGCCGACCTGCGCGAGGGACGCGGGACGCAGCGCCCCGCGCCGGTACACGAGATGTTCCCTCACGCGCTGATACACCGGACCGAACGTCACGCCGGGGATCGACTTGGCCGGTACCTTCAAGGCGGCCGCCGCCAAGTGGGCACGGCCAGTCGTCAGTGCGCGGTAGATTTCCGCGTAGCTATGGACTGGAGTGATTTTGAGTCTTACACCTAGCTCGTCCGCGAAGCGGCGGGCCAGATCGTATTCCGGGCCTTGCGGACTGTCGTCGGCGTCGACGTAGTATGCCAATGGGCTGATCCGGGTCACGACGCGCAGCTCACCGAGCGTTTTGATCTGGTCGATCACGCTTGGGCTGGGGGTGCAGGTGCTCAGCATCAGCGCGGCCGAAACCGTGACGCCGATCTTGAGTCCTCTTACCCGAGACACTGAATTTACTTTAAGTCTACGCACGGTCGTGAGCTATATGAGTTCCGTGAGGCGGGGCCGGCTCTTTACAGTAGGCGGGCCCATTGCCGATGCGCTAGAATACCGCGTAATTGGCCTCCGCGGACCCTTGACAAATGAGTTTTTAGTCTGTTCGTCTATCGTGTCACAGAGCACAAAAACTTAAGTTAACGCGATAGACCATAAGTTAACGGAGAGGTACCGAAGTGGTCATAACGGCGCCGACTCGAAATCGGATGGTCGGGTAATTCCGGCACGTGGGTTCGAATCCCACCCTCTCCGCCAGTTTCTTTTTCTTTCTCTTCAGGCACTTGAGTTGTGAGGGTCCCGCACCGAGTGACAAATCGAGTGCCAAATTCCGCCACTGGGGCCCCGTCCCGCGGCAATCCGCTCTCTGTATTGGACAGTCGCTCAGCAAGCGTCAATCCTACTTGCGCGGCGCTGTCCCGTTCCGCAGCAATCGGCACCCGTTCAGGCGCCGAACCCTCTATCGCCGCTCGGATGAAGCCGATGTCGGATTCAAGCGCTCCGTCCATCCGCGCAGCATAGGTGCGCCACATCGTGACCAGGCTATGCCCGTGCTGGCGCGCGACGAACAAGGGGTTCTTGCCGATCATGAGATTCCAACTGACCGAGGAGTGCCTGGCGCTATAGGGACGACGGTATCGCTGCCCGAGGCGTTCCAGGCTCAGACGCCAGCGCTTCGCGGGATAGCTCAAGTTTCGAATCGATGTGCCATCGTCCTTGAAGAAGAGCTGGTTGTGCTCGATTAGGCGGCGCGCCTTGAGATCTCGATAAAGGGCCAGCTGGCGCTTCAAGACCGCAAGGGCGCGCAGTGAGAGTTGAATGATCCGATCCTCGCGGGTCTTCGTCGTGTCTTTATCGATACCGAGGACCCGCGCCTTGGTCACCGAGAGGGTTCCGCGGGCTTCATCGAAGTCTCGAACGGTGAGCGCGATTCTCCTCGGACGGCCGGAGCCCAGTAAAGAAGCGAAACTCATGGAAGTTTCCCTGCGCCTCACCCCAGTCACGATGGATCGCGCGGATCAGCTCCTCGGCATCTTGGATGCGGAAGGGATCGATTCGCCGGAAGTCTTTGCGCTTGAGTCGAGCGCCCTTCAGGGCCCAGGCAGGATTGGACCGGTGCGGATGATCGCGATAGCCGAACGCGAAGGCGCGGCGAAGGACGCTCACGGCGTTGTTGTATGTCTTCTTGCTCCACGCTTTGTGGCTGTCCGCGATCTTCACGAGCATGGAATAGCGGACTTGCAAGAATGGGAGGGCCCGCAGTCTCGGACGCCAGATGAAATCTAAGACCTTCCGATACCCGACTACGGTTGCGAGGGAGAGATCATGCTTCGCCAGTCGAGACTCGCATTGCTGGAGGTACTCATCGAACACTTGATTGCACGTGCGCCAAGGGGAGCGATTGATGAGCTTATGCAGGTCGCGAAAATCGGGAAACTCCTCCGCGAAGGAGAATGTGCCGAGGCGGATGCGCTCCTTGATCGCCTTCAAGTGCTCCCGCGCGCGGCGCAGATTCCCCTCGGTCGGGACCTGCTTGAGCGTCGGCCGATAGCGCACGCCCTCCAGCATGAAATCGTATTGAATGCCGTTGCTGCTCCGAGCGCTGACGCCGCCGGAGCTTGATGGTCTACCCACGTCGTGGTCTCCCCATGAAATCACGGGAATCCGTTCCCGAAGCATAGGCCAGCATAGACAATCGGACGTTCTTTAGCCCACCGGTGGATTGGCTTTGCCCTTGATGACGTCGTCATCCTAGACCACGTTTGGGGGGTGCTGATATCGAATCTCAAGCCCTGGGAGCAAGGCTCTGCCTAGCGTTACTGGAGCGCCCGGAAGGGCTCTGACCGGCCAGAGGACGGTAATTCGGTTGCCAAAATGGCTGCCGCGAACGGTCGCTCGCGGTTTGCACTGAGCACCGATACGCTAGTCGCGAGCTCGGTGATCTGGGTTAATCGCCGTCCATTAACACCGCATCTTCGTCAGGGGCTAGTTGCGTTCTGATGAAGTACCGCGTCGGGATCCTAGGTTGCCGTGCTCCGCTGTCTGGGTAGCGAATTGCACGGACGCACCCGCGCTTCGCGCCAAGCCATTGACGTCAAGACCGGCGATGGCGCCCTCGCTCATCAGCGATCTCTCGCTCGCCCCGCATTTTCTATTTCGATTTAAACTCTGCGCGTGTCACGGAGCGGTTCGTTGTGTTTCCGGCATGGCGGTCCACACAAGAACGAGTGCAATCGCCGCGACCGCAGCCAGGAATATAAACCCCGCGTGGTAGCCAAACCGATGCACAATCCCGCCTGCGACTGATTGACTCAACGCAGCACCGATGCCGACCGCCGTCGTCACAGCACCTAAGGTCAGATTGAAGCGACCAGACCCTTTGGTGAGGTCTGCGATCACGA
>WNFR01001752.1_pt1 | contig 27200 bp, 34 predicted proteins | sample 5400221 | NCBI WGS metagenome assembly WNFR01 (sample SAMN13153357, study PRJNA577476) | soil metagenome | isolation source: 40 cm soil under Madrone tree | place: USA:California | collected 2016-06-14
ACCACTGGTCTGGCAAGCATCAAACGGAAGCAGTAGAGACATCCCAATCTTGCGTGCTGCCTCACTCTCGAAGACGCGGTTGGCTTGGTCCTGACGAAGCGAGAAAAGAAACGTCAGTATTTCAAGTCGGCTGTGAACAATACCACGGCGATGATGATACGAAACAATATGATTTTCCATTATTATACTGTACAGGTTCATGACGAACAAAAGCCAGAGTCACTTACGGCAACCAAGAAACCCCTTATGAAAAGTTAACCCCTTATCAAATTTATTTTTCTGGGAACTTAGAACAAAAAGGGTCACCAAAAACTCTACACTGTTTGTCGTATCTTTTTAAAATCAAGTCTCCAATAAGAGTTTCACATTCCTTTTTTTCATCAGATGAAAAAGGCTGTTTTCCATGTAATGTAAGTTTACCGACTTGCAAGCCGACCTCTAACAATCTTTTAAAACACCGACGGCCCCGACGGCCGTGAGGAACTTCTTCTTTCGATCCAATCCAAAGTCACCTCCTCATCGCCACGGAACACCAATGAACTAAGTAACGAATCTTGAATATTCTCTTAGCAGACTGGCTGTTATGAGTGTGGAAATGGTATCAACTTACATTGTCTTGGCTGCGAAAAGCGGTGGGGCTATGAGAGTCTTCGCGACATACCAGCAAGGCCACTAGCCGTCAAGGATTTACATTAAGCCTCAAGCTACGGCCTCAGCGTGGGTTTGGAAACGATCAAACGACTTAGATGTCACCTTGTAGATGCCACAGTACAACCACCCTACAACTATTTTTCTGAACAGGGCGCGTTATCATCGATTATCCACGGACCGGAACAGACGCGATGGAGCAGACGCGATGGAAATGTACTGTTCTCTGGACTTGCCATTCTATTGATGACACAATAAACCCGTTACTCTTAGCTTGGGAACAGACTGCGGTAGGGTCTCTCAATCAGGGTACAGGAACGCGTCGCTAAGTGCACGGCTTGTTGCGCGATCGAGCGAGTCTCACCGCGTCGGCCATTCACGGAGAACGGAACCTCTCACTGATTATTCGTTTTTTCAACCGATTATAATCACGCGCCAGGACCAGGAGAACACTCATCATTGGCCGTGACGTCCGTCACCCTTTGTCACCGCCTTCCCGCCCCTTCCCAGGTGCATGCGTCCGTCTCGTTCATCTGATTTGGTGGTTCTAGCTTGCAGTGTACCACTTCGATTCTCATTTTCCTGAGATCAGTGTCACGCTCAAATCTCAATTATGCAAGGAAAACGCCGTTCGCTTGTATGACTTGCCAGGCCGTATAAATCCTCCCTCGTTGCACCAGCAAACGAACATCTCACAACCCAGACGCCGCTTTCATAAAGGGCACGTTTAGCCTGCTTCACCCTTCTTTCTCTCCATGTCTGCACACTTCAATCCGTACGTACAAGGCTGGCGCATGGGTAATGCACAGTCCGGGGCAGGTGCGTCATCTGGGGACGCACCTTCGGTATTCGGCGCCCTCCCAGGGAACAGCGCACCCCGACGCCCCAGTCCCCTAGCCCCCGACGCGACGGTCTTTCACATCACTGCGTTCCGCCCAGACATCCTGAACTCGTCCGTCGTCGATCCGCGCGGCCGGTCTTGCTACAAGATCGTCACCGAGCCCTCGCAACGTCACAGCACAGCGTACTACGACTCACACAGACGCACGGTCGCGATCATCGACTGGTCTGGCGCACAGCCGAGCCTGGAGATTCCTGGGCTGGCCCCGAGACAGTCCATTGGCAGTTGGCTCAGGGCCATGCCAGACAGAGCGTGCGTCTGCCATCGTTCTCCGTTTAACGCGCTCTCTCTCACCCCTCCTTCCTCGTCGTTGGGTCTTTAGGTCTAGGCTCATGGAAGTTAGGGGCGTCCCGTATATCTGGGTTCCTGATGGGGAGAGTATCAGCGTGCGTTCACTTTCCTGTTACCACTTGTTCTCGGAAATTCACAATACTGATTTTGCATTCCAGCTTTACTATGCGCAATCGCGGTCGCACCGTCTCGCACGAGTTAATGTTATCGGTGACGGTGTCAACGTCGAATTAACTCCGCCTGCTATACAAGCACACCTGGCCGACGTCTGCATTCTGAGTGCCTCCATATTCTTATCGGGCCGCAATATCGATTAATGGCCTTGTTAACGTCACGAATCTTTTGGCGTTTCTTGAATTATAAAGCTCTGCTTCATTACTGTAAACCTAGGTGGTTTCCTTCGTATTTATTCCTTTCTTGTCATAGAACGTCGATCGTCCCATAGATTGCACTCTAGAGTCCTCTGGGACACCACTTATCTTATTTGTATCACGTGTTACGTGCTAATATTTATTTATATTATGGACTCACGACTCACACAGTCAAGCCGCCCCGAGTGCTCTTAGAAAATAAGAATGCGCAATCGTGCATGCATGATGCAGTTTGGCAGTTTCATCTACTGGTAAACTACGTAGCTGTTTCGGGTTCTGTAAAGAAAAGTTCAGACAAATAGAGAAAAACAAGAATGCCGCCGTCAACTCACTAGAACCAGCGGCGTCGCTCTATCTAGCTGGCGTGTCAATCCTGTAATCATCATCGCCACGGCGACACTTTGCCGCACGTCCAATTGATCACGGACGATTGCTGGCAGCAATCCAATCAGTTTTGGGACGCCGCGTAGCAGCTCCTCTCGCTCGGCGACCTGCGCATCGTCCTGCAAAGCACCTGAGTCCTGGCTCAGTTCAGGCAGCCGCGTCATGGCGTGCGCGTAATCGAGGAAGGCCTGTGGCATCGATTAGACTGCGTGACGCGGCGGGTCAGGGTACGATTGTGCACAAACCTTGCCTCTTACGTGCCACTCGTCCACGGCATGACCAACAAACTTCCCGAAAAGGGTCTTGAGTAGCTCTAGATCATCCCTAATCACTGCTTCTGGGGCAAGTTCATATACAGCAAGCTCATGGGCGGCGCTGTGCAGCCCTGCTTGTAAATATAACTGGTATGCTTCGAAAACATCTCCTCGGTTTAAGGCATAAATCGCCTAGGGTACTACGCTGTGAGTGGGACAAACACAGCGCTACAAATCCGTTGTAAATTACCTTGGCCTCATTTATCCACGTTAATGGGATTTTAAGGCTACCCGCCATTCCTCGGGTCATCCAATCGTCGAGTTTGGGGGCGGAACGGAGCAGCAAATCCCTAATTGCCTTCTCACGCCTATGCAGAGATATCAGGATTTGGGATCTGATACAAGACAAACAAGGCGAACCCAGATGAGCCCTCTAAGTGGAGCAGTACAAAAGCCGCTTCCTGTATCAAGTCTTGTTGCTCTAATTGGAGAGCATATGTACTAGCCAACACGTCTGCGCTTGGGCTATGTCCCTCGACTTGCGCTTCTCGGTCATCGATTTCTTGAGACGCCCTCGTCACTCCAGGTCCAGGGTCATCCCGGTCTGGGTAATCCCGTATGCGCATTGACCGGGAAAGAATGATGTACAAATGCCACAGAATGGAATAGTCTGCAGGCGAAGCGCCGAAGGAAAGTGGGGACGATATCGTTGCGAGTGAACAGGCCGGGTCCGCATACAGTCTGATGAGAGAATAGAATGCGTCTGGAGGGTTCTCATCTGGGAATAAACGCCAGTGTTTGGACTCAGACGAGCTATCCTCAAAGTACCACGGGACAGGAGCGGCAGCCCTATCACGTGCGTTCCTCCAATGGTCGTCGTACGCGTCAAACACCTCGGCTATTGAAGCGTCCATTGGCTGCCCGAACCAAAGGTGCAGGCCAAAGACACGCTTCCAGTCAAGATTTTGTGAGACTGGAAGGTCTGGACATCGTTCTACACCAGTGCCGTTTGAACCCTCAAGTATGTCCACAATACCACCCAGCAATGCGTAATTCTTACGCAGGCTTGAGTCGATGTGCGCGTCTACGCGTTGCTCGCGCCAGATGCGCAACTGGGCCAGAATGTCCGATCGAAATTCTAGGTCGCCACCAGCTTGGGACAGGAGGGTGGCAAGCTTTAAATGTCCACCTTCCGTGGCAGCTTCGCAGGCTCTGTTGATCTGATGTCCAGTAAGAAAGCTGAATACTGCGGAGGCTGAACCCCTAGAGAAGTTTCCCTTCACTTCCGCGTCGACAGTGGGAGCAATAACGCCTTCAAGCCATTTCGAGAGAGCTTCTTTTCTGCGCACCGCGTGGACTCGGTTGCGGACATCTATACTAACAAAATCGTCGAGTTGAAGATCAATTTCGTCGAACAGTGCTTGCCCAAGGCGGAAGAGATGCGCGGCGAAAGATTGATCTGTTGAAGGAAACAGAGACGCGAAAGATCCAAAGGACAACTTTGGAGAGGGGTTGGCAAAGGGGATGCCCTCGACGTCGAACTGGATTGCCGAGTTGGTGAGGTGATGTGAGAGTAGTTTTGTGGAAAGACTAGTGTCTGTACCCGGCACGGAGAATGGCACTGCAGTTTTAATGACTAAGGACGTGTTCGCGGTTTGTTTTCTAAAGCCAATTCAGCGTATTGGAGTTGGATCCGCAGACATGTGCTTACCGTGTTGATGACGGGCCACACAACTGGCCTAGGTGCACCAGGTTTCCGGAGGGTCCCCAACCAACCCGGAACGATCTCCCGAAGGAAAGGCCAGCATCAACTACGGCATCCTCCACACCATACACGATGGAAGCAGAACTCTCTACTCTAGCGCATCACCCTCTGAGTCGCGACTGTGTTTCCTGTGTAGGCCGTTGGGTGTCAAAAGCGCCCGATCGGGTTTCTCTGCGTTCAGTTGTTTCAATGTTTCCGCTGTTTCCGGCGCTCTGAACAAAGACGCCTGCATAACGTGCATTTTTTGAGGGTCGACACCTATCCGCTGTGCCCATGGAATGATGCTAGCGTTTCCGCGCCGGTGCTCAGGAAGCAGCTCATCCGAACTCGAATCCGATGACTCGCCAGACTCCTCCACTCTAACCTCCTCTGGTTCCTCGGCATTGTAAACACCTCCACCTGCTCGACCAAACGCGCGCTGGTTATTAACATCGAGTTGCGAAGAGTCGCTATGTATTTCTTCTTCTTCATCTGCACGCGACGATTCGGACTCGGATGCCATATCCGCGTCTTCGTCTACTCGTTGAAATCGAGGAGGGGGGAATGCAGAACGAGGCTTTGGCTTGGCGTGCTTCTTGGGGGGAGACGTGGCATATCGTTCGTCGTCCCCGCTGGTATCGCTGGCTAAAGCGCTGAAACGAGCCATGGTTTACAGAAGGACAGACGACAAAAGGTACAACGTCGAGATGAAGATGGCGTAAAGTGATCACCTGATCAACATGTGGTCATGTGCAATGCCCGTGATTCAAAACGTGGAAAAGCCACACAAAATTACTTTGAGTCTTTGATGGAGAACAATAGCGGTCTTTCCACCACGTGGAGATCTTTGTGTTCAAATCAAAATATTCTGGCCAAAAGACCGATTCCCGGGTGATTTTTGATGGGTTATTTTATATAATATGATACAGTTTTCAGTTGAGTTGTGTATGTTAGATCACCATTCAAATATTTATCATAAGATAAGCAATTAGATCGGTGTCGTCATAAAAATACTTCCACCAGGCTGTGTCTACTTCGCTTCGGCAATAGTTCCACAACTTGGGCAACGTCGACTCTCCTCGCTAGACATCCATTGTTCTATGAATGGCTTGAGCTGCGTTCCAAGGTCCGTCAAATGGAGCGACACCTCCCGAATGACGGTGGGCCCCTCGTGTTCAGGAGCTCGGCAATACCAACGCAGCCGGTCTGTGGACCGGGGTGCCGATGAGTGTCACATTCTTGCATCCTCGCAAACGCAGGAGGTAACGAGCAGTACATACCGATGGCAGCCTCGGGTCGCACCCTTTCAATCACAATTCCGACTGTGTTGGCGAAGCGCACGGGATTGTGTGGGGTGTTACCTGAAGTGAAATATGAATACGCGGGCTTAGATGGCGAATTGCCAAATCAGCTCACCTGGTAGCAAAAACATCTCGCCTTCCTTGATATTAATATCACGGAAGATGTTAACGTCCACGACGCGAAGGAGCATATCCCCCTTGTACTGATAAAACCACTCCTGTTCGGTTCAAAGATGGGGTGTGAGACACCGTTTCACAACAAACAAAGTATTGAACGTACCTCAGTTTCATTGACATGATAGTCTGCACGTGCGTTCGGGCCACCCACGGCCATGACAACAAAGTCTGTACCGGTGTGCAGACAGAAGTTGTTCACCGGTGGTTTCAATCGGTCAGCATTATCCCTGAGCCAACGGGGAAGGTCTAGGGGGGCCGCGAGTGGCATTTTATTCGTGGTGATGGCGGTTTCTTGACCAGATCGAGGATTTGCAATTTTGCAAATTATTTGTCGGGTCGCGTTACAAAGCCCTCCATTTATAATTTTATCGTGATGTGATCTACCTCCGGATTTACCACTCCTCGATATCATCATCATCCAAATACGCCAGGCCTGTAGCCGGCTCATCGCTTGCATGGGACTGCCCATTTCCCCCTATCTCGCCCTCGTCGTGGTCAATAGGCTCCGCCTCGATATCTCCTTCACGCATAAGCTCCGCACCTATGGAATCCCGTCCGAACGCAAGTTCTGAGAAAGCACGGTGCCCATGTGGGGCACGCGGACCTAACGTGCGCAACACCCCACCCAGTTCTGTCACTACCGCGACTCGGGACCACAATCCAGGCTGTGCGACGTCAGCATTCGTTGTTAGAGGATGTAGCTACGTACACCTACACCGGAAAGCCAACTGGAGGTACGATCCAAGGCATCCCGTGCGCTCTGTTGTTTCTGCAACGAGCCAAAGAATGCAGGCTTGAATATACGCTGTCCCGCGCGCGGAACTGGGCTGGGTAAGGAATGGAGTGTTCCTAAAGCTTGTATGTGGAATGCGTGGGGGTTAGCGTCGTACCACTGTTTGCGGATCAATGAGGCTGCGAGAAAGAAACAAAAGCATATCAGGTACTCGCTTTCTCAGAACTGTTGGCATCTGTCCAGCTGAGATAGTCGATCAGCGAGCTACATTGCTCGACACTGGAACAATATTGTGTATAATTTTGATGGACGTAGAGCCCAAAAAGCGACGCATCGACTGGTGTGGACGCATAAAGCATCTGCACACATGGGATCAGAGTTTCAGAGATTCTCAGAGTCATCATAGAGAAACAACAGACATTAACATCTACTCGACTCGTTCTCCGCTCCTCCGCGGCTAACCACGGGGGCAGTGGTGATGGGTCATTCAGTGCTCGATCGAGCGCACGTTCTCTTGAGATGTCTTTCGCGGAGGCGGCCTTGGGAGGAGGGTCGCCTTTTCCTGCGGAGACTTTGAGTATTGTAGCATGTGAAGTATAGAAGTTACGATCGAACGCTTGTTATACATTATCTTCCCTATCAGATGAAAAAGCAATAAAGCGTTTTCCTTCTGGGTCATCGATAAAATTGAGCCAACACTGAGGTACATCAGATTCAACCAAATAGTGTGCAGATCATCACTTACTTGCTTTTGCTTGACGGTTTCCAAGGCGCAGGACGTGCACAAGTAAATTCTAACGTCATAATCGCGCTACGCATATCTCCTCCCGCGCCTTGTACGACCGAGTCCAAAGTGCCTTGGGAGAGGCGCACATTTGCTAATCCTGTCACGCGCTTCAATGCGGAAGCGAGCAGAGTAGGGGCAATCGAATTGAATCTGAAGGTGATTCATTAGTCTTGTCTCACGATGGACGTAAATGGAAATGGAGGAACCTAATTTCCGAGAAAAGATGAGCGGGCAACCCCGGAGGGACGATCGCACGCGCGTCTATGACGACATCACGACTCGAATTCCCATTGTAACTTGCTTCCACACACAGACCAGCATCGCTCACAACAAGCACAACGGGCGCCACGCTCGAGCCACGTTCCACATGAGCCCGGAGCGCATCGTGGAAGCGAGTCCGAACGACGTGATGTAGAATATTGGGGAGGTCCTCAACAAGGACGAGCTTATGCCGGACAGACGTGAATATTGACGTGTAAGCGCCCGCACGCGCCAAGAAGTTGGCGAAGGCATCTGGGGTATCAACTATTCCAGATTTTAATCTTAGCACCCGTGGGTAATAGATACGAAAGACATACACGTTGATGGCTCGCTCGCGCCAGTGAAAACCGATGCTTGGACTGTATTCACATGTGTCTTGTGTTCGATAATTTCCAGGTCCATTTCTTGTGCGAGCACGCGTAGAGTTGCCGTTTTGCCAGAACCAGCTGGACCAGTTAGGATGAGCAGGCGCTATGGAAAATTTCAACTGACTCCTAGTATGACGAATGGAAGGGACACACGCGACACTCCAACCGATCTCGCTCGCTAAATGCCTCTTCAAGCCACCTACGAACGTCGTCGACCTTGCGCGTGTGCACTGCCAGATCCCCCCGGGTCTGTGGCTCGTACTTATCTGCCCAAAGGCGACCATCTTGGAGTGGTGTATTGACTTGGAACGGGCAAAGTGATCAGTTGCAACGTACCTGGTATTTCTTCTTGTAATGATCTTGTGACCTTTCCCTTCCCCTTGGCATCCTTCACTGTGACATTTGATAGATGAGGTGCGGAAGAGGAAGGCTTGTTCCCTGGCTTGAGAACTGGACGCTGAGAGAGCTTACGGGAATGGTCAAAGGTCAGAGGCAATGTCCTCAAAGAGTGCAGGTAGTAGCGCCTCACGGAAAGAATTGTGACATCTTTCGCACCCTTGAATTTCTTAGGTGGGGGTGATTCAAGCCTGAGCGTACTCTTGTGTTTCGCTCTGCTTGTTGACACAGTCCTTGGAGGCATTGCTGTGATTGAGGTTCGTGTGAAGCCGCCACTCAGACGCGTCGAGCACAAGCAACACGTGATTATAGCGTAAGATAACATCGCAAGAATACCCAATAGTAGAAAGGTGAATAAAGTAAAAAACGAAACAAAAAAATGAAATGGAGAGGCAGATCGTCACAGACTAGAACCAACAAGTGCCTTCGCAGAGTTCAGTCAATGACGACAATATCTTCCCCCATAGTCCCGTCTCCGTCCAGCAAAACCAACCCGTCTTCTTCGAGACGCCGTGATGTGCCCGGAGAATAACTGGAAATCGCACCAGTTCGCGCACGCTTCGCTGGCTGATTACCCTCCAAATCATCAGATGCGGGCCTTTTTGGTGCACGTGGCGACGTTGCTGGGGGCGTCTGAGGTCGGGAGATAATGGGCTTCCCCCTTTGATTTGGCTTTGGCAGGGGATCGGGCAGTATCATCGTGGGGCCATCAGGAGGATGGTCGGGTCTAGTGCATCCCCATCAGCAGCCGCAGCCCTGTAATGAGGAGACGGACTCACGGGAGAGCGCAGATGGCCAGGGTGATTGCTTCGAAGTCGCCATCTTCGTCAACGATGCTAAGAAACTTGCCCTTCGTCACACTGAGGCTCTCAAGGGTGCGGTCGAGATTGTCCTCGAAATCGGGATCGCTGAGCATGCGCTTGTCCTCGTATGTGCTAACTTCTTGCCCAGATCCGCCTAGGATACCTTCAAGTACCTCAGCGAGCGTCACACGCGAAGGATCACATCGCAGCAAGGCATATGCATCACGGCAAATCCCGCAACGAGGGTTCGGTAACGAAAGCTTGACGGCGCTCAGAGGGGCGGAAGGCTTGAATTGAGCGTGTACGTTTCGCATGGAACCATAGGCTGCGCGCAGTAGGTGCAGTGCCTGTAGCACGATTAAGCCTGAAATAATTGCGTTGGTTGTTGCGATCGCGGGTATTATATTCCCCGCCATTTCTGGAGACAGATTCGATTATGGGGTCCAAGAAGACTGACGAGGGTCCCGTCGCACCTTTCACTTCCCAACGGCTCTTACCCGGAATGCCATATGCTGCTGAGCGTAGATTTGCTGCCGCAGTTACAAAATCCAGTGTATCATCATCGTCTTTGTCAAACGATATGGTCTCCTCGTTTCCCGATATGAGACGCTCTGCGAGACGCTCGGTACTGTAGGCGATGACAACGTCAGTGCATCGTTGCAATATAGATATCCAAGAGTTCAACCTCGAGACAAATAAAATCAAATTTTCTCGAAGAGAGAGAGAGCGCTGGTCTTTCAAGCCATGGCCAGGCCTGGACGCAATATCATTGACAATCGCGACAGGGCTGTTACCATTAGTGCGGGAGGTGCTTTGGTGCATGCTAACGTCTTTGCACCCATTCGTATGGAGCGAGGTGCTGTTAGTAGGGTGATCAACAACACCATTCGTTTGTAACTGATCGCTTTGAATGAGATCGAAATCTAGTGGCACAGGTTTATCTCGGAACTGCCACATATCTTCCATGGAGAGGAGGTTGAGGATGTCGCGGTGGAACACCTTCAGGTAAAACTATAAGGAAAAAACCGAATCTGGACCGCGAAAGAGCTGCACCTTCTGAAACACCATTTTTGTACAAGAACTGTTCCGAGAACGCAAAGTAGCGCGGACGGACTTAAAGGCCTGTGCCTCCTTCCGTAGATTTGCAATTTCTTGTGCTGTGGAAACGAAGAGCGCCGGGATGGTCACCGAAAAAAATACGGATATAGGGAGTCCAACGCAAGGATACGGAACAGGGAAGGATAAATCTCACCGTTTTCGCCCTGATTTTCAGCATCGTCCAGTTCATCTATCGAGTCCTCATCTTCTCCAAAAAGTTGCCTATCTCATACCGGTTAGATGTACGCCACAAGCCGTGGTGATATGAAACTTACGGCAGGAGATAGCTTTTTGCCCAAACAATGCAATGTATTGGCTGAGTTGGCGTCGATCGGATAGTGCATACAGGAAAGGTCTTAGGTGTGGGTTTCGGAACACAATCGAAGCATTCGGTTCGATCCTGTCAAGATGAAGTGGCGTTGTACGGTCGACCGAAGATAGGCCTTGTACCCATACCTTCAGCAGAGGTTGAACTTGACCAAGATAGCCAGCCGTTCCGGACTCGACCAATGGGATATTTCCTGCCATGCACATTCTGTTCACATGCCGCCGTGCATCTAGGGACCAATGTGAAATCTCACGAGGAAAGGCACGAAAGACAAGGACACACCTAGATTATCTAACGCGTTTAAAACAATATCGAAGCCTCGAAACCATGCCAAGTCAAACTGCGTGTCTTTGATGTTCCCATGAATTGGTGTGATGTGGACGTTTGGGTTAAATGCAGATGCAGTCCGGGCAGCGACCTCGAGGATCATATTAGGTCATGTGGCGAACATGTAGGCTGAGGGCGGTATACCAAGGCTTTACTTTGCTTCACGTCCTTCTTTCTGAATAAGAACTGACGGTTCAAGTTGGAGAGGTCTATTGTGTCGAGATCGAGGAGGGTTATGTGACCGAATCCGGCAAGGACAACATTCTTGACTGGAGAAAGAATGATGAATGAGGAATTAGAGGAAATGGAAGAAACATACGGAGCTCGCAGCCGATACCACCAGCACCAACTATGAGGACTTTGACGTTGGGCAGTCGGTCATGCAACTTGGGACCAAGGATAGCGCGAGCATGAAAGTTTCGGGACTTTGTGGATGACAGGTTGAGGGGAGGAGCCATAAGCGAGCGACTGGTACGAATGATGCGCTCGCTGTTGAGCGAGACGGCGGACGATGATGATGACAAGACGATGATGACAAGCCGTGTGCTCGGTTCAAACTGAATGAAGCGAAGCGCTCGAGTCGAGCGAGTAACATTGACGCACACCAATAGATATGATGATAAATTACAATTACGAGTGTATTATTCCAAGCCACCGCTCCCTCCCCGAAACTCGATTCTCCACCATCGGGCCAGTAAAAAATGATTTCTTGGCAAAACTTTCTACGTGTCTACATATCGTGGGCACAGCGCATGACACTGCGTCTGACTTGACGCCCTTGAAACGGGTTATTGGCCTCGAATTTGTCCGTCCTTTGCATATGCGACGCGAGCATTGCCTTGGGGGAGCCGACGGCCCATGGTTCATAGAGACAACAGGGACATGAGTACGTGTAAATGAGATCGGGAAGCGAGATATGACGTGTCCTTCGAGCGACCCATCGATTGGCTTAGCCGGTTGCTCAATTGCTCCAAGAGGGACATGATCGTCTTGAGAAATATGCACTTCGTCTATTGTACCGTCGCCCCGGCAAATTGATGACGATATGCACGGACACTCGGTGACACCAGTGTTTCGACTGTCCAATTTGTGGGAGGCGCCCTGGGAAGCTCCGCAGTTTCTCAGCAATTTCTGCGAATTTCGGTTCTTCGGCGCCGTTGATCTCGTTTTATATCCGTGCCTTCTCTGCCGATGACGCAGCAAGGCGCTTTTGTCAAAGGTAGAGTAATTACACGCCGAGTCATCCGGGCAGTGAAGCCGCTGTCCAGTGCTGCGTGTGAAGATTAAGCGATGGAGATACCACTACGAAGGTGAATTCTGCCTACTGTTTTCGAGTGTGATTCCTAAGATTTGAAAGCTGCATGCTCCCGTAATCACAGTTGGGTTCGGGGCACCAATGCATCCTACAGATATGTCGGTGGCGCCACAATCTGCAAATATAGATTTATTGCCTTACCATCGTTCTGGGTCGGGATCATGGAGTCGTTTGTGTCGTGGCATATCAGACTGGCGTGCCAGCTGCTTGCCACACACATCACATATAGCAAGCGAGCTTGCTGGCCCCGTGGGCTGTGCACGCAACGTCCAAGTAAGCATTAAATTTCCCTCAGATAACCACACGGACCGTAGGCTTACGCCAGGTCTCCGACACTGTAGACATAGGGTGCATGTGTTGTAAGGCCTGGCCGTGGAAATATCCACGAGATATCAGATTCGGAAGAACAAAGACGAGCTGGCGCAAGGGAAGGATGAGAGGGGGCCAAGAAATCATCGAAGGTCGAGTAACCCGGCGAGTCGAATTTATGTGGTCGCCCCTCTTCAGAAAATTATACTTTTATCGCTCAAAAGGGTTTAGACCCAAGCGAGAAAGTTGGACATTTGTGTTCGTCAGGGGGGGGGTTAAGCTTAAGCAAGACACACGACATGCTGCATGAATTCTGCCTTCAGAGGTATCTGTCATAAAAAAAGAAGCCCGCCAAGATGTGTGTGTCCCCAGATGCGCTTGTACCCTGGTCGCACGTGCATCAGCAGACGAGCAAAGCAGACGACACTAAATCCTGTGCAAGACACCGACGCCGACACCTATCGACAGAGTTGCTACCCGCCGGAGTTCCAAAGCCGATGAGCCGTAAGTGTCGGGATTAATGTCGGCCGCGGAGCAGAAATGGCAGCCCCGCCCCGCGAGACATGGCTAAGCAGTTCATTGGCATGTACGTGATTCCCACCTGGATTAGGGAACCCCAAGAGAGTATAGAGATTCCCTTCTTCGATGTCTTCGATACTCACGCCACCGACATGAAAGCAAATGGAAGTGATGCAAATTGGCGGCTTGCTCTGTCATAACGCATACAAACACAAACGATTAAAACTCGTGCTTCGCATCTTGATTACCTCAGCGATTCTCACAAGTACCCAACGAGATGAGACGATGACGAGAGCAGAAAAGAAAATGTACCCGTTGTACAATAGAATTCGCCCCCCCCCAAGTCCCAGTGTAATGCCATATCCACGAATCCATCAACGACTCAAAACAGTCCAGCAAGATCCGCAAACGGATCTTTTCCTTGCGGCGTTGACACACGTTGAACAGGTGGCGAGGAGGTGGCCCGTGGAACTAATGGCTCCTGTAGTAGGGTGCTCATAGCGGCAAGATTGCTCGATGGCGGCGTCCTCGCGGCACCAAACGGCGAGCTTACGCCAGGAGAACTTACACGGCCCGGCCCTTGTGGTTGGCTCTGCAACGGTGGGGTACTGGGTAGCTTGATTTGACCAAACTGAGAAGGACGCGATGGAGGTGTAGATGCGGCGGGGGGCGAGGACGTGACCTGCGGGGAAGCTGCAGATACCTGTTGGTTGGTATTGTTCGGTACCAGCGGCGACATTCCAATGTCACGAGAGGGTGCCACCGCCCGAGGTAAGGTGGTGGACGAAGTGAAAGACACTGAGGAATCAAAGAGACTTGCGAGATCGTCCGCTGGTGTGCTACCAGAACCGGCACCGCTGCTCGAGCCTGCCCGGGGTGGACCATCGTCGAAATCAATGAGAGAGAGTGACTCGCTTTTGTTGGGAAGAAATTCCGACGGAATGGAAGCAGGTGGTGTCTCCCCTCGCTTGTATGCTTCATACCGTCCAAGTACACTGTTGATCTGGTCATTCATCTGCAGGTACGTATCTGAAGTCACAGTATGAGAGGCGTCCATGTAGTAAGAGAACGAAAATACCAAGTGATTCCGGATCATCAGATTCTGCATCTGAGATCCATTTCTGAATCTTAGGTCTCGAGTTGAGTAGGATCGTAGCAACTTGCTATAAAAAACCATCAGCCTCCTATGTAAGACTGGGAATGTGCTCAATTTTACGTCATAGACATCGCCATTCGCGAATTTCTCCCCCCTTTCAGTATCCACATTGTCCAGCATTTCGTGAAGTAGGATGGCTTTTTGTTCTAATTTGTTTAGCTCAGTCAGAGCTTGAGAGCGATAGTCCGGTTTAGCATCTGGATTCGCCCCCGCCAACGACTTCATGAGTTCTTGCGCCGCTGCGAGGTCCCGTGGTGTCCCTCTCCGGATGAGCTCCTGAAGTTTGGCGGACTGTGCTTCTCTATCCTCATTCTCGAGCTCCTCCGCCGATTTAAGGTTCTTGTGGGAGCATAAGCGCGTAAGAAACGTCAGTACAGAGTGAGATGCGTACGGATGTAGTTGGGACGGAAGCAGCGCGCGCAAAGTCGCGGAAACGGTAGCCTTTAAAAGACAACAAGCGATGCATATCGCGGATATTCCCCAAATCATCTCGCCAGCGTGATTCTACGCAAATACCCTCCTTCCAGCCATGAATAAGCTCGAGGATACGAGACATAACGGGACCGGGAAATGGTGGCGGGCGTTCTGGGAACCGTCGTACGAGCTCGTTGAGGAATTCCTTGGTGGAAATTTGGAGGTGGAATGGATATCCGCACATTTGAACGAGGGTATCAAGCAACCCGAGGGCGAGGAGCGAGACATGTGGATTGCGGTGGTTCACTGCTTGAACGATGAGCATGGAAGCTTCCCGCGGACTAGGCAGCCCAGATAGGTTTAACAAATCGGTAAATCACGAGAAAGCGGCGAAATTGTACCTATTGCCTTTCTTCTTGTTGATGGACTCCGCAATCTCGATATGAAGGGCATAGTTATTCTCTGGCTGGGCTGCGGTAGTAGCACGAGTGATGAGAAATTCGAGTTGGGAGGTTCTCGGCCAAGTGCCCGGGGGGTTATTCCACATCGTTATGATGGAAGGATCGGAGACCTAGAGCCAATAATCGGCGGCAAGTAATGACAGGGATCCGTCTTGGATTGGAGTGTGGCCAAGGCGAGCGTGAGAGAATCCACGTACCTATCATGAGTCAGCCTCACAAGAGCTCACATTTCTTCCAGAGGTGGGATTGTAACTGATATACACCCACAGTAGTCTACACAGTGGCAGTCTCGTAACATTTTGTTTGATCAATCACTGCATCGCTGGCTAGTAGCATTCTGATCTATCTGCGACTCTTCTGACTCTGCATTAGATGTTCTCCGAAGGCGCGCACATGAATATTGGATGAGAAGTTGCAAGATGCAGTTCACACGGTTACTCGATCCAGCGGTATGTAAGGCTCACACTTTCAACAAGTGAAAGCCTTGAGGAGGGCAACAGCCTCAGAGCCTATATGACTCCCTTTACGGGGACTAGTGTGCCTTGCTTTGCTTTGCGAGACCCGATGTGATATGGAGGTGTATCGCACCATGAGGTCGGACCGTCATGAGACACTCCATGGTCCTAATTCGCTTCGACTTAAACACGCGGTTATAACAGAGATGGTTTGATTCCCTCTACCGAACGATGACAACGCCACCAGCTTTTCGTGGCAAGTTCAGCAAGACTGGTGAGTTATTGTTAGAGATAGACACTGAAATTGTGGAGCAGAAACCGGATAGACTCAAGAAGAGGTTCGAATGGCTGTAGTGCAGAGTCCACAACTCGTCCGCGATCTGGCTAGCGATGTGAGCGTGGACACAGATGGTGCGTACAGCGGGCGGATTGGACCATTCTGTCAGGTGGAAAAGTCTTAAGATTGGGCCCTCTGCGTACTTGGATCGCAGGCCTACATCAGTGAGATTGATAGTGGGTTCCAGTTATCATGCGACAAATAGCAAAATGATGGATATTGTCGGGTGCACTCGACCAGCTGCGAAGGTCTTCCGAAAAGTCACGATATCATCGCACCGGGAATTCGGCAGCGTATAATGCGGTTTGGTTTTCTGGTTTACCCAAAGGAACTTCCATGCGGGGTAGGTCCACAAGAACCTAAACCCTGCAAAGCTGTCCACGTGTTTCCAGCTAACTTTCGTGTTTGTTTGACGGTTCCCGATTCTGCGATTTTCCCACTTCTCTGTCAATGGCCGATCTCGTCCGCAAATCTTATTTTCATAGCTCAAGGAGGGATCAGCGATTTATGGCCATTCTAGAAACGTATCATACATTCGAATGTACGAGTACAACATGGGGATGGCGCCGTGTGATGGCGATGGCGTATCTGTTTGATTTAGCCGGTCCACATCTGGGAATTGAGTCCGAATACATCATGTGTTAAATTACGCTGTTAACACTACTCTCCAGGAAGGTGTCGTCGTGACACTCTACACAATTCAAAGCAGCGCCCCCTTCTGTCATATTGTCTCATGTGGGCACCCAACTCAGATGAAATAGTACCTCACTGCTGTAGGCTGGATAGATGTAAAAGTGATGCCTAGCACACGTCTGCCTGCTGTGTAGGTCATACCGTGGTCATCGAGGTTGTGTAGTAGCTCAATGGCTGTAATGTCAATGTCAATGCAAAAATGGAAGCCCACTATACACCGTTGCATCTCGCGCTGGTCCATGGGAAAACGGATATGAAGCCGAGTGGGGGTGAAATTTTTTGTGGCTAAGAGGACCTGACGCCGCTGCATGGATGCAATGTAGATGCCAACCTGGTGGAGTCGCTAGAGCTCCATTCTTTCACATATAATGCCGTACAATAGAAAACAGGATTTCCTATCCTAAATATGCTGAAGGCGTGACGCCTGACTCTCTGGACGACGATGCCAACTTGGTTTCCCCCACACATCAGATGTGTCCGAGATCTGACAATGTCCGAGTCGTGATGAAGCAGACAAGTGGAGAATGATAAATTCAACTGGGGTTAGCATCGCGAAACGCCCGTGAAGCCGTACAATAGTTTATCGAATGAAGGACATGCCTGGAACACTGAGGACCGGACCTTATAGACGTGCAATCGACCGCGTAATGATAATTACTGTGAGAGGGAGGTGCTTATGAATCAAACGGGTATAGGAAATTTCCTGAAGTATTCGAGCGCACTAGTTTGCCCCGTGAGATGTTTGATGCAACAGTGCACAGAAACTTGGGGATCTTCGCCATTACTGGTATCCGGAACCAGGGTTGGGAGGGCGTGGTTCGTTACCATCTGTGCAAAAGATTGGCCGTGCGCCAAATGGAGGATAAAATTGTATCCGGTAGATCTTAGGTGTTCAACGTTCAAGGATCGCGCAAGTGTTGCGTCGCCCGGACAAGCCTTTCTCGGTGACAGTACTCACTACAACGCATCCTGCTAACGGTTCCAAAAATGGACCACGGCGATGAGGTGTAAGGATTCGCAGCTAGCTCTGGGTCGGTCGGTGTGATTGCGAAGATCCACGGGGGACTCGGATATTGCCCACATTAGGCGAGTTCCGGCCAAAGTAGTACCAAGAGAATTGATAGTTCCTCTGCCATAGCCACATTGAAGTTGTTGCCCAAGCTGCTTCGACTGCCAAATCCGAAAAACCCATCACGTCCGCAGCGCACATTGCATAGTTCATGAACTACGGCAACTCGCGCCCTTGTTGCGCAGGTCAAAAGCGGCAGAACGATCGCATCCGCGAAATAGCGTATGATGTGATGTCCGATGCCCGAAGCCCGGTGTTGAATTGTCGCGATGAGACGGAGAGTTCTACTCATCCAAATGTCAAGCTGGCGCTCTCCGTAAGTAGGATACACGACCCAAAAGCAGACCGCCCGCTTTGGTGGCCAGCGCTCGCTGCGAATGGCGGAAAGCTAGAGTACTGGGCCCCGGTTGTCAATGCTGCGAAACGAGAGATTCTGTGGGTCACAATCTAAAATCCGCGCATCGAGGCGATTGTAGTTGAGGGTGAGTAGTTGTAACTCTCGTGCTCGTGAATGGAATGCTAATGCTCTTTGGCTGACGAGGTAGAAAGGTGACAATGTGCGACAGCAGATGGTCTCGGTAATGAAAAGATACCTGATACTAGGGATAAGCCCATAACATGAGGCCGGGTTTTCGGAGCCGACTCGAAATGCGTGAGAACGCGCACGGGTATCTTCAAGAATTAAAAATGCCTAATGATACCTGAGATCTCCTCTGGTACACGTATGACAGCGAGCTAAAACGGTGGAGTGACCTCTGAGACCCTCAAATGTCTGAGGACGTGGCGTAACCTGAAGTGCCACCATTCTCCCAGCCATCGACAGACCTAGGTTCCGATGTGACACCTAGGTGCAGAGACGCCCTGACGGGAACCCCATTCACATCGCTCCTTATCAGCTCTGGGTTTTCGCAATGATCCCGGAGGACACGCGTGACGTGGGGGATCACGTCCACGTGAACGTTCTTCCCCCAAAGTACGTCGAGATGTTCGTATCCCTTGAGACGGCGAATGTCGAGGCGGTGTTCGGGAAGCTCATGGCGCATCGCATCGATGTCCACGAGAGAATCGACGTCGCCATAGAGAATGACAATGCTGGTGGCAATGTTGCGAGTCGGGAATTTGGCCGGACGATAACCAGGGCGGGGATTATGTTTGCTCGGGCGGAGTGAGGGAATGTACATGTCGTCATCGTACATGACGAAACGACCGGAGCGCATAATTTGAAACCAGTGCACGACAGACTTCGTGCTAGCGAAGGAATAAAGATGGGCATAGGCTGCGAGTTTCTGCGTAGAAGTGATGTTATGGGAATACCAGGAAAAAAGAAAGACAAGAGATGCGTCGATGAGACGGCAAAAGATTGGTGGATAGAGAATATTTTGCCACATGAGAGCGGAGGAGAGGATAGCACGACGGCCAAATATGAGGAAAAGGAGGGTAGGTCTGACGAACAGAGGTACGAGCGTAAATGCGAGTCGAGCGTGGAAAATGGAATGGACTAGAGACTCACGACGTCTTCATGAGACCGTCAACGACAGGGGCAGAAAGACCTTTTGGGCGCATTGCGGGTGCGAGAGCAATGAACACGTTCACCTTCTGGTTGAGCTGGGGGTGAATGCTGAGGGCGGCAAAGGCTTGTGCAGTTCCCTGGCTAAAACCAACATAACTCAGACTCGGTGCGCGGGTGATCTGGAGTATATATTCGATCGAATCTGGTATGTCGTGCCATGCAAAGTCGTCAATAGAAAAATTCCAAAATTTGGAGGAGTTGGGATCGTGGTGGATAGACTTTTTGGAGTACTTGTTGCCTCGATTATTGCCGAGCCACACATCATAACCCAACTCCGCAAGGACGAAAGGAACAGAGCGTTCTGGGTCTGTGACACAGACCCACACTTCGGAGTTCATGAGAAGGCCATGGTGAAGATAAGCGACCGGTTTTCCTACGGACGTGCCGGGGACGGGGCGAGGTTCATTCTTCGGGCCAGGGATGCGGAATATTCCTAGTAGATAGCCATCTTTCGTGAGGACAACGTGCTCTTCCACGTTGTGGTAACCAAAGATGGCACAAAGGTCTTCAAAATCGTTGGCCTTGCGAATACGATCGGCGAGTTTGGCTTCTGGTGATGAGGTGCTAACACCGACGAAGTAGTGGAAGAGAGAGCGAGACTTGAGATAGAACCAACTGATGACGGGTTTGGGGAGAAATAAGACGATAATGTGAAGAGCACTTTCAAATATGATAAAGATAAAACCAACAAGGAGGGCTACATATTCGTGTGAGCGAAGACGTGAGAGAAATGGCACATCAGCCATGGTGGGGTACTATGCTGCTGTAATGGCAGGAACGTCGAGCCGCCCGATAACGGCAACGGCCGGCCGTGGCTCAGCCTCGCCTCAGCGCAGCGCGCATACATCCACTATCCACGCTTTCATCATCATCATCAACGTCGACGATGAAGAGATCAGGTTCCGGTCCAAGAGCTCCCTCTCCCACAAACACCGCTTTTTCGGGAATATCAAGTTATCGTACTGACTCCTACAAACCGCTCAAAGACAAATCTTCTCTTCCTCCCCTGGACCCACGCCTTGTTGCGCGCAATCATTATGACGAACTCAGCAAATATCTCGTTTCTTACCTCGCCAAAGGTTCTCTGCCCCTCTTTATCTCCACACTTCCCCTCTCACGCCCTCCCTTCCCCAGAACCTGCCAATTCTCGTTCGACTGCACGACAAAAGCTCACAAGGCTCACTCGCCAGCAATTCCAAGAACTCTCCACAGACGTCTACGATGAATTGATGAGACGAAAGAACAATTCAGATACAGACCAAGGTTCCGTCATCGTCTTTATCAAGAGACTCCTTCATTCCTCTCACACATATCACATTAGTCCCTTTTCTTCCTGTGCGTGATGACTTCCATCCAAAGCGAAACCAAGCTCGGCAGAAGCTTGCCACTCTCCCGACATCGCGCTTTAAAGACCTGTCTAGTGATGTCTACTATGAACTTGTCCGCCGCCACCCAGAGTTCAAGGAGGAGGCACGTCTCTTCATTCCCATCATTTCAACCTCGTTTCATCGCGTTCATAGCCTCCCGATGTGTCTTTAACCTCTCCCGGCTCCACCTACGATGACTTCCCGTCCCCTGATTTTCCCACCGCGCCACGTGAACGTGATAGAGAGCCCATGTCAACACGCTTCGGTCGCATGTCTGAAGATCGAGAAGGTCCTCCTAATGGTGGCGCACGTCCTCGTCGTAGTCAAGATGATTACAACCCTCCTGCGATAGGGCGGCGTGGCGATGACCCATATGGAGAGGCAAGTCCGAATGAACCGCTCTCCGATCGCGATCCCTATGCCTCTGCTTCCCGGCGCAAGCCGTCCCAAGAGACAAACGCAACTGTCCGTTCGCAGCCGCAGGATCTTGGCCGCCGCCCAAGTGTTGCTGCCAGTGACTCGACTGGCGCAACTAATGCACAAAGCGCCACCGTAACCAGCGGAATCATCATCCCCAACAAAAGCACTATCGCGGAAGAGGACATAGAGGTTCCTTATGGCCGTAGCGAAAGTGCGCCTGAAGATGGCGATGGTGAGACCGATGAAGTCGAGGGTGGCCTCAGCGCCCTGGCAAGACGCCTAGGTCAAGAACCCGACACGGACGGCGGGGGACGCAGCGACGACTACTTCGATAAGATTTCCTTCGGGCGTGCAAGTGTTGCCAGCGACCGCTCGGCCAGAGGAGGCAGAGTGAGCGCTGCTCTCCATGAAGATAACGAGAAAATGCGCCGCGAGTACGAGTTCCGTATTGCTACGATGCAAAGCCGTATCGCTGCCCTCGAACGAGCGATTGAGGATGGTGACCTACGTGGACGTCAGCTTGAACAGTCCGAACAGCGTGTCAAGCAGTTAGATGAGGAACTCGACAAGTTCCGGCGTGTATGTTTCGTATTGACCCCTTCGATCGTGGGCTCAAGCCTCCATAGAAGGCCGAGGAACAGAGCGCTGCGATGTTGGCGCTTCAAAAGGAGCTCGAAAACATGAAGGATGAGGCACAACGTACTCGGGAGCGTGAAGTGCGCCGCGCTCAACAAGATGAGGAAGAGCTACAGATCCTTCGCGAACGTTGTGAGCGACTCGAAGTGGAGCGCGTTTCGGGCACGAGTGGTGTACGTTGCTATGTTTCGTAAACCTTTCACTTAACCTGACTTTATGAATAGGCCGACGCCGAGGTCGTTGAGCAGCTGCGCTCAGATATGGAGGGCTTGATTGCTGAAGTGTCTGACCTGTCTCGGCGGAACGACGAGCTTATGACGTCTAAGGACTCTGACCTCGTCGTCATCCGCGACCTCGATGCACAACTCAAGGAATACAAACGCAAGTACGAGCAAGCCAAGACTGAACTTCGCTCTGTCAAAGGTATCTTAATTGCTACTGATCGGCTTAGTTCTTACACTCGAACCAACAGCCACGTCGGCGTTGTTCCTACAGAAGCCCAAATTCGACGACCACTTACCAGTTTCCGCAGATGGTGCAATTCCTGACGTGCATCTGACCGCCTTCTTGACCGCGATCGACGCGCTCCTTTCTGCGGGTCGCTCTAATGCGCCCACGCGCGTGTTGACGCCGATGAAATCGGTCGTCAATACTGTGACGACTATCCTCGACGACATGCGTTCACACTCGCGGCGGCATTCTGATCCAGAAGGCCTGCGGGCACTCGAGGAGCGAGTGGAGGCGACACTATCGAACCTCGTCGCTGCTACCAAAACGCATGCGACAAGCTCTGGTCTGTCGCCAGTGAGCTTACTCGACGCCGCGGCAAGCCATGTCTCAGCGGCGATTACCGAGCTCGGGCGCGTCGTTTTGCTTCGGCGTGCATCTAAGGCCGAGCAGGAGCAGTTTGTACCTTCTAACGGGGCGGCTACCAACGGCTTCGCACCCGGACTGCGTACAGTTGAAGAAGGGCGACCATCTACCATGCATCAACGCGGCTTCAGTGAGGCACCTACCAAGCGCAGTGAGCGCGAGCGTGAGTCTGTGCATGACGAGCGCGAGCCGCATGCACATTCCGAGTCAAGCTCAGACGATAGCTCTGCCGCGCCGACAATATTCGATCAGAGTGTGGCGAGCACTGCGGGCATCACAAGTCCCGACTCGGCTGCCGCAGAGGGCTCTGAGGATGCATGGACTGAGCTCAGGGTATGTGTCTTCACCTTGTAAGCCTCATTGCATTGCTGAGTGTGTACGCGTGCGTCACTCGTGCACTATTGGGCATATATAGCCATATCTAGAGGCTCAGACTGAGTCAATCATCTATGCAATTCAAAGCGTTCTTTCCGGCGTGCGAAGCCCCACACCATCGCCAACGCTGAACGAGAACCTGACGCAGATCGTGACCATCGTGTCGAGCATCGTCGCAGTCTGCCATGACAATCTGCCAGCTAACCAGGCGCGCCAGGGTAGTGACATCCTACGCGAGCTGAGCGAACATGCGAACAAGCTGAGCGAGACGCAGACGCTGCCTGAGGTGACCAAGGAAAGCCGGCAGGTAATGGCCAAATCGAGTTTCGCTATAGCGAACGCGATGAAGGCGCTGCAGAAGCTGTGAAACGTTCTCTTTTACGGTGCGAGGAGGAGGGCGGAGGGCGGAGGGGCATGCGTACGAGTTCATAATTTAATATTTTTGCATGGGTTTGGCTCTTTCGCATTTAGTAGTTATCCTGCATTGCATCTATGTTCATTCATTGTTTAACTCTACCTTACATTAAGGATACCCGTTGTCCTACACCACCCGCGTCGGGGGGAACAGGGAGCTCACCACTGCGGTCGGAGACGAATGCGGCATATCTAACAAAGGCGGGAGAGGATTGACGAGGTCAGACGTTGACACGTTCATTCAGAAAGACAACGTGACTTGCATCCTGGTGAGCCGCGCAATCTCCTCTGCAGAGACGGACGGTTTCGTGTTTTTCAACACTCGGCGGATATGTTCGTCACGGATCTCGTGCTGGAGTTTGGGTAGAAGACAAAGGTGGAGCTAAGACAAAATAGATGCCTACTTTTGGATGATCGACTACCTTGTCCACGCTTGCAAGGGAGCTACGGCTCTGCGACGAAGACATGATCTGGCGTAACTGGAACTCGTAAGGCGATTTGAGTGAGATGTTCTGGTTGAACGCTTATGTTTCGCGGCACGCCTTACCCGACGTTGTGCAGCCATCTCCTCTGCCCGCGATTTTACCGTCTTCTGAGCAGGTCCACCGAAGAGCGTGTATTCGATGGGAGGATCGTCAACACGGTCCTTGCTGTCGTTCGACTCCCTCGCAGAGGCAGAGGTGGTGACCTCGCCTACACTCGCGTGCACGACATCGAGATGGGCGTTGTAGAGCAATGCTTGCAGGTCAGCCCCCGAAAAGCCTTCCGTGACGTCTGCAAGACGGTCAAAGTCGACGTCGGGCGACACGGGGACCTTTCGCGCGTGCGCCTGTAGAATCTGTTGTTTTTTCGAGTCGTACCAATGGTTAATAAGGGGAATCGCTATTGTTGAGGGACAGTGATGGATCACTGGGGCCTGCCTTACCTCTCTGCGCTCCTCCTTCGTGGGCATGTTGCATAGCAGCGACTTGTCGAGTCTCCCCGGACGGAGAAGAGCAGAATCGATCAGGTCGGGTCGACTGGAGGTGAGAAACGGATCTATGAATAAACGCTGAAGTGGATGGAGGTATTTGGTGACCCGACCTCGTAGCAGCGAGAACATATACCCCATCAAGGCCCTCTGCGCCATCCATCAAAGTTAGCAACTGATTGACCACTCGGTCCGTAACTCCAGTGCTATCGTGGCCACTGAAACAAAAACACAAGTCTGCATCAAAAGTGGCAATGAGGTGTGGATCGAAAGCAACACGGACCGTTTCGGTGCGATCGAGTCGAACTCATCAAAAAACAACACGCACGGTTTTGCAGCACTAGCCCTCTCGAAGATATCTCGAACGGACTTTTCGCTCGCGCCGATGTACTTGTTCAGTAGCTCTGGCCCCTTGATGCTGATGAAGTTCAAGCCGCACTCCTTCGCAGCTGCCGAAGCAAGAAGTGTCTTCCCACAGCCAGGATAACCATAAAGCAAGAGCCTGAGGTGGGGGATTGGATATAGAAGACAAAAATATGCGCAGACCACCTACCCAGAGCGCAGCCTCAAAGGAGACTGGGCGAAAATTGCAGCGTATTTCGTTGGCCACTCCAAAGTCTCGCGTAGTGTTCGCCGCGTCTCGGCCAGACCTAGAGGCTTGTCAATTTATCCATGATCAGCGATGCTTTAGCGCCTCCCGCACCTCCGATGTCAGCCCATTCAACAGTCGACTTTTGCAGCGGGACATCCCTTAACGAGATTGGCACGAAATCGACTTGAGCAGCTTTGAAGTCCACGGCAGTCAGAGTCACCTGAGCGCACTTTTTGAGTGCAATGAACACCTCGAACAGGTTCGGGAGTCTCACCTTGGCGAAATCGCCAGACGACCTGACTGCCGCCTGATGTACCGCACGCGCAACCAAGTCTTGCAAGTCTGTAGCAGAGTATCCCTCGGTCTCTGTCGCCAGTGCTACGAAATTCAACGGCCTTTCCGCATCGACTTTCAGGTTCTTCGAGGTTTCTAACCTGCGTTGTACTATCTGCGCCAGAATCTGTTTGCGCGCATTCTTGTCTGGAGGCTTGAGGTGTAGAACTTGTTTGAACAAGTGTGTTGTGCTGAGGAGTGGGTGTAACGAAGCCTGTGACTCGGCAGTTGCCAGGAGGATGAGGCCAGACAGATCAGACGCTAATTCATGAGCAGCAGCGGAAGAAAAGATTGACAAGAAGGTCTCGGTGATATGCCGCGTACGGAAAGAATCAGCGTGCTTGTCATCGTATGTCAGGACAGCTAGGTTATGGTAAAATGAGAGGAATACCTCCAGCTCTGCGCCCAGCAATTTTTCGAGATTATCGAATATGAGGACGCTAGGACGATGCCATAGCGCCTTATCCAGCCAGTACTGAAACTGCGTGCGTAAGGTCTGGACAGGTTTTTCGGTGTATCGAGAGAAGTCAACATAAAGTGTGACTGCAAGTGCGTTCAGGGGACCGGCCGGATGCATGAGCAAGAGACATACACGCTTGCACACGCGAATCCCACTGCAAATCTTTGGACGTAGCTTGAACGATGGATGTCTTGCCTGCACCCGTGCGCCCCGTCACCAGGAGACCTGAAACTGCAACACACGTCTAGTACCACATATTGCGTAGAAGAAACTAACATACGTCCAGTGACCGCGCTAGCTTCGTACAGGGTAAACATGCGGGTGCCATAGTCATAGCACTTTGCAAGCAGATCGTCAACACCAGCCAATGCATGGGCAGGTGGAGCACGCCGAGGTCGCCTGCAAACAGATCAGCACTGGGGAGACTCGTGAGTCGCCATACACACGGAGATATTAGAGGGGAAGGTATATCCAGATCAATCGTAGGCGATTCTTGATCAGGCGAGATGGTGACGCTGCACAGACGTTGGTGAGTTCCACTTGATTCGGCACGGCACATCCCGGTGCTCAAACACACCGGACCACATCCCAATCTTCTACACCATCCACTCCTCCGACAATAATTATTTGTCCCTCTGGCACGTTATCTATTCCGACGAGTTTCAATTTACCATCTTCGTTTGGTATCTTCGTGACATCATCCCTCTTAGTAGCCTCGCTAGGGTTGAGTACCTTTGCAACAGCGGACAGGTTTGGCGGGGGCGGGTTAGAATCTGTTGGGTCTGTTGGTGGGGAAAGACGCTTCACGTCGCCAACTAGAGAAGTCTGGGGGTCTGGCGGGAGTAAACCGTCCAAACGGTAAATGCTGAGCATTGTTTCGGATACATAACCGATGGAGGTGAGGTCTGGTGGAACGGGCAGGGTGTATGAGAAGACCGACGCGGGTAACACACGAAGCAGGACACTATGCGATGGCCTTTGACAAACATGAGATTTTGTAGCTGGATTAGGACTCGTCACTGGTGTTTCATTTTTGTTAAGATCCTTTTTCTCGGAGTTTTGCTGATAGCGAGTCTTGGGGGCAACCGATAACTCCGTATCATTTGCAAGTAAAACTGCTTTAGCAGAGGAAGGTTCAAAAGAAACTGTATGCCTTGAATATCGCGGTGATGAGAGAAGGTCAATGCACATACGAACTCGCAGACGAATACGAGTGCGACCGAGAACCCAAACGTCCACTTCTTGGTTAGGTGGCGCGACACGAACTTGGGACAGAAGAGTAGATTCTAC
>WNFR01001797.1_pt1 | contig 27195 bp, 21 predicted proteins | sample 5400221 | NCBI WGS metagenome assembly WNFR01 (sample SAMN13153357, study PRJNA577476) | soil metagenome | isolation source: 40 cm soil under Madrone tree | place: USA:California | collected 2016-06-14
TCTTCGGCGGTCGCAACATCGGCGATCAATACTTTCAGGTCGACCCCGAATCGCAATTTGCCGACGATGACGTGTTCGCGATTGGAGCGGCCGTCGATGGACTGGCGCGCACCTTCGATCGCTATTGGAACAGCGAGCTTGCCGTACCGGCACAAGCTCTGGCGCGCGCGCGCCGCGCGGCGGCGGCGCGCTCGCAGGTGCTGAGCACGCGGCACGCGGTGCCCGAGAAAGCCGAGTCGGCGGGCGCCAACTTCACAGACAAGCTGCAAGCCGGTGAACCCCTGGCCGCTATCCTCTCGGGCGGCTCGCCGCTCGTGTGGGCGCGTGCCGAGGTGGCGTGCGACAGTCCGGACAAGAAGCGCGTCGCCGAAGGAGTTCGCATCGGCAGCCTGATGTACGAACCGGTTGCGAACGCTATCGGTCAGACTCAATCCGAACTGACGCTGGTCACACCCTATCTGGTTCCGACCCCCGGTGAGCTGAAACTGCTTGAGGATCGTCTGATACAGCACCGCCGCGTGCGGATTCTGACCAGTTCGCTCGAGTCTGCGCCGGACCTGGCGGCGCAGGCAGGCTACATGCACTATCGGGTGCCGCTGCTGAGGCAGGGTGCCCAGCTCTTCGAGGTGCGCGCGCGCTTGGACAGCGTGCGCGGCAGCGGTCAGTCAAGGAAGATTTCGCTCTACGGTAACTATGCCTTGCACGCCAAGCTCATGGTATTCGACCGCAGCAGCCTGTATGTCGGCTCCATGAATTTCGACCAGCGCTCGATCCGGCTCAACACCGAAGTGGGGTTGGTCATCCAAAGCCCTGAACTTGCCCAGCAGACGGTCAGACGCTTTGAAGCGATGACCCAGCCGCAGAGCGCCTATTCGGTAACGCTGCAGCAGGCGGATCCGCGGGGCAAGCCGCGACTGAACTGGAGCACCGTGGAAGCGGGTCACCCGGTCAGCTACGCTGTCGAGCCTGCCCGCAGCCCCTGGCAGAGATTCAAAGTGCGCCTGCTGTCCCTGCTTCCATTGGACCGCGAGCTATGAGAGCGCCGTTTGGAAAATCTCCGCGAGCTCGTTACGGGTCTCTTCTATATGGGCGCGCAGCCGGCGCCCGGTCTCGTGGCCGTCCTCATCCGCCCATGCCCTGAAAATTGCGCCGTGCTCCCGGGAGGCGCGTTTGATGCGACCAGCGGGTTGCAGGTGCAGGCGCACATAGCGCTGCGACAGGGTATGCAGGCGGTAGAGGATCTCGCTGGTCACGGGGTTGAGGCGCGGCACGACCAGCGCCAGATGGAAGCTACAGTTGAGATCCCCTGCGGTGCCGAGTTCGCCAGCGGCCAGCGCTGCATTGAGCGCGTGCAGCGCCGCCTTGGCAGCCGCGCGGTCCTCAGGCGCGGCCGCGCGCGCGCCTTTGGCCGCGGCCGGGGGCTCGAGGTCAAGGCGCAAGCGGAAGACCTCCGCGACTTCAGCCTTCGAGAGGGGACGAACCTGGAAGCCGCGGTGCGCGAAGATGTCGACCAGGCCTTCGGAGCGCAGTTGCAGCAGCGCTTCGCGCACGGGGATCTTGCTGCTGCCAAACTCCGCGGCGATCGAGTCTTGCAGCAGTTGCGATCCCGGCGGATAGGCGCCGGAGAGGATCTTTTCCCGGACGCGGATCCTGATTTGCGCGCTGACCGTGCGCGCCAGCGGTTCGTCCATGGCGCTCACGGGCGAATGCCCCAGCAGTAGGGGTCCGCCGGATCGAGTCGCAACCTGGCTTCACCCGTGACGTGCGCGGTGCCGGTAATGATGGGGGTAATCTCCCCCTTGTCACGGGCATGCCAGCGGTAGCGCGCGGTGAAGGTGCTGCCGATCAGACTCTCCTGAATCCACGGGTCGCCTTCCTGAAGCCTGTCGTCGGCGGCGAGACATGCGAGCTTGGCGCTGGTGCCGGTGCCGCACGGGGAGCGGTCGTAGGCTCTGCCCGGACAGAGGACGAAGTTACGGCTGTGCGCGCCGGTGCGGCTTGAGGGAGCAAAGAGCTCGACGTGATCCACTTCAGGGTAACCCTGCGCATTCACGGCTTGCCGTACGCGCCAGGCAAACTCAGTCAGGGCCTCGAGGTTCTGTAGTTCGATGTCGAGTGCGTGCTGGTCGACAAGAAAGAACCAGTTGCCGCCCCACGCCACATCGCCCCGGATGCTGCCAATGCCCGCCACCGAGATGGGGATCTGGTGCGCCTTGCGGTAGCTGGTGACGTTCTCGACATCGATGCGGCCGTCGGGATACAGCTGCGCATTCACAGCTCCTACCGGGGTATCGATCCGGAAGGTCCCCGCTGCGCATTGGCCCGCGTGCGCAAGCGATGCGATCAGGCCGAGCGTGCCGTGGCCACACATCCCGAGATAGCCTACGTTGTTGAAGAAGATCACGCCCCAGTTGCAGTCGGGACGATGCGGCTTGCACAGCAGGGCCCCAACCAGCGTGTCGCAGCCGCGCGGCTCGTTCACTATGGCGGAGCGATAGGCATCGAAGTGTTTGCGAAAGCGCTCAACGCGCTGCGCTAATGGGCCAACCCCCAGATCCGGACCCCCGTCTACCACCAGCCGGGTCGGCTCACCGGCGGTGTGGGAGTCGATGACCTGGATCGCCTTGGCCTGAGCTTTCACGAGGGGCGCGCGGCGCGAGCGCGTTCGACCCGCTCCGTCACGTCGGCGCGGCGCTCGCCGGCGAGCGGCAGCCGTGGTGGACGCACGCGCTCGGAGCCCCGTCCCATGATGGCCTCCGCGAGCTTGATGGATTGCACCAGGTCGGGCTCGGAGTCCAGGTGCAGGAGCGGCATGAACCAGCGATAGATCCTGCGTGCGCTCTCCAGCTGCCCGCTGCGGATGGCTTCATACAGCGCCAGCGACTCGACGGGGAAGGCGTTGGTGAGCCCCGAGACCCAGCCCCGCGCTCCGAGTGCCAGGGCCTCGAAGGCGAAATCATCGAGCCCCGCGAACAGAACGTAGCGGTCGCCCAGGGCGTTGAGCACATCCGTGAAGCGCCGCGGGTCGGGTGAGGACTCCTTGAGCGCCACGACGTTCGCCAGCTCCGCCAGGCGCTCGAGACTCTCGATCTCGATGTTGACCCGATAGGCCGGTGGATTGTTGTAGAGCATGACGGGGAGCGAGGTCGCCTGCGCCACGGTGCGCAAGTGATACTCGAGCTCGGCGCGCGTCGGCACGTAGACCATAGCCGGGAGCACCATCAGGCCGTTGACGCCGATGCGCTCAGCATCGCGCGCATAGGCCGCGGCGTTGGCCGTCGTCAGCTCCGAGACACCGGCAATGAGCGGCACCTTGCCCCCGACGGCGCCGACGGCGGCTTTGAGAACCGCGCGCTTCTCCTCTGCGCTCAGGGAGTTGTTTTCCCCCACGGTGCCTAACAGCACCAGGCCGTGAACGCCGTCGCGCACCAGGGCCGACTGCACTGTGCGGGTGGCCGGCAGATCGAGCGCGAGGTCGGCGCTGAACTGGGTGGTAGCCGCCGGGAAGACTCCGGACCATGAGCACTTGAGGGGCGTGGTCAAGGGGTGCTCCGCTGCACCAGGGTGGTGCAAGTGGGATCGTAGATCGTATACGCTCGACGCATGGGGGAGCAAGACAGGGTCGCGGTGATCGGCGCCGGCATCATCGGCTGCGCGATCGCCTTCGGTCTGGCTCGGGAGGGGCGGCGCGTGCTGCTCGCCGACCCCGAGGAGCCCGGCGTCGGCGGCGCAAGCTTTGGCAACGTGGGACACATTGCCGCGGAGCTGATCGAGCCCTTGCCCTCCCCGGCACTCCTGTTCGGCTTCTGGCGGGAGCTGTTCGCGCTGGGGGGGCCTCTCGATATTCCGTGGCACAGGCTCCCGGAAGTTGCCCTGTGGTCCCGGCGTTTCGCCGCCGCCGCGTTCCATCGTCGCGCCAACACGCGGCATCTCGCGCCGCTGGTCAGACCTGCGAGCGCAGCGTGGGAGCGGCTGCTGCGCGAGGTCGGCACTCCGGGGCTCCTGCGGCGCAACGGCCACTACCAGTTCTGGCTCGGCGCGCCGGCCGCCAGGCGCTCGCGCGCCGAGGCGTACAAGATGACGAAGCTCGGCATACCCACGGCCCCGGTGGCTGCGCAGCTGCTGCGCGCCGTCGCGAGTGCCGCAGGCAGTCAAACCGTTGCGGGTCTCAAGTTCCCCGACAGCAGCCACGTGCTGGACCCGCGCGCGGTCTGCGAGGTCCTGGCGCGGGCAGCGGTCGAGCGCGGCGCGACTCTTCATCGCGCCCGCGTGCGCTCACTCGCGCTTCGCGGCGATCAGATCGAAGTGCTCACCGACACGGGCGCCTTCACCGCACCCACGGTGATCGTCTGCGCCGGAGCATGGTCGGCGCCGCTCCTTGCCCCGTTCGGACTGCGCGCTCCGCTCGAGGCGGTGCGCGGTTATCACGTCGAGCTGCCAGGACACGCGGCGCTGGTCGATGCGCCGATCATCTACATGGACCGCAGCATCCTGGTGACGCCCATGGCCTCGCGGCTGCGAGCGTCGAGCTACATGGAGTTTTCAGGCCTCGAGGCGGCGCCGGACCCGAGAAAGCCCGCGCGGTTACGGGCAAACCTCAGGCGCCTCGGGTACCGCTGCGAGGGCGAGCACTCAAGCTGGGTCGGGCCGCGTCCCATTCTTCCGGACTACCTGCCGGGGATCGGCCGGGCGCCCGGTGCCGCGAGGCTCTTCTACGCCATCGGCCACCAGCACCTGGGATTGACCCTGGCACCGGTCACGGCCGATCTGGTGGTCGCCCTGGTCTCGGGCCGCGAGCCCGCCCACGACCTGACAGCCTTTGATCTTCGACGTTTCAATTGACTCGCCTGCTCACGGAGCGCGGAAGTCCTCGGCCACGGCTTCCAGTAGCGTCGGGCCGGCCCGCGCCAGAGCCGCGCGCAGCGCCTCGGCCAGGGCCGCCGCTTCGTGGACGCGTACGCCCGCGGCCCCACAGGCACCGGCGAGGGCCACGAAGTCCGGATTGCGCGCCACCACGCCGATCGGGGCGATGCCCGCAGCACGCATGTCGTCGCGAATCTGCCCGAGGGCGCCGTTATTCCACACGACCACCGGCAGGGTGAGATCGAGTTCGACCGCCGTCATCAGTTCCTGCAGCGTGAACTGCACGCCGAAGTCTCCGGCGAGCGCCACCACGGCCCGCGCCGGCTGCGCAATCTTGGCGCCGAGAGCCGCGGGCAGCGCATAGCCGAGCGCACCGTAGCCGGAGGGGTGAAACCACAGCCCGGGACGCTCGGCGGCGAACGCGTAGTTCCCCAGGTAGGCGATCTGGGTCATGTCGGTGAACAGCACGCCGTCGCTGGGGACGACCTCGCGGATGGCGCGCAAGGCCGCGAGGCGCGCGCGTGCGTCGGAGTCAAACTGCGAATCGATCCGCGCCCGATACGCCGCGCCGGCACCCGCCGCCGTGCGCCAGCCGGTGCGCACACGGCTCGCGCCGGCCAGCATCTCGAGGCTCGCGCCCGCATCGCCCCTGACGAGCACGTCCGCTGCAAACTGATCCGAGAGTTTCTGGTCGTCGATGTCGAGGCGCACCAGGCGGCCGCTCATCGCCAGGCGCGTGGTCGTGTAAACGTCGGTTTCGGACAACTCCGTGCCCGCTGCCACCACGACGTCGGCGGCTGCCACCAGCTCCTGGGTCGGGGCATACGGCAGACTCGCGCCGAGACTGGCAGGGTGGCTCTCGGCGATCACGCCCTTGCCGGCCACGGTCGTGACGAGATAGCCGTCGATCGCCTCCACCAGCTTGCGCAGCGCGCTGCCGGCACCGCGTGCGCCGCCGCCGGCAATGATCAGCGGCCGCTGCGCTTCGGCGAGCAGCGCCTGCGCGGCCGCGAGCGCCGCGGGCGCGGCGGGTGGTGTGTCGCCGCTGCGCGCGAAGCGCTCCGGGCGCAGGGTGGTGGGCTCGGCCAGCAGGTCGAGCGGGATTTCGAGGTACGCGGGCCGCGCACGCCCGGCGTGCAGCGTGGCGAATGCCGCCCGCAGGTGATCGCGCACGTCCTGCGCGACGCGGGCGCTGCGGGCCAGGCCGGCGACCCCGGCAGCCACGGCGCGCTGATCGTCGAGCTCATGCAAAACGCCCCAGCCCTTGCCGAGCGAGGCGCGCACCGGGCTGCTCGCGATGACCAGCAGCGGCACCGAGTCCGAATAGGCCTGCGCGACGGCGGTCAGAACGTTGGTGACACCGGGACCGGAGATCACGAATGCCGCAGCCGCGCATCCGCTCACCCGCGCGTAGCCGTCGGCGGCGAAGCCGGCGTTCTGCTCGTGGCGCACCAGCACGTGGCGCAAGCGCACGAATTCCAGGCCGCGGTACAGCTCAATGTTGTGCACACCCGGAATGCCAAACACGGTGTCGATGCCGTTGGCCGCGAGTGTCTCGACGACGTAGCGTCCGACCGTCCAGGGAGTCGCGCTCATGCGCTTGAAATGTTAACACCGTACACGCACAGTGCGAACGTGAAATTCTCGGCCCTTGTGAAGCGCATCAGCGGCGATGGCGCCGATGCGTGGCTCACGCATTACCAGGCGGTGGCGGCGCGCGAGCGCGGCGAGGACGTGATCGTGCTGAGCGTGGGCGATCCGGATCTCGACACGCCCGCGCCCATCATCGAACGCGCGGTCGCGCAGCTGCGCGGCGGCGACACGCATTACGTACCCGCGGCCGGGCGCCCGGCCCTGCGGCAGGCAATCGCCCGCGCGCACGCGGCGCGCTGCGCTCAGCCGGTCAGTGCGGATAACGTGGTGTACTTTGCCGGCGCACAGAGCGCGCTGTTCGTGGCTTCCATGTGCCTCGCGGGACCAGGGGACGAGGTCGTGACCTTCGAGCCGCTGTACCCGACTTACCCTGCCACCATCGAGGTGTCGGGAGCGCGTCTGGTGCGCGTCCCCGCCGCTGCCGGCTGGCGTCCGGATCTGGCCGCGCTCGCGTCGCTCATCACGACCCGTACCCGCGCGATCTTCTGGGCGACACCGAACAATCCCAGCGGCGTGGTGTTGAACGACGCGGAGTTGGCCGTGATCGCGGAGCTGGCGCGCCGGCACGATCTGTGGCTCGTCTCGGACGAGGTGTATGCGGGACTGGCGCCGGATGGACGCGTACCCAGTCTCGCGGCCCGCTTGCCCGAGCGCGTCGTGACCGTCGGGAGTCTGTCGAAGTCGCACTCCATGACCGGCTGGCGCGCGGGGTGGCTGGTGGGGCCCCGGGAACTGGCAGTTCATGCCGAACAGCTGGCGATGTGCATGCTGTTTGGCCTGCCGGGTTTCATCCAGGAAGCGGCGATCACCGCGCTCACGCTGGCACCGGAAGCCGAACAGCGCATCCGCGGGTTGTGCGCAGCGCGCCAGCAGCGCTTCGCTTCAGGTATCCGCGACATCCCGCTTTTGCGCGCGATGGCGCCCGAAGCCGGCATGTTCATGCTGATCGACGTGAGCGGCACGGAGCTTTCGGGCGACGAATTCATGCGCGGCCTGTACGCCTCACAGCGCGTCTCGGTGATGGATGGCGCGGCGTTCGGGCGCTCGAGCGCCGGCTGCGTGCGCGTGTGCTTCGCCGCCGACGAGGCGACGCTCGACGCAGCGTGCACACGGCTGCGGCGATTCTGCGAGGATTTGCCGCGCCGCGCTTAGTCGCAGCGGCGCAGGCTAGCCTGCCGCAGATCGCGGCGGTATCGGCCTTCGCCGAACACCTTGTTGATCTGAGCCGCAGAGATCGGCTGGTTAGGGCCGGTGCGCGGGTCGCGGTGCGCGGCGCGCCTTTTTATTATATTATTACGGCGACATTAAAAACCGGGTGCCAGGAGTGCGGGCGCTTTCATGAGACAGGTTAGAACGCTGGGTCTTCTGGGTACCGGAGTGATCGGGGGTGGCTGGGCTGCCCGCGCGCTGCATTTCGGCATCGACGTCGTGGCCGCAGACCTCAAGCCTGAAATGCAGGAATGGATCCGCGGCGCAGTCGCCAACGCCGAAGAGGCGTTGGCGCGGCTCACGCTGGCGCCGCTGCCGCCGAAGGGGAAGCTGTCATTCACCACCGACCTGCACGCCATGGCACGGCAGGCGGATTTCATCCAGGAGAACATCCCCGAGCAGCTCGAGCTGAAGCAGCGGGTGCTCGCCGATGTCAGCCATCATGCGCCGGCCGATGTCGTGATCGCCTCCAGCACCTCCGGCCTCATGCCCTCGGATCTGCAGCGCGGCATGGTGGCACCAGAGCGCTTCCTGGTCGCGCATCCATTCAATCCCGTGTACCTGTTGCCGCTGGTGGAGCTGGTCGGCGGCCAACAGACCTCCGCCGCGGCGCTGGACGCCGCCGGCAGCTTCTTTACCTACATCGGCATGCATGCGCTCAGGGTGCGCCGTGAGGTGCCGGGACATCTGACCGACCGGCTGCAGGAAGCGTTGTGGCGCGAGATCCTGCACATGGTGAACGAGGATGTGGCCACCACCGGGGAGCTCGACGACTCCGTCGTATACGGGCCGGGCCTGCGCTGGGCGGCCATGGGCACTAACCTGATCTATCACCTCGCCGGCGGTGAACCCGGCATGCGCCATATGCTCAGACAGTTCGGACCGTGCCTGAAATGGCCGTGGACGAAACTCGAGGCCCCGGAGCTGAGCGAGGCTCTGATCGAGAAGATGGTAGCGGGCACGCAGGCGCAGGCGGCCGGGCGTTCGATCCGCGAGCTGGAGCGATTGCGGGATGACTACCTGGTCGCGATCCAGCAGGTGCTCAAGCCATACAACATCGGCGCAGGGGCCACCTTGCGCGCGCTCGAGGAGCGTCTGTACGAAGCCGCGGCTGCCGGCGCACGCGAGCGCATCACCGACGCCGGCCAGCCGCTGCGACTGGTAGAGACGTACGTGCGGCCGGAGTGGATCGACTACAACGGTCACATGACCGATTCGCGCTACCTGCAGGTGTTCGGCGATGCGACCGACGCGCTCTTCAGGTACGCCGGCGTCGACGATGTGTACCGCAGATCCGGGCGGGCGATGTACACCGTCGAAACACACGTCAGCCACCAGGCGGAGGCGCGCGCGCTCGAACCACTGTACGTGACAACGCGGGTGCTGGAGGTCGATGACAAGCGCGTGCGGTTGTTTCACAGCCTGCATCGCCGGCGCGATGAGGCGCTCGTCGCCACCGCGGAGCAGCTGTACCTGCACGTGAATACCCCGCCCGGGAAAGCCTCGCCGATGGACGCGGCGGTACGGGCGCAGCTCGCGGACCTGCAGGCCGCGCACAGGAGGGGCCATGCCCAAGATCGTGGATCATGAGCAGCGCCGCGACCAGATCGCGCTGGTCGCCTGCCGCGTTGTGGCGGAGTACGGTTTCGAGCAGGCGACGATCGTGCGCATCGCGCGCGAGGCGGGCTATACGACCGGCATGGTGGCGCACTACTTCGACACCAAGCAGGACATCATCATCGCCGCCCTGCGGCTGATCCTGCGCCGGGTCGAGGAGCGCCTGACACGCAGCGGCGCCGGTGGGCAGCCGGATCTGCTTACGCTGCTGACCGAGGCGCTGCCGCTCGATGAGACGCGCTACACCGAATGCGCATTCTGGATCGCGTTCTGGGGACAGGTGCCGGCCGACAGGCGCCTGAAACGCATCAACGCCGGGCTGCATCGCGAGTATCTGCGGCTGTTCGAGCGCTGCCTGGCGCGTGGCTGGCGGGCATGGCCGCGGTGGCCGGCGGCCACCCAGGAACAGGTGCTGCGCTCGGTGGTGACCTTTATCAACGGTGTGACCGCGAGCACCGTGGCGAGCCGCAACGAGTGGCCGGCCGCCGGCCAGATCGCGCAGCTGCGGCTGCAGCTGCAGCTGCTGCACGCCTGGGCGATGGGCGCCGCGCGCGCGGCGGCGTTCAACAGGAGCCGCAAGGCATCCGCGTGAGGAGGATCCAATGGACTTTGCGCTCACTGAAGAACAGCAGCTGATCGTCAGGACCACGCGCGAATTCGTCCGCCGCGAGCTCGTGCCACACGAGCGCGAGATCGAGGAGAGCGGCAAGCTGCGCGAGGAGCTGCGGCGCGAGCTGCAGGCCAGGGCGATTGCCGCCGGCCTGTATGCCGCCAACATGCCTTCCGAGGTCGGTGGCGCGGGACTCGATGCGGTGAGCTGGGTGCTGTACGAGAAGGAGCTCGGGCACACCGGTTACGCGCTGCACTACGCCTGCGTCGCGCGTCCCTCGAACATCCTGCTCGCCTGCCAGGGAGAACAGCGCGAGCGCTACCTGCTGCCGGCGGTGCGCGGCGAACGTACCGAGTGCCTGGCGATGAGCGAGCCGCAGGCGGGCTCGGACCTGCGCGGCATGAAGACCACGGCGCTGCCGCAGGGGGGCGACTTCATCGTCAACGGCACCAAGCACTTCATCAGTCACGCCGACCATGCCGACTTCGTGATCCTGTTTGCCGCCACCGGCGAGGAAACTTCCGCGCGCGGCAAGCGTAAACTCATCACCGCGTTCCTGGTCGACACCGGCACCCCCGGTTTCGAGGTCCGGCCCGGGTACCAGAACGTCTCACATCGCGGCTACACCAACAGCATTCTGCAGTTTACCGACTGTCGGCTGCCGAAGTCGGCGGTGCTCGGGGAACTGCACCGGGGATTCGAAGTGGCCAACACCTGGCTTGGAGCAACACGCCTGCAAGTGGCGGCCAACTGCCTCGGGCGCGCCGACCGGGCGCTCGAGTGCGCCAAGCAGTGGGCGGTCGATCGCGTGCAGTTCGGACAGCAGATCGGCAAGTTCCAGGGCGTGTCCTTCAAACTCGCGGACATGGCGCTCGAGCTGCGCGCCGCGGAGTTGCTCACACTGGAAGCGGCTTGGAAGCTGGATCAGAATCTCGCGACCGATATGGACATGGCGATCGCGAAGCTGAAAGCCACCGAGATGCTGGCGATGGTCGCCGACGAGGCGCTGCAGATTCACGGCGGCATGGGGCTCATGACCGAGCTGCCGCTGGAGCGCATCTGGCGCGATGCGCGCATCGAGCGCATCTGGGACGGCACCAGCGAGGTGCAGCGGCACATCATTTCGCGCTCGCTGCTGCGGCCGCTGGGCGGCTGAGGCGGCCGACAGGCGCGAGCCGCGCAGCTGCAGACGTGTACCGCGCCCGGTTCGTGGCGCTCATTTCCCCTTCCACACCGGCTTGCGCTTTTCGGCGAAGGCGCGCGCTCCTTCCTTCAGGTCTTCCGAGCGGATGACCTTCTGCACGGCGCTGAGGCTGTCGTGCAGCTCGAATGCCGGGTGCTCCGCCACCATTTCGGTGTGGCGCAGCAGCTGTTTGATCGCGGGGAACAGCAGTGGCGGACCGTCGGCGAGCTGCTGGGCGATCTCGCGTGCTTTCGCGAGACCCTGGCCTTTCGGAACGACGTGGTTGGCAAGGCCCCAGTGCTTCGCTTCGGTGGCGTCCATCCAGCGGCCCGTCATCAGGAACTCGACGGCGACGTGGTAGGGAATGCGCCGCCGCAGTTTGATGGTGCCGGCGTCCGCGAGCACGCCGACGTTGATCTCCGGGAGCGCGAACTTCGCGTGCTCCTCCATGACGATGATGTCCGTCCCCAGCACGATCTCGAAGCCGCCGCCGCAGGCGATGCCGTTGACCGCGGCGATGAGGGGCTTGTCGAGGTTACGCGGGTGGTTCAGGCCGCCGAATCCGCCCGCACCCCAGTCTTCATCGGATTCCTCGGCGCCGGCGGCGCCCTTCAGGTCCCAGCCGGGGCAGAAGAAGCGCTCGCCGGCGCCCGTCACGATCGCGACGCGCAGCGCCGGGTCGTCGCGGAAGGCGGTGAACACCTGGTTCAGCCGCCGGCTCGCCGCCAGGTCGATGGCGTTCGCCTTCGGACGGTCGATGGTCACCTCGAAAACCGTACCCCGGGTTGCGGTGCTGATGCCGTCGGACATGTCAGTGTTCCTCCAGGCGGATCAATGCGTCGACTGCCACGGCGCCAAGCCCAGCCGGGCGCACGATGACGGGATTGAGGTCCAGTTCCACCAGGCGCTCGAGGTTGGCCGCGGCGTAGCGGGCGCAGGCGAGAGCAGTCTGCACCAGCGCCGCGACGTCTGCCGGCGGGCGGCCACGGTAACCCGCGAGCAGCTTTCCGAGCTTGAGTCTGTCGAGGGCCGCCTCGATGGAGGCGGCGGTGAACGGCGGCAGCAGGCTCACGCTGTCGCGCAGCAGCTCGGTCAGCACGCCGCCGGCGCCGAGCACCAGGAGCTGTCCGAATTGCGGATCGACGGTCACGCCGACCAGGACCTCCGCGACACCGTCGCTCACCATCTCCTCGACGAGCAGCGTCGCGGAAAGCGCGGACAGGCGTTGCGCGGCGGCGGCGGCTTCAGCGGCGCTGCGCACGTTGAGCACCACCCCGTCGACCTCGGATTTGTGTTCCAGCGCGGCGCCGGCCGCCTTGATCACCACTGGAAATCCGAGCGCCGCGGCCGCCTCGCTCGCTTCCCCGGCATTGACGAGCCGCGAGCGCGGCACCGGCACGCCGAACGCAGCGAGCGCGCTCTTGCCCTCGTGCTCCGTCAGCGTGCGCGCGGACCGTGCTGCGGCGCGCGGTATGTGCAGCTGCACCGCGGCGCCGCGTGCCCAGGTCTCGCCGACCGTGCCGGCGAGATCGAGCGCCTCGAGCGCCTCGCGCTGGCCCTGCAGGGGCACGATGCCGGCCGCCAGACATTTTTCCCGGGTGGCGCGCGACAGCGATTCGGGCAGCGAGGCAATCACCGCCCCACGGCTCGTTGCTCCGGGGAGCGCGGCCGCAAACTGCTCGATCACGCTGACGTAGGCCGAATCATCGGCCACGCCCTCGGGCGGGCAGTCGACCAGAAAGCCGACAACATCGAACCCGGCGCGCTGCACCACGCTGAACATGGCGTGCTGCCGGGGAGGATCGAACCACACGTGGGTATGAAAATCGAACGGATTCGAGATGTGAACTCGATCCGAGAGAATCTCCCGCAGGCCGGCGGCAGCAGCGGCGGGAATCGGGGCGAACTCGAGTCCAAGATGGCGCGCGGCGTCTGCGGTCATCGCCATGTCGCCGCCGGAGGCGCCCATGGTGAGCACGCGCCGGCCGCGCAGCGGACCGCCGCTGTGAAAGATCTTCAGCGTTTCGCACAGGGTCGCGAGCGATTCGCAGCGGGCGATGCCCGCCTGTGCGCAGAAAGCCCCGAAGGCCGCATCTGCACCGGCGAGGGAGCCGGTGTGAGTGCGCACGGTGCGCGTGGCCGCCTCGGTGCGTCCCGCCTTGATGAGGGCGATGGGCTTGCCGGCGGTGCGTGCCCGGTCGGCCGCCCGGGCAAAGCGCGCCGCATCGCGGATGCCCTCCAGGTACAAGCCGAACGCCGTGACGCGCGCATCGTCCGCCAGCAGCTCGATCAGGTCCTCGGCGGCCAGGCGCGTCTGGTTGCCGACGGTGAGCGCACAGCCGATTGGCAGCGAGCGATCGTTGAACAACAGGTTGAGCGCGAGCGTGCCGCTCTGGCAGATCAGCGCGACCCCGCGTTCGCACCGGCTCCCCACCACCTGGTCGGGCCACAGGGCCACAGCGTCGAAGAAGTTGATGAAGCCATAGCAGTTGGGGCCAAAGAACGGCAGTTCGCCGGCGCTGGCGAGCAGTTCGCGCGTGAGACGCTCGCCGTCGCTCGTGCCGGTTTCCGAAAAGCCGGCTGCGAAGCACACGAAACCGCCCGCGCCTCGCCGGGCGAGCGCCGCCGCAATGGCCGGGACCTCGTGGTTGGGAGCGGCGATGAACGCGGCATCCGGTGCGCGGGGCAACTCGTCGACGGAGCGAAAATAGTGCTGGCTGTCACTGCAGGGGCGGTGGGGATGAACACGCCACACCTCACCCGGGTAGCCGATGACGCGGCTCGCCGCCAGCGCCGCATCCGCCCAGGTGCCGCCGATGAGCGCGACGCTGCGCGGCGCGAGCAGGCGCTGCAACGCGGGCGCACTCATGGAGCGCGCGTCGCGCCGCGCAACTCCATGCGCCGCGATCCGGGTACGGACGAAGACGTACCGGCGGTGCTCGCCTGCAGCTCCGCGATCGCGGCGCTCACTTCGGGCGGGAAGGGCGTGGTGGTGGCTGCCTGCTGCTGCTGGCGCACGTGCAGCAGCATCACTTCGGCGGCGGCCGCCGCGTCCGTGTGGCCCGCGCGCAGGATCTCAAACGCCGCGTGGATGCGCTTGTGGTCCGCGCCCGCGATGCGCACGGTCACGATGGCGGTGTCGGCTGCCTTGACCTCGTGCAGGTAGTGGATGTGCATCTCCACGGTGTACAGGGTGCACAGGGTGCGCTGGCGGTACGCGGCATCCATCCTCAAGCGATCCATGAGCGCGTCGGAGGCCAGGCTGAGGATCAGCGCGTAGTAGGCATCCCGCAGGTGGCCGTTGTAGTCGATCCACTCGGGCAGGATCGCGGTCTGGTAGATGGGTACGGCCGCCACGTCAGTGCAGCTGCAGCCGCTCCCGCGCCTGGGCCGGGGACAGAACCCGCGCGCCCATGGCTTCGATGATGGTGCGCGCCTTCTCGACCAGCTGCGCGTTGGTCGCATACACCCCGCGGCTGAGGTAGAGGTTGTCCTCCAGCCCCACGCGCACGTTGCCGCCGAGCAGTATCGACTGCGCCACCCATGGCATCTGCATGCGGCTCACCGCGAAGGAGCTCCACACGCATGGCGAGGGCAGCGTGTTCACCATGGCGAGCAGGTGTCCGACGTCCGCGGGTACCCCGTAAGGGATGCCGGTGCACAGCTGGATCATGGCGGGCCCGGGGATCAGGCCTTCCCTGATCATCTGCTTCACGAACGACAGATTGCCGGTGTCGAACACCTCGAGCTCCACCTTCACGCCCAGCTCACGCAGGATACCCGCGCCCTGACGCTGGTAATCGGGCGTGGAAATGTAGGCGCGGTTGCCATCGCCGAAGTTGAGCGTACCGCAATCGAGCGTGGCGATGTCCGGGCGGTACAGTCCCTCGCCGCAAAGCTCGATGACGTGCCGCATCCGCTCCTCCTGGCTCACGAAGTCGGTGCCGGCGGCGGGGGTGTCCTCGAGTCCCCGCTTGCCGACACAGATATAGCCCCCCATGCCGCAGGTGAGGTTGACGAGGACGTCGACCTCGCCCTCGCGGATGCGCTTGACGACCTCGCGATAGTGGCGCGTGGCCATGCTGAACTCGCCGGTTTGCGGGTCGCGCACGTGGATGTGCACGACGGCGGCTCCGGCGCGCGCCGCGTCGATGGCGGAGGTGGCGATCTGCTCGGGTGTGATCGGGCAGTGCGGGCTCTTGGTAACCTTGGTGTCGTCGCCGGTGATGGCGCAGGTGATAATGACGTCGGAGTTCATGGTGGTCCTCGCGCGCAGCGCGCGCCACGTGGTAATATTATGGCTACAATAATATAACGCGCCGGCGCGGCGCGGCAAGCGCAGCCGCTTGTGGCAGGGAGACTGAAGCATGCAGACGCAGTTGTTGATCGGCGGCCGACTGGTCCCGGGTGAAGGGGCCGCCGAGGCGGTGCTGGACGCCGCGAGCGGCGCGCAGATCGCGGCGGTGCCGGAGGCCTCCGCGGCGCAGGTCCACGCGGCAGTCATGGCGGCGGAAACGGCGTTTCCGGGCTGGGCGCGCACGGCTCCCAGGGATCGCGCGGCGCTGCTGCTGCGTATCGCCGAGCACATCGACGCCGAGGCGCGCGCTTATGCCGAGCTCGAATCGCGCAATACCGGCAAGCCGCTGGCCGCGGCGCTCAATGACGAAATGCCCTCGATCGCCGATGTGTTCCGCTTCTTCGCCGGGGCCTGTCGCTCGCCCCAGGGGCTTGCGGCCGGGGAGTACCTGCCCGGTCACACCAGCATGATCCGCCGCGATCCGGTCGGCGTCGTTGGCTCGATCGCGCCGTGGAACTATCCGCTGATGATGGCGGCCTGGAAGATCGCACCGGCGATCGCCGCCGGCAATAGCCTGGTCCTCAAGCCCTCGGAACTGACGCCGCTCACCTTGCTAAAGCTGGCGGCGGCGCTCGCCGAGATCCTGCCTCCCGGAGTGGTGAACATCGTCTGCGGTCGCGGCGAGCCAGTCGGCAGCGCGCTCATTGCTCACGAGCGCGTGCGCATGGTGTCGCTGACAGGCTCGGTGGCAACCGGACAGAAAGTGCTGACGGCGGCCGCGGGCAACCTCAAACGCACGCACCTGGAACTCGGCGGCAAGGCGCCGGTCATCGTGTTCGACGATGCGGACATCGAAGCGGTAGTAGCGGGCGTGCGCACCTTCGCTTTTTACAACGCCGGCCAGGATTGCACCGCCGCCTGCCGCCTGTACGCGGGTAAGCGCGTTTACGAGCGGCTGGTCGCCGACCTGACGAGCGCGGTGCGTACCATCAAGGTCGGTGCGCAGCAGGAGCCCGGGGTGGAGATGGGCCCGCTGATATCGCGCGGGCAGCGTGAGCGCGTCGCGGCCATGGTGGCGCGTGCCGCTGCGACCCCGCACATCCAGCTGACCACGGGCGGCAAGACGCGCACCGGCGGCGGCTTCTTCTATGAACCCACCGTGATCGCGGGCGCGCGCCAGGACGATGAGATCGTGCAGCGCGAGGTGTTCGGGCCGGTCGTGTCCGTCACACCCTTTAGCGATACCGACGAGGCGATCCGCTGGGCGAACGACTCCGAATACGGACTGGCCTCTTCGGTCTGGACGCGCGATATTTCGCGCGCGATGCAGGTGGCGGCACAACTGCAGTACGGCGCGACCTGGATCAACACGCACTTTGCGACGGTGAGCGAGATGCCGCACGGCGGCCTCAAGCGCTCCGGCTACGGCAAGGATCTGTCGGTCTACGCGCTCGAGGACTACACGGTGGTGCGGCACGTGATGGTGAAGTTATAGACCGGGTGCGCCGTGCGATGCCCGCGGCTTACCGCGCCGCCGCCGTGGCGCTGGCAGCGGCGGGGCTTACCGGCGCCTGCGGTCAGGGTCCCGGTGCGCCGCGCGCGGCTGCCGCCGAGGAGCGGGAGCTGCACGTCTATAACTGGGCCGACTACATCGGCAAGGACACGATCGCGAGGTTCGAGGCCGCCACGGGCATCAGGGTGGTCTACGATACTTATGACGCCGACGAGACGCTGGAAGCCAAGATGATGGCGGGGGACTCGGGCTACGACGTGGTGAGCACCTCGACCGACTACTTCAGCCGCCAGATCAAGGCGGGTATCTATCGCCCGCTCGATCGCACGCGCCTGCCGAACTGGAAGAACCTGGATCCGCACATTCTCGCGCTCGAGTCCCGGACCGATCCCGGCAACCGCTACGCCATGCCGTACCTGCGGCACGTCAACGGCTTTGCCTACAACGTCGACATGATCCGCGCGCGCCTGCCGGAGGCTCCCGTCGACAGTCTCGACATGATATTCAGGCCCGGGGTCATCCGGCGGTTCGCCGATTGTGGCGTGACGTTTCTGGATTCGGCCGAGGACGTGCTGCAGCTCGCGCTCAACTACCTGCATCTGGACCCCAACACGACCCGCCCTGAGGACTACCGCCAGGCCGAGAAGCTGCTGCTCGCCGTGCGCCCCTATATCCGGGCCTTCGACTCCTCCGAGTACATGAACGGTCTCGCCAACAGCGAGTTCTGCATATCAATGTCCTGGTCGGGCGACTACGCTACCTCCCGCGCGCGCGCCCAGGCCGCAGGAGTCGACGTGCATCTGGCCTTCACCGTGCCGAAAGAGGGCGCCAACGGCTCATTCGACGCGTGGCTCATTCCCGCGGACGCGCCGCATCCGCAGGCGGCCCACGAGTTCCTCAACTTTATGCTCGAGCCGCGGGTGATCGCCGCCATCACCAACGAGATCCACTACGCGAACGACAACCGGGCGGCCGACGCCTACGTCAACCCGGAGATCCTCAACGACCCCACGATCTATCCGACGCCGGCGATCGAGGTGCGGCTCTACACCGCACGGGAAGCCGGGCCGGCGCTCGAGCGGCTGCGCACGCGCACCTGGACGCGCATCAAGACCAACCTGTGAGGTCGCACGCGCTGCAGCGTGCGCTCAACGACCGGCGAGCTGCGTTTCCAGCGCCCGGCGGCGGTCGGTGCGCATCATGAGGTAACCGGCACCGATGACGCACACCCCGACCGCGCACACGATGAGACTCGCCAGCGCGTTGATGTCGGGACTGACCCCGAGCTTCACCTTGGAGTAGATGACCATCGGCAGGGTGCTGGCGCCCGGACCGGCAACGAAGCTCGAAATGACCAGATCATCGAGCGACAGGGTGAAGGACAGCAGCCAGCTGGAAACGAGTGCCGGGGCAATGATCGGCAGCGTGATCTCGAGAAAGGCGCGCGCCGGACTGGCGCCCAGATCCATGGCCGCTTCCTCCAGCGAGCGGTCAGCCGCAGCTAAGCGCGATTGCACCGTGATGGTCACGTACGCGGTGCAGAACGTGACGTGCGACAGCACTATGGTGGTGAAGCCGCGATGCGGCCAGGAAAACAGCTGCATCATCGATACGAACAGCAGCAGCTGCGTGATCCCGGTGATGATTTCCGGCATGACCAGCGGTGCGTTCACCATCCCCGTCAGCAACAGCCGTCCGGGAAAGCGCGCAAAACGCACCAGCGCGATCGCCGCCAGGGTGCCAAGGACCACCGCACCGGTCGAGGCCGCAACCGCGACCTCCAGCGACAGCAGCGCCGCCTGCAACAGCTGGCGGTTGTGCAGCAGCTGCCCATACCAGGCGGTGGAGAAGCCACCCCAGACGTTCACCAGCGGCGAGGCGTTGAACGAGTATCCGATCAGCACCAGGATCGGCAGGTACAGCAGCGCGATGCCAAAGAACAGCACCGAGAGCAGCGCGGCGGAGGAGCGCCCTTCCCCCATCCCCTTCAGGCCTCCAGCTGCCGCACGTTGTAGTACTGATAGATCGCGATCGGGCCTGCGAGCAGCAGCAGGAACGCGATCGCCACGGCGGACGCCACCGGCCAGTCGTGATTGCCGAAGAACTCGTCCCACAGGACGCGGCCGATCATCAGGTTGTTCGGTCCGCCCAGGAGCGAGGGGATCACGAACTCGCCCACGGCGGGAATGAACACCAGCATGGAACCGGCGATCACTCCCGGGAGCGACAGCGGCAGGGTGATGTCGAGAAAGGCGCGCCGCGGCGTGCTGCCCAGATCAGTGGCCGCTTCCAGCAGGGTCGGATCGAGCTTTTCCAGCGTAGCGAACAGCGGCAGCACCATGAAGGGCAGATAGGAGTAGATGATGCCCAGATACACCGCGAGGCTGGTGCGCATGATGCGCAACGGGTGACTGATCAGGCCCAGGTGCAGCAGCGCCGTGTTGAGAAAGCCGGTATCGCGGATGATGCCCTCGAGCGCGTACACGCGCAGCAGGAACGACGTCCAGAATGGCAGCATGATGATGAGCAGCAGCAGCCCCTGCGCAGACTTCGGGCTGCGCGCGATGGCGTATGCCATGGGGTAGCCGAGCGCCAGGCAGATCAGGGTCGAGAAGAACGCCGTCCGCAGCGAGTACAGATAGGCGACGCCATACACCTCGTCGGTGAGCAGGTAGCGGTAGTTGCCGAGGGTGAGCGTCAGCTGCAGGTGGTGGTCGCGCGTGAAGGAGATGACGTCGGTAAACGGTGGGACGCGCGATGCGGTCTCGGCGAAGCTGATTTTGAAGGCGAAGGCGAACGGAATGAGAAAGAATATGACCAGGAAGATCAGCGGCGGCAGAATGATGAGCCAGCGGCCCGGACGCCCGGTCGGTTTCATGATGCGCGCTTCGAGTATGCCAGCGGACTATTGTGCGGGATAAACTTCGCTCCAGTACACCTATCGCCGCTCCGGCGCCTGCCGCCGGCGGGTCGCGCATCCGCCAGCGCCAGCGGCAGCGTCTCATCGATGCCTGCATCTCCGCGTTGCACATCTACGGGCCTTCGCGCACTACCGTGGAGAAGGTCGTGGCGCTGGCGGACCTGTCGCCGGGCGTGGTGCGCTTCTACTTCGATTCCAAGGCCGCGATGCTGGTCGCCTCGCTCGAGTACCTGGCGGCGGAGTTCGAAGAGCGGGTGCTGGCTCCCGTCGCGCAACTGAAGCACGCCCCGGTTGAGGCGCTGCGGTTGCTGGTGAACCTGTACCTCGATGCGGACATCGCCAGTCCGCGCAAGGTGTCGGTCTGGTACGCGTTCTGGGGCGAGGCCAGTGCGCGCCAGGAGTACCAGGACATCTGCGGCCAGAAGGACGAGGAGTTCGCGGCACTGGTGCGCGAGCTCATGGAGCGCCTGATCGCCGCCAGCGGCGCCACGCACCTGGATGCCGACGCTGTGGCGCTCGGGCTGATCGGCGTGCTCGAGGTGCTGTGGCAGGGGTTTGCCTTCGAGAGCGAGGCCAACATCGACCGCGCGGCTGCGGTCGCACGCTCGCTCGCCTACCTGCGATCGGTGTTCCCGGGCGAGTTCGCGCACTCCGCATCCGCGGCACCGTACGTTGCCGGCGCGGACGGCGCGCGCCTGCCGGGGTGGGCGTATGCGGACGCGGGGCTGCTCGCGGCGGAACGCGAACAGCTGCTGCGGCCGGCCTGGCAGCTGCTCGGACACGAGGCGGAGCTGGCTCGGCCGGGAGACTTTCTCACCGGCGATCTGGCCGGGGAGCGCGCCCTGGTGTTGCTTGATGAGCGCGGCAAGTTGCACGCGTTGCGCAACACCTGCCGCCGGCGTCCGCATGCACTGCTGGCGGCGCGCCGGGGACACCTCAGCAGCGCGATTCACTGCGCCGCGCACGGCCTGACGTACGGCTTCGACGGGCGCCTGGTCGAAGGCAGTACTCCGGGGGATCTCGTGGCCCTCGAGATGATGCGCCAGGGCCGCCTGATTCTGGTGCGCTCGGGCGGGGCGCCCGGCAAGCGCGCGCCTGAAGCCCCGTGGCAGGGATTCGCCGCGCTCGTGCCGCACGCCGTGGCGGACCTGGAGGTCGGCGCGGACTGGAAGGTGATCGTCGAGCAGTGGCTGGAGAGCCCGCAGCCGCAGCAGCATTTTGTGGCGCCGAATCAGTTGCTCGACATCCGCCCCGCTGGGGCGTTGATTCTGCAGGTCGTGCCCAGCGCACCGGGACGCAGCCGCATCCGCCGCTTTGACTTCTCCGCGACGCGCGCCGCCCACAAAGGCTCAGATAGCCGCGCGCGCGCCGCCTGGCGCCGGCAGATCGACGCCTGGCTCGGCACCCAGATCGAGCTGGCCGAGTCGACGCAGAGCGGCCTCATGGGCGCCGTGGATGATGCGGCCGAGGCCACTGCGGTTGTACCCGCGCTCGGGCAGTTCCGCGCGCTCGTAGCCGCCGTGCTGCACGCGCTGCCGGCTAGATGAAGTGGGCCGGCGCGCTCGCCTGACGCACCTCGGGGATGCGCTCGCGCAGTAGCTCGTGGAACTCGAGCATGCAGTTCTCGAGCCGTGACAGCGGCCCCGGTTCGTAGCTGCCCGACGCCAGCCCCTGCTGCACGCGACGGCACAGGAACGCGTCCTCGCGCTGCACCTGCCGGTTGATGCGCGTCGACAGGTAGCGAACGACGCGCATCTCGCGCCGCTCATCGGGATGCGCAAATGATGCGCCGCGGATCGTGCAGCGGCCCGGGCCGCGCGGCAGCACCTGGAAGAAGTCCATCTGGTCGGGGAATACGTCTACGCCTAAGTTGGGGAGCATGCTGTAGAAGCTCCAGCGCTTGCGGTGCGGTTCGGGCAGATCGGCCGAAACCCGGCCGATGAGCTGCTGGTAGAGCCGCTCGCTCCAGCGCGACGAGGCTTGCTCCCGCAGCCAGCTGACGCCGCGCGCTACCCCCGTGGGGAAGTTGCGCTGATCGTCGTAGTCGGGCGTGAACATCCGGTTAAGTCCCGGATGCCCGATCGGCACGTGATAGGACTCCAGATAGTTGTCCATCGCGATTTTCCAATCGCACTCCCAGTGCTCGATGTACATGCGCCCGTACGGCTGCATCTGCTCGAAGCGATGCGGGGCAAATTCCGCGGCCACGCCCGCCCAGATTTCCTGCAGCGGCCGGGGATTGCCCGCGAGGCACACGAACACGAAGCCGAACATCAGCTGTAAGCGCACCGGCTTCAGGCCCAGCTGCGCACGATCGAGCGCCGGAAAGGTCTCGCGCGCCGTCATCGCGCGAAGCTCGCCATTGAGGCGATAGGACCATCCGTGGTACGGGCAGGTTATGGCGCCCGGGCAATTGCCCGCGCCCTCGAGAAGGCGCGCGCCGCGGTGGCGGCACACGTTGTGGAATGCCTGGATCTCACCCTGCGAGGTGCGCACCGCCACGACACTGTCGGCGCCGAGGTCGAGCGTGACGTAGTCCCCGGGAGCGGGAATGGAATTGAAAGCGGTTCAAGCGGGCGGGCGGCTGTGGGTTTCATGGGCGTGATCCGGCCAGGGGTATACACTCATATAATTCTACCGCAAAAAACTATATGGGCATATAGACGGCGCCGGTGACCGATGGTACGGTGCACACTTTAAGTGAGCGCACGCATGGCCCGAACCCTGACCCGGAACCAGGAACACTATCGGCGCGCTCTGCAGCGCCTGCCGCTGGGCGTCGCGTCCAACTTCCGCTTCTGGGGCGAGAGCCGCACCATTTACGTGAAGCACGGACGCGGCGCGCGTATTACCGACCTCGACGACAACGTCTACGTCGACTACCGCATGGGCTACGGGCCGGCGATCCTGGGTTACGCCGACCCGCGGGTCGACGCCGCGGCGCGCGCCGGCATGGAGCTCGGCGGAGTGTTCGCGCTGTCCACCGAGCGCGAGTACCGCGTCGCCGAGCCCATGTGGTACACGCCGATGGACAAATGGGCCCAGGTCGGCGACCCGGAAGTCTACCCGTACAGCGAGGGAATACCCTTAAGCACGCGCCACTTCGCGCATTTCGTGCAGGCGAACGACGCCAATCAGCTCGAGGACGTGCTCAAGCGCCACGGCCACTCGATCGCCTGCCTGCTGATCGAGCCGATCATGGGCAATTGCTTAGGCATCGCCGCCGACCCGGCCTACGTGCGCGCGGCGCGCGAGCTGTGCGATCGCTACGGCGTCGTGATGATCATCGACGAAGTGAAGACCGGGTTTCGGGTGGCGCGCGGCGGCGTGCAGGAACTGTACGGCGTGCGCGCCGACCTGTGCACGTTCGCCAAGGCGATGGCCAACGGCTATCCGATCTCGGTGCTGGCGGGGCGCGAGGACATCATGCGCAAGCTCGGGCGCGGTGTCGCCCACGGTGGCACCTATACCGCGCACCCGGTGTCGCTCGCGGCGGCGGACAAGACGCTCGAGATCCTTGCGGAGACCGATGCGCTCGAGCGCATCGCCGCCTATGGCACGCGGCTACGCAGCGGCATGAGCGCGATCCTCAAGGCGCGCGGCCTCGCCCACAGCTTCGTCGGGCATCCGTCGATGAGCGGCCTGTACTTTGCGCACGCGCCGCCGCGCACCTACCGCGACTGGAAGGGGAGCGATTACACTTTCTACGATGCCGCCGCGAAGGTGCTGCACGATGAATGCATCCTGTGCGAGCCGGACTCGCGCGAGCCGTGGTTCGTGTCCGCCGCCCATGACGACTCGTGCCTCAGCGACACGCTGCGGGCGTTCGAGGTGGCGATCGACCGCACGCTCGATGAGCTTCCGAGCACACACCGGGTGCCCGCCTGACGCTGCGGCGCGGGAGCTGAAGCAGCATGAGTGCGCGCGCCGCTAACCGGCATGACGCCGTCGTCGTAGGCGCCGGCCACAACGGCCTGGTGACCGCGTGCTACCTGGCGCGCGCCGGGCTCGATGTACTGGTGCTCGAGCGCAACGCCTACATCGGCGGCGCCGCCGTGAGCCGCAGGCTCTACGATGGCTTCACGTATTCCAATTGTTCCTACGTCTGCAGCCTGCTGCGCACCGAGATCATGCGCGCGCTGGACCTGCCGCTGCACGGCCTGCAGATCATTCCCTACGAAGGCGGCTGCACGCTGATGCGCAACGGCGAGCACCTGGCGCTCTACGACAACCACGACGCGCTGCGTCGGGAGATCGCCCGGCACTCGCGCCGCGATGCGCAAGCCTACGACCGGTTCGTGCGCAACATGCTGCGCCACTGCCGCTTCATCAGACCGCTGCTGTTGCGCACGCCGCCCGATCCCACCTCGTTCAAGCCGCGCGACATCCAGGAGCTGCTGTGGCTCGGGCGGCATTTTCACCAGCTGGGCGAGGCGCGCATGTACGACACACTGCGGTTCTGGACCCAGAGCTGCGCGGACCTCCTGGATGAGTATTTCGAGAGCGAGATCGTCAAGGCGCATCTCGCCGGCAGCTCGATCATCGGCACCGCGCTCGGGCCGCGCTCGCCGGGGACGGCGTACGTGCTGCTGCACCACTACATGGGCAGCATCGACGGCGCGGTGGGTGCCTGGGGGTTCGCGCGCGGCGGCATGGGCGCGGTGACAGCCGCGCTGGCGGCATCGCTGCGGGCGAGTGGCGGCACGGTGCGCAGCAGCGCGGCGGTGGAGCAGGTGCTGGTGCGCGGCGGGCGCGCGGCCGGCGTGGTGCTCGCGGACGGGGAGGAGATTCACGCGCCGGTCGTGGTTTCGAACCTGGACGTGCGCCGCACGTTCCTGGAGACGGTGGCGCCGCAGCACCTGCCGCCCGAATTCCTCGAGCAGGTGCGCAGGTTCAAGATCCGCGGTTCCTCCGGCAAGCTCAACATCGCACTCGACGGCCTGCCGCATTTTCCGGCGATCCCGCAGGACTCACCGTGTACGCGCGGCGACATGCACGTGACCGACACCATCGACATGCTGGAGCGCGCCTACGATGACTGGAAAGAGGGGCGCTGGTCGCGCGCTCCCTACATCGACATGCTGATCCCCACGCAGATCGACCCGACCATGGCCCCGCACGGCAAGCACTACATGTCGGTGTTCGTGCAGTACTGTCCCTACAAGCTCGCTGACGGCGGCTGGACGGACGACAAGCGCCGCGCCTTCGGCGACACGGTGATCGAAACGATCGCGCGGCACAGTCCGAACTTCAAGGGCCTCATTCTGCACGCGGAGATCCGCACACCGCGCGAGCTGGAGAGCGAGGTGGGACTCACCGAGGGCAACATCTTCCAGGGCGAGCTGACCTTCGATCAGCTGCTGTTCAATCGGCCGATCCCGGGCTACGCGCAGTACCGCGCCCCGGTGCGCGGCATGTACATGTGCGGCTCGAGCACCCACCCGGGCGGCGGTGTGATGGGCGCGCCGGGCGCCAACGCCGCAGGCGCGATCCTCAGGGATCTGCGCCGGACGGCATGATCATGTACGACTGCATCGTGGTCGGCGGCGGCCACAACGGACTGGTGTGCGCGGCGTACCTGGCGCGCAGCGGCCGTTCGGTGCTGGTGCTGGAAGCGGCCGAGCGGCTCGGCGGCGCGGCCGTGACGCGCGAGTTTGCGCCGGGCTTCCGGGTGTCGGCCTGTGCGCACCTGCTGCACCTGATGCCGGCACCGCTGATGCGTGAGTTGGGCCTTGCCGGGCACGGACTGAAGCTCGCTGCGCAGCGACTGCCGACGGTCGCGCTATCGGCCGATGGCGCGCATCTGACGCTCGCGCCCGGGGACCTGAGCGCCCTGGCGCAGCGCTCGCCGGCGGATGCGACGGCGTACGCCGACTGGCAGGCGCTGGTGCAGCGCCTCAGCGCGGCGCTGCACCCGGTGCTCGCCGAGCCGCCGCCGCGCCTCGGCACGGGATCGTGGCGGCAGCGTGCATCGCTCCTGCGCCTGGGCTGGCAGATCCGCCGCCTGGGAAGGCGCGACATGCGCGAGCTGCTGCGAATCGGCGGCATGTGTGTGCAGGATCTGCTGGATGAGCGCTTCGAGTCACCGCTGCTCAAAGGGGCGCTCGCGCTCGACGCGGTGCTCGGAAGCAATCTCGGGCCGCGCTCCCCAGGCACGGTGCTCTCGCTCCTCTACCGGATAGCCGCCGCCGGTGGCGCGGAGGCGCTCGCGCAACCGCAAGGCGGACTCGGCGCGCTCAGCGAAGCCCTGGCGCGCGCCGCCACCGCGGCCGGGGCGCAGATTCGCACCCAGGCACCGGTCGGGCGCATCGTGGTGCGTCAGGATCGCGCCAGTGGTGTGGTGCTGGCGTGCGGTGAGGAGCTGGCGGCGCGCGTTGTGATATCGAGCGCCGATCCGAAGACCACTCTCCTCGGGCTGCTGGGCAGTGAGTACCTGGACGCGGGCTTCGTGCGCCGCGTGGCGCAACTGCGCACCCGCGGGCTCGCGGCCAAACTGCACCTGGCGCTGGACGCGCTGCCGCAGTTCCGCGGCCTTACGCCTGCGGCGTTGCGCGGCCGGCTGCTGGTGGCGCCGTCGCCCGACTACATCGAGCGCGCCTTCAATCACGCCAAGTACGGTGAGTTCTCGGCAGCACCGATGCTGGAGATCACCGTGCCGACGCTCGCCGATCCGGCGCTCGCGCCGCCCGGAAAGCAGGTACTCTCCGCCATCGTGCAATACGCACCTTACGCGCTCGCGGCCGGCTGGCAGGGGCAGCGGCAGCGCTTCACCGATCTGGTGATCGAAACAATCGCGGGCTTCGCGCCGGACCTGCGTCGCTGTGTGGCGAGCGCGGAACTGCTGACGCCGCCGGACATCGAGCGCGAATTTCGCATCAGCGGGGGCCACTGGCATCATGCCGAGCTCGCGCTCGACCAGTTCTTCATGGTGCGCCCGCTGCCGGGCGCGGCCCAATACCAGGCGCCGCTGGCCGGCCTGTACCTGTGCGGCGCCGGCTGTCATCCCGGCGGCGGGGTGATGGGGATCGCCGGACGCAACGCCGCCCGTCAGGTCATGCGAGAGGCAGCCTGACATGCTCACCGAAAGTGAGCCGCACTATCGCCAGCCGCTGCTGAAGACGCCGTTCCACGAGCGCGCGCGGGCGGCGAGCCAGCTGGACAACTTCGTGCCGTGGAGCGGTTACACCACGGTCGACGTGTTCACCACCGTCGAGCAGGAGTACTTCGCGATACGCAACGCGACCTCGGTGTACGACCTGACACCCATGGTCAAGTACCGGATTGCGGGACCCGACGCGCTGCGCTTCCTCAACCGGCTGATGACGCGCGA
>WNFR01001328.1_pt1 | contig 27193 bp, 20 predicted proteins | sample 5400221 | NCBI WGS metagenome assembly WNFR01 (sample SAMN13153357, study PRJNA577476) | soil metagenome | isolation source: 40 cm soil under Madrone tree | place: USA:California | collected 2016-06-14
TCGTCTTCCTTCAGATCGACTTCGCGGACAAATTCGTGCACATGCTTCACGAGCGATTGCATGATCTCGCGCAGGCGCGGTGAATGACATGCTTCCCAACGTTTCAGGGCCAGATCGGTCAGGTTTTCTTCGGTCGCGTACTGCATGGCGTCCTCCTCGAATTGCTTTTCGTTATTCTCCGGAGTCGGATATGATTGATGGCGCAATCATACCCACAGCAGTGCCTCGCGCGTCCAACACTTTCTATGTGCCGGAGCGAAACGTTGTCCGTCGAGGCTCGTTCGGGTCCAGAACCAGACAGTTGGGATGTAACGATTATGTTAAGTGGCTCTTTGGCGGCAGAATGATGTAAGTACAAAGTAAGAACAAAAGGACAATCTTTTTCACATCGTACGTCCGCAAGATTGATCTTCGTTCTCACACAGTGGCTCAGTTTCAAGATAAGTCATTTGTAATCAGCTAAATACTTAGCTGCGCACCAGTCATTCAGACACCCCGATCGCAAAATCTTCTGGCCCCGCGATTGCTCACCTACGGTTGGCCTTGTCACACCAGTAGCACGCCCGCAGCGTGCGCTTGCGAGGGTTAACTAGGGTGTCCCATCGTTAAGAAGCAACCTGACCGGCAATTCCGGCAGGAGAGCCTGATGACAGAACAATTTCCCAAGGATAGCACCTATGCGTAAGAGAGAATCAAATCGTGCTGCGGACGTTAATTTCCCGTCTCCACTCGAGCAGCGCGCCGCACAAGCCGAATCCGCTATTCCGGAGGATGTATTTCACTCCCTGCTGACGCTCGAACGAAAGCGGGCGGAGCGTTCGCGCAAGCAATTCGTCTTGATGCTAATGGATGCGCATCTGGAAAATGGATCGGCGGCGGGGATCTTGAAGGAAGCGGTCGAGATCGTTATTGCTTCCAAACGAGAGACTGACCTGATCGGCTGGTACAGACAAGGCGCCATTCTTGGAGTCATATTCACCGAAGTCAATGCCGGAACCGACCGTCCCATCACTGAAATTCTCCGAAACAAGTTTGAAACCACTCTCGCCGAGCGTATGGGGAAGAGCAGGTCAGCCAAAATTGCCGTTTCTTTTCACGTTTTCCCGGAAATTTGGGACAAGAATCAATCCGGCTGGCAGGCGGACAGCAAGCTCTATCCGGAGCTGAGTCCAACAGCCTCTCGCCAGCAGGTTCCGCTTCTTATCAAACGCATGATGGATGTTGCCGGCGGTGCCGCTCTTTTATTGATGCTTTCACCCTTGCTGGCGGCAATTGCCGCGATGATCAAGCTGACTTCAAAGGGCCCCGTGATTTTTGAGCAGGAGCGCCTGGGCCGATTCGGCGCCCGCTTTAAATGTCTGAAGTTCCGCACCATGTATACCGATAACGATCCCAAGATTCACCAGGAATATATCCAGCAATTCATATCCGGAAACGAAGCATCCGGCAACAGCAATGGATCCCAACAGCCGGTTTATAAAATTGTGAACGACCCGCGAGTGACAACCGTCGGGCGATTCCTCAGGAAAACCAGCCTGGACGAACTCCCCCAATTTTGGAATGTTCTCCGCGGCGAAATGTCCCTGGTCGGACCTCGGCCTCCGGTGCAGTATGAGTTTGAAATTTACGACATATGGCATCGCCGCAGAATATTGGACGTCAAGCCGGGAGTGACCGGATTGTGGCAGGTAAGCGGTCGAAGCCGGACACGATTCGACGATATGGTTCGCTTGGACCTTCGCTATTGCCGGACTTGGTCGCTGTGGCTCGATCTCAAAATTCTGATTTCTACTCCTCGAGCCGTCCTGGGTGGCGATGGCGCGTACTGAAGATCTCAATTCCGCCGAGATGTAATAGGCCCTTATTTTCACCTGCTTACCATAAGTGACACGTGGAAATTGTTTTCCAAATAGTGGAACTGGAGTGGAAGGCCCCCGGGGTCGGATTGCGATACCCCTTCTCCAGAGTTATCGCGCCAAAAACATAATGAAGGACTTACGCGAATCGGCTCGACGGGCTTCAAATTGCTCAGTTCTGCTCTGACAGGTTGAGGTGTAATATTAGAGTATATTGCGCCCTGTCAGCGGGTTTTATGGGTTGAGGCGAAGTTGGCCTCTTGAATGTCGGCGTTTTTTTGCTTACGTCGGGCCGTCAAAAGATTGAGAGTGGACTGCAATGTTGCGACAGGACATCAACGCTAGAGACGTGATTGCCATCGTCCGCCGGAGATGGCCTCTGATCGTCGTTTTGACGCTGTTCGGCGCTGTGACCGGATTTATCGCGGCGCATATTTTACCGAAAACCTTTACGTCACAAACTTTAGTCCTGGTCCAACAGCCCGCAGTGTCCTCGGTGCTTGTGCCCACCCTTAATTCGGATAATACCAACCAACGATTGGCAGCGATGCAACAGCAAATTTTGAGCCGATCCAGGCTGGAACCGGTGATTCAGGAGCTTGGTCTCTATCACAAGGATATTGATCGCGTACCGATGGAGGATCTGGTGGAGCGACTTCGCCGCACCATCACTATTACCCCCATCCAGGCGATGGCGGAGACCAGAGCGCAAAATCTTCCGGGATTTACCATCAGCGTCGTTTTTGACGAGCCTCATTCTGCTCAGCAAATCTGCGCCAAAATTACTTCGATGTTCCTGGCGGAAAACATTCAACTTCGCAAGGGCGAAGTAACCAACACTACGGAATTTCTGGGAAAGCAACTCGCGGAAGCGAAAGCAAAACTTGACGAACAAGACGCCAAGCTGGCCGCGTTTCAGCGGCGCTATCTCGGATCGCTTCCCGACCAGAATCAAACGAATTTGAATTTATTGGCGGGACTTACGTCGCAGCTGGAAGCTTCCACCCAGGCATTGAGCCGCGCACAACAGGATAAGAGCTTCGCCGAATCGGTGCTGGGTCAACAGTTGTCCGCGTGGCAGGCATCTCAATCGGGAATCAGTCCTGAAACATTGGACACGCAGCTGGCCGCTCTGCAAGCGCAGCTTGTCGTGCTTCAATCCAAATACACGAACGATCATCCGGACGTAATCAAAGCCAAGGGCGATATTGCCACATTGAAGCAGAAAATCGCGGACGCCGAGCAACAGCAAAAGAATGCGCCGCCTGACAAGGCCCTACGCGCCGCGGTTGAACCTGCCCAGATTCAGCAGCTGCGCGGTCAAATTCACCAGTACACGCTGGTGATTAAGGAACGCACGCAACAGCAGGAAGATATTCAAAAGCAAATCAATCTGTATCAAAGCCGGGTGCAATCCAGTCCCGCAGTGGAGCAGGAATATAAGCTCCTGACCCGCGATCATCAAACCGCTCTCGATTTTTACAACGATCTGCTCAAGAAACACGACCAGTCTTCGATGTCGCAGGGTCTTGAGGAGAGTGAGCAGGCCGAGCATTTCCGGGTTCTGGACCCGGCGAATTATTCCGACAAGCCTAGCTTTCCCAAGGTGCCGATCTTCGCCGGCGGAGGGTTTGCCGGAGGACTCGCCCTGGGAATTGCTCTCACGCTCTTTTTGGAGTCACAGGACACTTCGATGCGGTCCGAACGTGATGTCGAAATAGCTCTGCGTTTGCCGGTTCTCGTCGCAATTCCTACAATTAAACACGATGCGAAGCAAACATCGAAACATCTAGCTGTTCTGAAGCCGGAGAGACCAGCTATTCGTACAGGAACATCTGCTTAGGCCCGAAATGGGGCAAATCGTTTCCTGGCAAAAGGAATTTCATGAGTCGGATTCACGAAGCTCTAAAAAAAGCTGAACAGGATCGATCGGCGAGCCGGGTCGACAGGAAGTTAGACGAACCGTCCGCGTTGATCGATCTGCGGCAGCCGGTCCAGGTCGCCGCGAATGGCAACGTGGTATTGGCTCCCACCGTGTCTCCGGTTTCGAAAACCCTCGCGGATCCCCAGATTCTTCAATTGGAAGAGCTCCGAGCCAAATGTGTCAAGACTACCTGGAATCTTGACTCCAATTTCCTCGTATTTTCAAAAGCAAAGGATATTCCCGCAGGCGCCGAACAGTTCCGAACCCTGCGTTCCAGACTTTACAGGATTCGCGAGACCAAGCCTTTAAACACTCTCCTGATCTCCAGTTCCACTCCCGGAGAGGGCAAGACATTCGTGTCCGCAAATCTGGCGCAGGCTTTAGTTCGCCAACACGGCTGCCGGGTCTTGTTGATTGATGCCGACCTGCGCGCCCCGCGACTTCATCAGATTCTGGGTGTTCCTCCCGGGCCTGGCCTCGCGGAATATCTGCAGGGTGGACGGAGCGAGTTCGAAGTCATGCAAAAGGGCCAGGAGGATGAACTCTACTTTATCCAGGCGGGACTCCATGTCACCCATCCCGCGGAATTGATTTCTAACGGAGGGCTGAAACAACTTCTAGCCCGAGTGTCTGGTCTTTTCGACTGGATTATCATGGATTCTCCACCGGTCCTCCCGGTATCGGATGCGGTCGTGGTGGCAACGATGTGCGATGGCGTGATCTTCGTCGTCCGTGCTGGAATCACACCCGCAGCGGTCTCGCTAAAAGCCTCCCAGCAATTCCAAGATGCGAATGTGGTTGGAGTAGTCCTGAATAGTGCCGATGCCTCGGTGGGGTCCGGATCATATTACCAGTATTCAGGCTACGGTCTCGGTCACTCCAGCCGTTAATGATCAAGCCTTTGTAACGGCCACAACCTCACGATCAAAAATTCAAGGCGTGAGGTTGTCGACTGTAACTAATCGTGGTGACCGTCTTCCATTCCATCCCGCGAACCATTTGTGGTCCCATTTTGGTCCGGCACATCCAGTCAGCCGCGTATGCCACTAAGTATTTTAGAATCAGCAAATGCGCGCAGGCCTAAGGAAAGCCTACCGGGCAGGAGAGGCTGCGAAAGGTTACAGTATGACGGAAAGGTTATGGCACATCATGGAACTAGTTTTCTCTCTCTTGTGGTACCGGTCAGGCCAGACCTGCTCGTGGCGGCTCCAATTGAAACCCACTGCAACTAACATCCTTATATTGAGTAAGTTGCAAGATGGGCAGTTAGCTCGCGTCTTAAGGCCAGACCTTTCCTTTGGCAAACTGATTGCACCTTGACCATCGGACGCGTTAAAGGCGGTAGCTTCGCCTGAGTTGACCTGTAACCGCATGAGCGAATGCCAGTCTAATCCTGGAACGGTTTTTAATCCTCCTGAATCTTTTCCCGCAGTCAGGATGGTTCCGTTGACTAGGAATGGACCCAAAAGGGTGATGTGCCCCCTTGGCATCGCTTGTGGGCGAATCGTCAGAGTTGGTAACCACAGGTCTTGGAGTTCACTGCGGGAGAGCTATGATTAAAGTCGGAGTTATCGGGTACGGATATTGGGGTCCCAACATCGTCCGCAATTTTCACGGACAGGCTCACACTCGCGTCGAAATGCTTTGTGACAAAAATCCAGACGCCCTGGCGCGGGCCAAACGCAACTATCCCGCGATCGAAGTAACAACAGATCCCTGCGACATTCTCAAATCGCCGAATATCGACGCTGTAGCGGTGATTACCCCAGTATGGACGCACTACGACCTCGCGAAGGCTGCGCTGGAACACGGCAAACATGTATTCGTCGAGAAGCCGTTCGCCTCGTCTTCCGCGCAGGCATCGGAACTTATTGAACTCGCCGCGCGCAAGAACCTGACAATTATGGTGGACCACACCTTCTTGTTCACCGGCGCGGTGCGAAAAATCCGCGAATTGAATGACAGCGGCGTATTGGGTGATTTGTATTACTACGATTCGTTGCGCGTGAACCTCGGCCTCTTTCAGCATGATGTGAGCGTCATCTGGGACCTGGCTCCCCACGACCTCTCGATCATGGATCATCTGATCAAAGGCAATCCCGAAGCTATCGTGGCCACGGGACAAAAGCACTTGAATGGCGTCGAAGACGTCGCGTTCATGACGGTTTATTTCCCCAACAGCGTGATCGCGCATATCAACGTCAATTGGCTCTCTCCGGTCAAGATCCGCACGACGCTGATTGGCGGTCAAAAGAAAATGCTGGTCTGGAACGACCTGGTGGCTGACGAAAAGATTCGCGTTTACGACCGCGGCGTCAATATCGCTTCCGGCGAAAAAGTTCATGAGCTACTGGTGAATTACAGGTCCGGTGACATGTGGGCGCCGCAGATCGAACAACTGGAGGCCCTGCGCGTCGAGCTCGATTACTTCGCTGACTGCATCATGAACAGTAAAATGCCGTTCAATGACGGAGAAGCCGGTTTGCGTGTCGTCCGAATGCTGGAAGCGGCCGACTGTTCCATCAAGCGGAGAGGAGAACTAGTACGCCTGTGAACGAATTTTGCTCAATTGCGCCGGACGTGAAACTGGGAAAGGGTGTCCGGCTCTCCAAGTTCATCAACTTGTACGGATGCGAAATCGGCGACGAAACGAAGATCGGAGCCTTTGTCGAAATTCAGAAAAATGCCAAGGTCGGCCGGCGCTGCAAGGTCTCCAGCCATACATTCGTCTGCGAAGGCGTGGCCATCGAGGACAATGTTTTTATCGGCCACGGCGTGACCTTTATTAATGATTCTTATCCGCGCGCAACTACGTCGGAGGGCGAACTGCAAACCGAGAGAGATTGGCACGTCGAGGCGACCGTCATCAAGCGCGGGGCGTCCATTGGCTCGGGAGCTACCGTTCTTTCCAAAGTGATTGTTGGTGAAAACTCTATCGTGGGAGCCGGAAGCGTTGTGACTCGTGACGTGCCGCCGAACGTCATCGTTGCCGGCAATCCCGCAAAAATCTTGCGACCCGTACCATCGAAAGCGAGGGCCCAGGAATGACCGTGAATCGCCCTATTCCCTTTGTCGATCTCGTTACACCTCATGTCGAACTCCAGGATGAGCTCGTTGCTGCTTTTACGACAGCCATCCGATCCGCTGCATTCATTGGGGGCCCCGCCGTCGAGGGATTTGAACGTGAATTCGCCGAGTTTTGCGACGCCAAACATTGCGTGGGCGTCAGCAGCGGTACTGATGCCTTGCGTTTTGCTCTTACGGGCGCGGGTGTTCAGCCGGGAGACATTGTTCTCACGGTTCCTCACACATTCATTGCCACGACCGAGGCAATTTCGCAAGCCGGAGCGTTTCCGGATTTCGTGGATGTGGATGCCAAGACCTATACGCTGGATCCGGCGCTTTTGCGCCAGTATATGGAGACCAAGTGCGCACTCGACACTGGCACGGGCCGCTATGTCCACCGTACGCTGGGCAAACCCGTCACTGCGGTGATCCCTGTTCATCTCTATGGGCAGACCGCGGACATGGATCCCATCCTTGAGGTGGCTGAGCAATTCGGACTCGTCGTTATCGAAGACGCCTGCCAGGCGCACGGCGCTGAATATTTCTCGAAAAAAGAGAATCGCTGGCGTAAGGCCGGATCGATGGGATGCGCGGCCGCATTCAGCTTTTACCCGGGCAAAAACCTGGGCGCTTGCGGTGAAGGCGGTGCCATTACAACCAATGACGAAAAGGTTGCGAAGAAGTCCAGAATATTACGCGATCATGGACAATCCCAGAAATATCACCACGAGATCGAAGGTTATAACGGCCGGCTGGATGCCATTCAGGCGGCAATCCTGAGCGTGAAGCTTCCTCATCTGGCCGAATGGAACCGCCGCCGGCAGGATGCCGCGCGAAGATACGACGACATGCTTTCCGCCTTTGAAGACGTCATTATTCCTTACCAGCCCGAATGGTCACGCTCGGTTTATCACTTGTATGTTATTCGGGTGTTTGACCGCGAAGGTCTTCAGAAATATCTGGCCGAAGCAAAAATTTACACCGGCATTCACTATCCCATCGCGCTTCATTTGCAGCGCGCCTACAAGCACCTCGGATACAAGCAGGGAGATTTCCCGGTTTCAGAAAAGGCGGCTTCGGAAATTCTCTCGCTTCCCATGTATCCCCAACTCGAGCCCAGAGACCAAACCAGAGTCGTTCAGACTATTTTGGCGTTCCTATCACAAAGCTTAAATTTGCGGGAACACAGCTTCGCTCTCCGAGAAAGCCAGGTCTGAACATTATGATAACCATGAAAGTTCTGCCTGAAGTTCCGCCAGAGGCGCGCATCGAAAATATGCCGCCACGCGCCGAAGCGCGGCCAGAAACACCGCGCAAAAAGATCTGGATTGACCTCGACAATTCGCCGCATATTCCGTTTTTCGCTCCGATTGTCCCGAAACTTGAAGCGCTCGGCTATTCCGTGTTCATGACCGGGCGTGACGCCTACCAGGTTGTTGAAATGGTGGAATTATTCCATCTGGATTGCAAAATCGTGGGTCATCATTATGGAAAGAAAAAGTTCCTGAAGGTATGGGGAGCGCTCACCCGCGCGTTGCGGCTCATTCCCACCATTATCAGCCAGAAGCCTGACCTGGCTGTCGCCCACGGATCGCGAACCCAGATACTTACGGCATTTCTTCTTGGCATCCCGGTTATGCAAATCGCAGATTACGAACATTCTGCCCCTGGGTTCTTATACCTTGCGCCCGATTGGGGAGTTGCTCCGGATGTGATCCCGGTCGAGGCCATTCATAACGATCCCAAGCGCGCTCTTCGATATCCGGGAATCAAAGAGGACGTTTACGTTCCCTCTTTCCGGCCCGATCCGGCGATTAAGGCTCAGCTTGGACTCCTGGCAACGGATCTGGTTGTAACCATCCGGCCGCCAGCGAGCGAAGCGCATTACCATAAACCTGAGAGCGACGATTTGTTTCACGCGGTTGTGGAAGCTCTGGCAAAAAAACCTGATGCGAAGATGGTTATATTACCGCGAAATGCTCGGCAAGCCGCTCAAATTCGCGACCTCTGGCTCCATCTGGTTGTTCAGGGAAGAATATTCATCCCTGAACGAGCAATCGACGGCCTGAACCTGATCTGGTATTCCGATTTGGTGATCAGCGGAGGCGGGACAATGAACCGGGAAGCGGCTGCGCTTGGCATTCCCGTTTACAGTATTTTTCGCGGCAAATTAGGCGCCGTGGATCGCTACCTCTCCGACCAGGGCCGATTGGTTCTGATTGAGAGTGTCGACGAGATCGCGACAAAAATTAAACTCGTTCGCAGAAATGGCGTAGTCAGAACCGAAAGTAACCAGCGCTCCGCCCTGGAGACCATTGTAGGTTTCATCGTGGGAGCCGTGGAGTCAAAGCAGCAGATCGGAAAGTAGAAAACCAGTTGGCATTGGCCGGAAGGGTCATGGGTGGCAGATCGTGAAGATTCTAACTATCGTAGGCGCCAGACCGAATTTCATGAAGGTTGCACCAATCATTGCGGCAATCAACGCGCACAATGGCCGGATTGCAGCCAACCCTGCGGAGTTATCCGACTCTTCACCTGAACCGATCGGGCATATTCTGGTTCATACGGGCCAGCATTACGATGAAGTGATGTCCGGCTCCTTCTTCAACGATCTGAATCTGCCGAAGCCGGATGTGCACCTTGGTGTTGGTTCCGGATCGCACGCGGCGCAAACTGCGGAGATCATGAAGAAATTTGAAGATGTGGTCGTGTCTGAAAAACCAGACTTCGTTGTGGTTGTTGGGGATGTGAACTCAACGATGGGTTGCGCCCTGGTTACTTCCAAGATCTCATTCGATGTGGCTGGTTCCCGGCCAGTGATCGCGCACGTGGAATCGGGATTGCGCTCTTTCGATCGAACCATGCCGGAAGAGGTCAATCGCATTGTCACCGACCATGTATCCGACCTGCTCTTCGTCACCGAAGAAAGTGGAATTCAGAATTTATGTAATGAAGGCGTTTCCCTCGAGCGCGTGCACTTTGTCGGCAACACCATGATCGATTCTCTACTGACGTTTAAGGACAAGGCTGAGCAATCGACGATTTGCGAAAAATTGGGGCTGAGAGCGGGTTCCGCGAACGGTTCCAGGTCGACGCTTCCCTACGCGCTCTTGACGTTGCATCGCCCCTCGAACGTCGACAATCGCGAAGGGTTTTTAAGCATCCTGGAGGCTTTGCAGGAATTGGCCCAGGACGTTCCGGTGGTTTTTCCCGTCCATCCTCGAACTCGCCAGCGGATTAAGGATTTCGGCCTTGATCTGGGCAATGGCCCGGAGGCGGCCGGATCGAACGGAAATTCAGTCGCCGCAAACCGCGGCGCGGGAATCATGTTGACCGATCCCCTGGGCTATCTCGATTTTCTTTGTTTGATGAAGCACGCCTCCATCGTTGTAACCGACTCGGGCGGCATCCAGGAAGAAACAACGTGTCTGGGCATTCCGTGCGTGACTGTAAGAGAAAATACCGAAAGACCTGTCACCGTGGATTGCGGAACGAATGTTGTCGCCGGTACAAAAAAAGACAATATCCAGGAAGCGATCCGCCGCCAGATGCATAGAGAAGCCGGATCCACAATGCCCAAAAATTGGGATGGCCGAGCCGCAACGCGCATTGTGGACATTTTGATTCAGATTCACGCCGTCAAGAACTCATCTCATCGCCCGCTGATCCCACAAGGTTGCATCTGAGAACGACATGGACAATCTGCAATCAAAAGTTACGGACGGCGAAATTAAGAACGCGGCGATCAAGCTGCTGGCTTATTGCCGGGCGAATAATTGGGCCGGCTACGACCCGTATGATGCGCTGAACAGCGAAATCTTCAAGGCTCTGCCATTTCTAAACTTCAGAGTTCCGCGCCTCGTGCTCACGCAAACTTTGAAACGGAGCCCCATTAATATTCGGCCCCTCGCGCTTGTTCCCAAGACGCAGAATCCGAAAGCCATCGGGCTGTTTTTGTCGGCGTTTGTCAATCTCTCGAAAGCGGGGATCGCCGATCGGGAAGGGCTTGTCGAAGCCATGGCCGCACGTCTCGTCGCGCTTCGATCAAAAAATGTTCCTTACTGGTGCTGGGGATACAGCTTTCCGTGGCAGATGCGCCAGAAAATTGTTCCCAGCGGAGCGCCCAACCTGGTGTGCACCACTTTTGCAGCCAACGCTCTGCTGGACGCTTACGAGCACAACCATGACCCTCGGTGCCTGGACATGGCGGCAAGCGCGGCGGAATACATCCTGAACGACCTCTATTGGGCCGAGAGCGAAACTTTTGCCGGCTTTAGTTATCCTCTCCGCTCCATTCGAGTGCTGGTTTACAACGCGAATTTTCTTGCGTCCGCATTGTTGTGCCGCGTGTACAAGCTTACGGGCGAAGTTAAGTTTCTTGGTCCAGCCCTGCGCGCGGCCCGCTGCTCGGCTGCGAAACAAAACGCCGATGGCTCCTGGTATTACGGCGACGCGCAGAAGCAAGGATGGATTGACAACTTCCATACCGGGTTCAACCTGGGCGCCTTGAAATCGATCGGCAAATACGCCGAAACCACCGAGTTCGAGCCGCACATACAGCGCGGATTCGAGTTCTATCGCAGCAATTTTTATCGCGAGGACGGCGCGGCACGATATTTTCACACCTCTACTTTTCCCATCGACATTCATGCCGTGGCGCAAAGCATCATCACGCCCCTGGAAATGGATGCGGGTGACGCAGCGAATCAGCGAATGTCGCGCACGGCACTCCAGTGGGCCATGAATCATATGTGGGACGATCGCGGATTCTTCTACTACCGGGTTCTCCGTTCGTGCACGATTCGGACTTCCTACATGAGATGGTCGCAGGCGTGGATGCTTCTTGCTCTGTCTTTCTTGCTCCGCACATCGGACGAAACGATGAACAATCAACAAATCCAGGTCTCCAGTGCACTGGCGGGGGCACGATGAAACTCCCTTCCTATGTCCTGATCACTCCGGCCCGCAACGAAGCGGCGTTTATCGAATTAACCATCAAATCCATGGTGGCGCAGACCGTCCGGCCTGCGAAGTGGGTTATCGTCAGCGACGGCTCGACCGACGGCACCGACGAGATAGTAAAAAAGTATGCCGCGAACCACGACTGGATTGAACTTCTCCGGATGCCTGAGCGATGTGAACGCCATTTTGCGGGAAAGGTTTACGCCTTTAACGCCGGTTACGCCAGGCTGAAAGAACTGCGCTATGAAGTGATTGGCCTCGTCGATGCAGACATCTCATTTGATGAAGGGTACTTTTCTTTTTTGCTAGGTAAGTTGGTCGCGGACCGCAAGCTGGGACTGGTTGGAACTCCTTTCCAGGAATCTTCCAGGCCGGCTTACGATTATCGATTCGTGAGTATTGAACACGTATCGGGTTGCTGCCAACTGTTCCGGCGGGAGTGTTTCGAAGACATTGGCGGATACGTGCCGGTAAGGGACGGCGGTATCGATCACATTGCAGTCCTGACGGCGAGGATGAAAGGCTGGAAAACCCGGACGTTCACCGACAAAGTCGTTCAGCATCACCGGACAATAGGCAGCGCCCAGCACAGCAGGTTCAAGGCGGGATTCAAGACAGGTGCGCAGGATTACGCACTCGGCGGCCATCCAGTTTGGGAAGTGTTCCGAACGATCTATCAAGGGACTAAGAAACCATATATCGTCGGCGGACTGGTTTTAGGTGCAGGGTATTTTTGGTCGATGATACTGCGGAAGAAAAGGCCGATTTCTCGAGAAATGATGGCGTTTCGAAGGCGTGAGCAGATGCAGCGGCTGCGGACATTCCTTAAGTTAAGCAGATCTGATGGCGGCTGCAATTGTCCGCACAATTCTAATGGGCAAGAGCCGAGGAGCGTCTCTCCTGCAGATTCCCTGGACGCTGTTCCACCGCGAGAAAGGACCGTACGGTTTTGAAAGGGATCTCTTTGGACACGGATGCCGAGGCGGTTGCGACGACCTCTTCGGTAGCTGGCGCCGGACTTCTGATCGTGAACGCCGACGATTGGGGCCGCGACCATGCTACTACTGACGATATAGCGAGATGCGCGCTGCGTCAAAGGGTGTCCTCGGTCAGTGCCATGGTTTTTATGGAGGACTCGGAACGAGCTGCGGGGATTGCGCGAGAGTCTGGAATCGACGCCGGTCTTCACCTCAACCTTACGACACCGTTCTCCGCGCTGAATTGCCCCGCACTTTTAGCGCAACGGCAAAGAGAAATTTCCGAATGCGTGCGGCGGTATTCCTTCTCACGAATTATCTTCCATCCCTGGATGGCTCGTTCGTTCAAATACGTGGTGGAGAGTCAGTTCGATGAGTTCCGCCGCCTCTATGGGGTTAGCCCGGAGAGAATCGACGGGCACCATCACATGCACCTTTGTTCAAACGTGGTTTTTGGAGGACTGCTGCCCGCCAGGGTGGTGGTGCGGAGAAACTTTTCATTTTTATCGGGCGAGAAAAACATTTTCAATCGTTCTTATCGCAAATTCGTGGACAGCATATTGGCAAAACGCCACGGCATGACGGATTTCTTTTTTTCGCTGCCACCTTTCGCTCCGAGCACCCGCCTGGAACGAATTTTTTCGCTGGCGAAAACGTACACGGTCGAAGTTGAGACACATCCTGCGGATCCCGGTGAATTTGCTTTCCTCATGGGTGATGAATTTCTCAAGCTGAGCGAAAACGTCGAAGTGGCGCGGCGTTACGAGGTCCGGCGTTTTGTGGATCCCCGAAGGAACGGCCGTTCGTAAACATGGAGCGATGGCGTGACGCATATTGCTGTATGCATTTGTACGTATAAAAGGCCCGATTATCTAAGGCGCTTGCTGAAGGAAGTGGCAAGCCAGGAGACTGGCGGCCTGTTCACGTACTCCATTGTCATCGCCGATAACGATGAGTCCGAATCCGCCAGGCCCGTTGTATCCGAATTCGCGGCTTCATCGGCCGTTCAGATCAAGTACTGCGTCGAGCCTGTGCAAAATATCGCCTTAGCCCGGAACAAAGCGATCGCAAATGCCAGCGGAGACTTCATCGCTTGGATCGATGATGATGAATTCCCCAAGCAAGGGTGGCTGCTGAACGCATTTAACACTTGCGCGCAATATGAGGTCGACGGCGTGCTCGGGCCAGTGAACCGCTACTTCGACGACAAGCCGCCGGATTGGATCGTCAAGGGTAACTTTTATCAGCGGCCTACCCACAAGACAGGTTTTGTGATCCCGTGGAACGCGGCGCGAACGAGCAACGTGCTATTGAGATCAGAATTATTTGCCGGCGAAAAGCTGCCATTTCGGCCGGAATTTCGTACCGGAGAGGACCAGGATTTTTTCCGGAGGATGATCGAAAAGGGGCATGCGTTCGTATGGTGCAATGAGGCCGTGGTATTTGAAGTTGTTCCCCCATTTCGCTGGAGACGCACGGTCATGCTGAAGAGAGCATTGCTTCGCGGAGCGACCGCGGTGCTGCATCCCACTTTTGGGGCGATGGGCATCGCAAAGTCTATCGTTGCCGTGCCGCTATACACCTTTGCGCTTCCATTCGCGTTAATTTTGGGACAGCACAAATTCATGTCTGTTCTTGTTAGCCTTTTCGACCACATAGGCAAGCTGCTGGGGGCCGTGGGTATTAATCCCGTGCGACAATCTTATGTCACGGAGTAGATGGCAAAAATGGGCCAATTAGTGCAGAGCGACACGATCATAGGGGCGGACGACCGAATTCTGGTGACCGGTGCAACCGGTTTTATCGGTGTCCGGGTCGTTCGAAGTTTATTGGCCCTGGGGTTTCGAAACGTGCGCTGTTTCAGCCGTCCATCGAGTCCCGCGTCAAAGGTACAGGATCTCTTGCAACTGGGTGGCAATGGAAACCACGTGGAGATGGTGACGGGCAACCTGTTATCCCGGCAGGATTGCAAGGCGGGAACTGAAGGTGCGTCAGTCATCGTTCATCTGGCAGCGGCTCGTGGCGAGAAATCAATTCCTGACGCCTTCATGAATTCCGTTGTCACCACGCGAAATCTCATGGAAGCCGGTGCTGCGAACGGGTGTTTGAAGCGAATTGTGAACGTCAGTTCATTTTCTGTCTACAGTAACCGGAACAAGCCGGAACGAAGAATGCTTGATGAGAATTGCCCCGTCGATCGGCATCCCGAGTTGCGCGGAGACGCCTATACGTTCGTAAAAGTGAAGCAGGATGAGATCCTGGCTGAATATGCGCAGCGGCTTGGTGTGCCATACGTCATCGTCCGCCCGGGCTATGTCTTTGGCCCCGGTAATCCAGGAATTTCTGGCCGGGTGGGCATAGGAACATTTGGCATCTTTCTGCATCTAGGTGGTTCCAACAAAATCCCATTTACGTACGTGGACAATTGTGCGGACGCAATCGCTCTCGCGGCGGTAAAGCAGGGAATTGACGGAGAGGTGTTCAACGTAGTCGATGACGATCTGCCCACCAGCCGGAAGTTTCTCCGCCTCTACAAAAAAAACGTGCGCCCTTTCCGCTCCATCTATATTCCGCATTTCATGAGTTACGCACTCTGTTATCTCTGGGAACGATATTCGGAATGGTCGCTCGGACAATTGCCATCTACATATAACCGGTGGGTTTGGCATGGGTATTGGAAAAAAACCCGTTATTCCAATGACAAATTGAAGTCACGACTGCAGTGGAGTCCAAGAGTTCCCATGATGCAGGCTATGCAACTCTATTTCGAAAGCTGCCGTAGCGGAGGACCCGGTGCTTAAAGTAGCCATCATCGGATGCGGCAAGATTGCGGACGCCCACGCGTCTCAAATTCAAAGGATCAAAGGATGCAGGATCGTAGGAGTGTGTGACCGCGAGCCCTTAATGGCTCGACAGTTGCACGATCGTTTCAAGGTGGATTTTTACACCGGAGACCTGGAAGAACTTCTGCATGTAACAAAGCCGGACGTGGTGCATATCACGACGCCGCCGGACAGCCATTTCGGGATTGCCAAACGTTGCCTGGAAGCTGGTTGTCACGTTTATGTCGAAAAGCCGTTTACACTCTACGCGCACGAGGCGGAAAAATTAATCGCTCTGGCGAACGAAAGAAGGCTGAAGGTTACCGCCGGGCATGACGATCAGTTCCGGAACGCGGCGCGTCGGATGCGAACACTGGTACAAGCTGGGTATCTCGGCAGCGGGCCTGTGCACATGGAGAGTTACTACTGTTATGAATTTAGCCGCACCGGATATGCCGGCGCGCTGCTGGGTGATAAACAGCACTGGGTTCGCCGGTTGCCGGGTAAGCTGCTTCACAACGTCATAAGCCATGGGATCGCGCGAATTGCCGAGTTCCTGACCGCGGACTCCCTGGAAATCGTCACCGTCGGCTTTACGAGCCCTTCCCTCCGGAGTTTGGGCGAGAGTGAAATCATCGATGAAGTGCGAGTGATTATTTCCGATGCGAAGGGCACCACCGCCTACTTCACATTTTCCTCGCAAATGCGCCCGTCTCTTCACCGTTTCAGGATTTTCGGCGACAAGAATGGGCTGGAACTGGACCAGGATCAGGAAACCGTCATTAAAGTCCGGGGAGAACGGTATAAAAGCTATGTCGAGAAATTTGTCCCCCCGCTGCAATACGCGGCTCAGTACTTAAAGAATTTCGAAGTTAATGCAGGGTCTTTTCTAGGCCGGGATTTTCACATGAAAGCGGGCATGAAATATTTAATCGAATCTTTCTATCAGGCCATCGTAAATAATTCTCCGGTACCCATCCCCTATCGGGAAATTGTTCTAACCGCAAAAATCATGGACGCGATCTTTTTGCAGTTAAAAGAAAAGGCCGAGGGAAATCCATCTCACGCAGAAGTGCCGATCCATACAGGCTAGCGCCTTGCGGGAGATGGCGGACCGGAAGCATTTTTCCTTGGAGGCTCGTTCATGAGTGGCTCGGTAGTCGCTTCAAACAAATCGCAAGCGTTAGCGGACACTTCCCTTGAGATCAGTGTTCTCGGGAAGTGGATCAAAGTTCCAGCGTTGGAGTACAGTGGAGACTCCCTGGTGGTTCATGGAAAATTGGTGAAGATTGCCATTGTCCATGACGAGGAGTGGTTGGACCATGAACTCAGAAATCCCGAACTCTGCGTCGAGCGGTTGAAGGACTATCGTTCGCACAGGCTTCGCGCGGACATTCTCACTTTCTCCCAAATGCCACCGCACACCGATCCGAAATTTCCATACCGCGTGGAGCGCGAAAGCGTTGCGGTGATTCAGCTCGCGAGCTTCACCAGTTGGTGGGAAAGTTTGCCGCAGGAAGCCCGTAAGAACGTAAGGCGGGCGGGAAAGCGCGGCGTCCGGATCGCAGTGAAAGGGCTTGATGACGATTTGGTTAAAGGAATAGTGGTGCTAAACAACGAGACTCCCGTGAAACAAGGAAGGCCGAACGCTCACTACGGGAAGTCTTTCGATCAAGTCAAAAAAGACCAATCTGCATTTCCGGATAGAAGCGACTTCATTTGCGCTTACTTCGGGGAAGAGTTGATAGGGTATCTGAAAATCGTCTACCGCGGCGAAACAGCTTCCATCCTGCAATTGACGCCCAGCCCCGGCCACCAGGATAAAAGACCCGCGAACGCGATGCTATCGAAGGCAGTTGAGGTCTGTGCGGAGAAAGGGATTCGTTGTATCACGTACGGTAAATTCAATTACGGCACCAGAACCAACAGCTCTCTCCTGGAATTCAAGGTCAGAAACGGATTCGAAGAGCTCTTAATGCCCAGATATTATGTGCCGTTGACAAGTTGGGGCCGCATATCGATGTGCCTGAATCTACACCGTGGCATTCAGGGCATCTTTCCTAAATTTGCCCTCGCTGCGGCGATCGATCTTCGAGCCAAATGGTACAATAAAAATGTTAAGCCGGTGTAGCTCAACGTTAGAGCGGCCGAATAGTCTTCGGCAGATGGAGCGTTCAACTCCTCCCGCCGGCTCCATCTCTTTATCTCCGCAACTGCTTCATCTTCGGGAATCGGATTGAGCTCACTGTGACTATATCTTTTTCAGGAAAGGTTCATACATGCCGGGAATAGTTGGTTTAGTGACCAGGATGCCGCGCGAATGGGCGGAGCCGCAGTTACTGCGCATGGTAAAGGCTCTTCGTCATGAGCCGTCTTATACTTCGGGAACCTGGATCGATGAGCCATCTGGGATTTACGTAGGCTGGATAGCGCGGGAGAATTCTTTCTCTGACGCGATGCCTCTCCGCAGCTGCGCCGGTAATGTCGTCCTGACATTTTCCGGAGAGGAGTTCCCTGAACCCGGAACTTCGCGCCGTCTGCAGCGGCAAGGGCCGGGACAAGCAGCCCATGGGGCCTCCTATCTGGTCGGCCTCTATGAGGAAGATCCCTCGTTTCCTGCAAACTTGAACGGAAGATTCCATGGCCTGCTGACCGATCTATCCCGTAAAAGTTCGATTCTTTTTAACGATCGATTTGGAATGCACCGGATTTACTACCATGAATCAAAGGAAGCTTTTTACTTCGCCGCGGAAGCCAAGGCTATTCTCGCCGTTCGCCCGGAACTACGGACGCTGAACCCCCGAGGTTTGGGCGAATACATTTCATGCGGATGCGTGTTGGAAAACCGGACATTGTTCGAAGGCATTCAAGTGTTGCCGCCAGGTTCAGCATGGATTTTTCGGAACGGCTCCGTCGATCAAAAAGGGGCTTATTTCGATCCAAAAGAGTGGGAAAACCAAGGCACTCTGGAGCCGGAGGCCTACTACCAGGAACTTCGTGAGGTTTTTTCGAGGAATCTCCCTCGCTATTTTGAATCGCCGCAAAAAGTCGGAATGTCCCTGACAGGGGGACTGGATACCCGAATGATCATGGCGTGGCAAAAGGCTTCGCCGGGGACCGTGCCGTGCTATTCGTTCGGGGGAACGTTTCATGACTGCCAGGACGTCATTATCGCGCGCCGTGTGGCGCGCGAATGGTCGCAGCCCTACGAGGTAATAACTGTTGGGGAGGAGTTCTTTTCAAAATTCTCGAATTACGCGGAGCGCACCGTATACATCACCGACGGAACGTCCCACATGCCGCACACCGCGGATCTATACGCAAACGAGAAGGCCACCCAAATTGCGCCCGTCCGGATGACGGGAAACTATGGTGGTGAAGTCCTGCGTCGCGTGCGCGCGTTCAAATACGTACAGCCCATCAAAAACCTTTTCCGTCTTGAGCTTGACGTGCAATTTCAAGCAGCCAAAGAGACTTACAATCGGATCATTCAGGTACATCCCCTTTCCTTTTCCGTGTTCAGGCAGGCACCGTGGCACCATTACAGTCTTCAAATGCTGGAGCAGACTCAGCTCTCCATGCGGTCCCCGTACCTGGACAATGAGCTTGTGCGAACAGTTTTCCGGGCGCCGCTCTCCGTGCTTGCCAGCAATGACATTTCTCTGCGCTTAATCGATGACGGGAATCCGAACCTGAGCAAGATTCGTACCGATCGAGGTTTAGCCGGAACCAGCAATGGGCTGTCATCCGCACTCACGCGGGGACTTCTTGAGTTCTCGTTCAAGGCGGAATATGCCTACGACTACGGCATGCCGCAGTGGCTCGCTCAGTTCAACTACCTCTTTGCACCCCTGCACCTCGAACGCATATTTCTTGGCAGGCACAAGTTCTATCATTTCAGGGTCTGGTACCGGGATCAATTGTCCGAATACGTCAAGGAATTGCTGCTCGATCCGCGTTCACTCTCCCGGCCGTATCTTGAGCGCGCCGGTCTGGAAAATATTGTGAACAGTCATCTCAAGGGCACCAGGAATTATACTGGAGACATTAATAATATGATTAGCCTAGAACTCATTCACCGGCTTCTCCTAGACACTCAAATTGCTTAGATTTAGAATCAAATCGGGTCCTTCCAGAAGATCTCATAGTGTGATTCCTGGGCGATAAAATGACCTCGACTCTAGCCACTCTCGCGTACGCCATCGCGATCCTGGGTCTTTTCTTTTTGAATCGGGAGAAGAATGAGCAAACTTCCAAAGCACTTTGGATCCCCGTCCTTTGGCTGTGCATCGCGGGGTCGCGCATGGTGGGAGAGTGGAATTCGGGAGCGGCAGCGGCCCAAGCAGTCAGTGGTAACGCGTACCTTGACGGAAGCCCCTTCGACCGGAATCTTCTGACCACGTTTTTGCTGGTTGGTATTGTCGTCCTTTTGTTCAGGAGGCGTCGCGTTACAACAATTCTTAAAGCAAATTGGCCGATTCTCTTATTTTTCTTTTACTGCCTGCTCAGTATTGCCTGGTCCGACTTTGCGGATGTGGCGTTTAAGCGCTGGGTGAAAGCCCTGGGCGATATGGTGATGGTTCTCGTTGTTTTGACTGACATAAATCCCTTCGCGGCCGTAAAACGTTTGCTTGCACGCGTGGGATTACTGCTCATCCCCATCTCGATTCTCTTTATCAAGTATTACCCCGACTGGGGGCGTTCGTACGACCGTTGGGAGGGGAAACCGGTGTACACCGGCGTCACCACCAATAAGAATCAATTAGGCATGATCGCTCTAATAGCCGGGCTTGGAGCGGGTTGGCGATTTCTCCATAGGCCCCGAACGGAGGCAGGTAGGCGGAAACTGGGGCCGTTCGTGGCCGAGGGCGTCATGCTTGCCATGGTGTTCTGGCTCCTCTATGTGGCTCATTCGGCCACGTCCTTGTCTTGTTTCGTGATGGCGGGAATCTTGATTCTGCTTACCAGTCGGGAGTGGTTCCGGCGGCTGCCAATTCTAATCCATGTCTCGTTTTTCGCAATGTTGGCCGTATCCGTAATTGCGCTCTTCACCGACTCCGGAGGGGGCCTTCTGGGTACCCTGGGAAGGAACTCGACTCTTACTGGCCGCACCGACATTTGGAACCTGGTCCTGACAATGACGCAGAGCCCATTGTTTGGTACCGGCTTTGAAAGTTTTTGGCTTGGGACCCGCCTCCAGAGGATCTGGGACATATGGTGGTGGCACCCAAACGAGGCACACAACGGCTACATCGAGGTTTATATAAATCTTGGGTGGGTGGGAATCACTCTGCTCGGAATTCTTTTGATTACCGGCTATCGAAACATCATCGCAACATTTCGCACAAAACCGGAAATGGCTGAGATTAAGCTCGCTTTTTTCCTGGTGGCTGTGGTGTATGACTTTACGGAGTCCGCGATCAGGACGTTGAACCCTATTTGGATCCTCTTTCTTCTGTCGATCATGGTGGTTCCTGAGACACCGGCTCCGGAAAAGGACTTGCCAATTATTACTTATCACACGGATAAACTACCTGAGCGCGAGCCGCAATTTCAGACTGTGGCTCGAGCCAGACTGCGTCAGCGCCAGGAAACCCCTTGAAACCCTTGAAACCTTTCGATTCTAGCGGCGCGTTTAGACCCGGCACCAACCAATTGCTCGGCCTTGCCCTACGCGGCGCCGGAGTAACCGTACTGACCTCTGGTTTAGGCCTGGGCATTCAGGTCATCTCTACGATAACCCTGGCCCGGCTTCTCACGCCCAGAGATTTCGGGGTGGTAACCATGGTCACCACCTTCAGCCTGCTGCTTTTGAATTTCGGGCTGAATGGATTCACAGAGGCTGTCATACAGACCGCGGAAATCAACGATGCGTTAGTCAGTAATCTTTTTTGGATAAATCTGGGTTTTGGTGCCCTTCTTACCGTCGCGTTCGCCGCGACAGGATCTCTGATGGCAAAGTTTTACCGGGAACCTCAGGTGGCATCGGTGGCTATTGGGATTTCCCTGACGATTTTTCTCACCAGCACATCAGTTCAGCACCTCGCCTTGCTGAAACGGTCCATGCGGTTCTCCGTAGTGTCCGCCAATGATATTTGTGCCCGTATTATTGCGATCGGCTTGATGATTGTACTGGCTTGGGCAAAGTGGGGCTACTGGGCTCTGGTCGCGGGCACCGTTGTACAGCCGGTTGCTCAATCCTTGGGTGCGTGGTACTTGTGTCGGTGGGTCCCAAGCCTGCCGCGCAAAGCCCCTGGAACGGGGTCGATGGTGCGTTTCGCGATAAATGTTTACGGCCGCTTCAGCGTTAATTATTTCGCCCGCAACATGGACAACCTGCTCGTGGGATGGCGTTTTGATGCGCCAACTCTCGGCTATTACAAAAAAGCGTATGACCTGTTCGCACTGTCGGCCAGCCAGCTCGTATCGCCTCTCACGGTAGTGGCCGTGTCAGCCCTCAGCCGGCTGGACCGTCACTCTGCCGAATTCAAACGATATCTTCTTAGGGCATTGTCAGTCACAGCGTTCGTTGGCATGGGCGTGGGGGCGTGTCTAACTCTTGTAGGCGGCGATGTGATTCGTGTGGTGCTGGGACCGGGATGGGAGGAGTCAGGCCGGATCTTCACTTTCTTTGGTGCAGGAATCGGCGTCATGTTGCTCTACGGCACGCACGGTTGGATTCACCTTTCGATAGGCAGGGCGGACCGTTGGTTTCGCTGGGGCATCGCGGAGTTCGCGTTCACGGGCCTGCTGTTTCTCCTAGGCCTGCATTGGGGTCCTGTGGGGATCGCAACGGCTTGGACAGCTTCGTTTTGGATTCTCACGATTCCCGCTTTCTGGTACGCAGGGAAACCAATAAATCTTGGCGTTGGAATCATCATAGAGGCGGTGTGGCGGTACCTGCTCGCCTCATTGCTTGCTGGCGCAGCAGCGGCCCTCATTCTACGGGGCTTCCCGTCCCTCCACGCAGCCCCAGGCACTTTAGGAGCAGCCCTCCGAATCGGAGTGACATCGCTATTATTCACGGTCTTATACCTTGGTTCAGTGACTCTGTTGTATTGGGGATGCACTCCTCTCTATCAGTTGGCTGGTCTGGTGCGAGAAATGGTTCCGTGGGGTAAGCTCTCCAAGCGTTTCGCACGTGCCGGAGAAGCAGGCGCCCACACGGAAGGGCAACCTGCCGTAACCCCAGAGAAGGCGAATGAGCTGGTTTCGTAATCGGTTCTTTCGATCAGCTAATTCACAATTACCTTCAGATTTGTTGGCGGTGCGGGCGCTAGGTTCGAAAAGCAAGTATTGGCGTCGAACGATAAGATTCCAATGCTGTCTTTTGAACTGTTGGTATAGCAGACTTGCGCTGGGAGTGTGAATGCGTGTCCCGACGCATCTTGCCCGCCGGTAACATCTGGACCGATTGCAGGCCACGGCATTGCTCCCCAGAAAGCGGGTTTCGAGGTCAAGTAAAAAGAGCTAGGCAGGGTATGGCTCGCCGGCACTGGGTTGCCGTTAACGAAAGGCACCCCTGTGGTGGGAACCTCCGCAGAATTCCATTGAACCGCAGCAGTTACGGTATCGTAATTCCCCCAACGAAGGAGGGTACTGCGGACCAGGGGATCAACGGGAGGCGTAGTGCCGCCACCGCACCCCGATTGCGGCTGACCCAGAATATAGATCGAGGTATCGCATCCGCTTAAACCTGCAACGGATGATACCTCGTATGTGTTGCTGTAGCCCGTCGTTCCAAGTACGTTCCCAACAATGTTATAGGCGCGGCAGAAGGAGTACAGGTTCGTGGCGTGCGTGTTTGATGTCTTTCCTGTCTGAGCCCCGAACAGTCGATTGCGGAAGAACGTTCCCAGGCCGCCGGTCCCGTGAATGTCATCGCAGTCGATTGCGTTGAAACTGTTGCCTTCATATAAATTCATATAGGATCCGGCCTCGTGGGTCGCATAGGTGTTCTGCATCCAACTGGGGGAAGCGGTATAAAGGTTGTTGATTGAGAAATTATAGCCAACGACAGTCCCCTCGCCCCCCCCATACACAACGGGCGAAGCGACCTGTTCGAAGATGTTATTTTCGATGAGGTCATTGTCGCTGATAAATGGTTCAATGCCGTAGCTTAGGGAGGAGGCGTTTTGGGTCCCAAAAAAGTAGCTGTCGCGAATCGTGTCATGGGCTGCTTGATAGAGCCAAACGTGGTTTCGATTTCCACGTATGGATCGTATGTTCTTGACCCACGAACTGGTGGCATCGTAAAAATAAATATTGCTTTTTACACTGCTTCCGTCGAGCGAGCCATCAACTGTCAGATTTTCAACCCCGTCCCCACTGACTGTGTTCGTCCACCATATCTTGGGTGACTGGCTAGATCGCCAATTATTCATGTAGAGGCCGGGGGAGATCGTGATTACATTACCGCTGATCCCTGTAATCGTCACCATCTGCGTCTGGTTATAGTCCGCACCGCCGATCGTTCGGCCATTGGAACTGCCTGTTTCGCCTGATTGATGACAGGTGCCGGAGACGTCACAAACAAAAACTCCTCCGGTATCGGAAGTGTCGTTGGCCTGGTCCAGGATGATTGTTTTGCCTACAGTGAGTCCTGCGGTGCTGTCGAGCGTGAGTTGAGTGGCTCCCTTCGCGTACCCGGCTGTCCAATTATGGGCGTTCGAGCCGCCCGGCTGAACCGAAGGGCTACCGACATATAAGGGGCTGGAGTCACTGATGCAGATGTTGCCGCCCTGGCCGCCGCAACTATCGCCGCCCGAAAATTGCAGAATGGTCAGCGTAGGACCGGCGCCACGGAGGGTGACGTTACTGTGGCCGCTAAACGTGATTCCTCCCGATAGGATGTAGGTTCCGGCATTTAGGGACACAACTTGATTCGCTGGGCAACTGGCAATCGCTGAATCGATTTGAGACGAGCTCGCTCCCGGACTGAGCGTGGTACATATGGTCGTGCGATTTGAAATGTTCGCGCCCGCACGTGACCAGTCGACGGCCCGGCTAGGATCAATGATGCCCGCCCAAGCCTGAGCGCGTGAATTAGTCGAATGGCCAAGAATGACCAGAAAAACTATGAACCACTGCAACCGTTTCATTTTGACTCCTATGGTCGCCGAGCGCCCAGGAGGGCGCATGACCTAGTATCGGCAACGTGCATCATTCTCATTAGTTAGACGGGATACCTTCATTTATCTAGTTTAACTCTACTATTGTTCAGCGAGGGCAGATTACCCTTCCTGCACAGCCACCTCTACTGGCTCTGAGGACAGTTTTTTGTCAGTACCAAGGGACAGGGTATTTATCTGTTGAGCCGACTAGGTTTCCTCAAAATAACACCGTATGCGATCAAGTGCGGCGGGAACGTTTCGCGGCTTGTCCATACTAATAACAGAAGAAAAAAGCGTGCGTTGTGTCCGACGCCAAGTACTTGCGGCCCGCAAACAAGTAGTAGCCCTACGTTATCAGCTGCCTAACGGTTCATTGACACGTACCGAAACAGACTGTAGGTTGATGCAGCCGACCATGTCTGGTTCCAGCTTTATGAAGAGGATGACAGTGACTGCAGTGAACCGAATTAATCCCATTACAGACCCGAGATGGCTGGAATTATTGCAAAGTCATCCACACGCATCGATCTTTCACACTCCGGGCTGGCTCGAGGCATTGCGCCGCACCTATGAGTACCAACCTGTCGCATTCACCACAGCGGCAGCCGCGCAAGAACTAACGGACGGATTGCTTTTTTGTTGCATCAATAGCAATTTTACCGGACGCCGCTTGGTGTCGCTGCCTTTTTCCGATCACTGCGAGCCTCTCACCAATACTTCGGAAAACTTGACGATTTTTCTCCGTTTCCTGGAGGAAAATTTGAAGAAGGAAAAATGGCGCTACATCGAACTCAGACCCTTAATCTCGCGCGGGAGCAGCGTTTCGGGTTTTGAGCGGAACCAGACTTCCTTCATCCATCTTCTGGATTTGACCCGCACCCAGGACGAAATTTTCCGTGCTTTTCATAAGGACTCGATTCAGCGAAAGATCCGCCGCGCAGAGCGTGAGGGGCTGACCTACGAGGAGGGCCGATCCGAACAGTTTCTGGATCAATTCTATCAATTGTTACTGCGCACGCGGTTCCGAAACTTGATTGATTGCCTGGGGGACCAATTGAAGATTCGGGTGGCCTCCCGAGGCGGAGAGCCCATGGCCAGCATTCTGACTCTAGAATTCAAGAACGTGATGGTCTACAAGTACGGCTGTTCCAATGCCCAGTATCACAATCTGGGTCCCATGCACCTTCTCTTCTGGAAAACAATTCAAGAGGCCAAAAACAAAAGACTTAGTGAATTTGACCTGGGCCGTTCAGATGGTGATAATGCCGGACTGGTGGAGTTCAAGGATCGCTGGGGCGCCACGCGATCGACATTGGATTATCTGCGTTACCCGGCTGCCATCGTCAAGACTGATTCGCACGAGAGTTGGCGGGTGAAAGTCGCTAAACAGTTCCTCCACCACTTGCCGGACGGTTTTCTGGAGGCTGCCGGAAAGCTGTTATATAGGCATGTTGGCTAGCCCCCAAGATGCGGCCCGAACGCCCCTTAAGGGTAAATTAACCATGAAATTGGTAACAATTGGCCTGCGGAAAAATGAGCCGGCGTTGACGTAGAGATTCTCCCCGTCGCGCAGCCTACCGACAATGTTTGTATGATGTTCGAATATTGATTAATACGGCCAACGGCGATACCCTTACCAAGTCGCCAGGACCCGAATTCAGCAACGAATGGCGCATGATTTTTCCAAATCATTCGCATTTCGGCGAGCTTTATGTCGAACAGTCAGCCACTTCTAGAATCGAGCGAAAATTCACGGAATTTCGTGAGCGAGAGACTCAACATGCGGAAATTGATTTTCGGACGGATACTCGTTGGCAGTCGTTCGTGGAAGCGCACCCGAATGGCAGCATTTACCATCACCCGCGCTGGCTTGACGTACTTGAAAAGGAATATGGGCATAAAATTATCGCACTCACGTGCGAAAACGGATTCGGACAACTTCGAGCTTTGCTGCCGCTCGCTTACACCAAAGGATTGCCGCTTCACATTGGTGGACAGAGTGCGGCTCGTCGCCTTGCTTCCTTGCCGCGCACTCCCGTCGGAGGCACGCTTTCACTGGATCGCGTCGCGGCTGCTGTAGTGTTGCGAGCCGCAATAGAACGCGTCAAACATGATCCCGGGATGCGGCTTCAGATTAAGACGGATGAGGCCGGACTCGATAAGCTGGCGGATGGCCTGATTTGCAAGCCTTGGCGGCTCACCTACGTACTGAATCTGCCGAGTCGTTCCGAGGATCTTCGTTTAGGAAACTCGCGCAACCGTGCTCGCATCCGGTGGGCGGTCAACAAGGCGGCCAGGGAACGAGTGCGGGTTCGAGTTGCGGAGACGCAGGACGAGCTTCGGGCCTGGTACCAGCTTTACCTCCAAACCATGCGCCGCAATGTCGTGCCACCGAGACCTTATCGTTTCTTCGAGCTTCTCTGGAACTCGATGCACCCCGCCGGGCTGATGCAGTTGCTGCTCGCTGAACAAT